>Ga0172367_10008654_pt1 | contig 11331 bp, 10 predicted proteins | sample Lak10m_FD_114542 | JGI IMG/M metagenome (GOLD analysis project Ga0172367, IMG submission 114542) | Freshwater microbial communities from Kabuno Bay, South-Kivu, Congo - kab_022012_10m | ecosystem: Environmental > Aquatic > Freshwater > Lake | place: Democratic Republic of the Congo: South-Kivu...
AAATACCGAAATCATCTCCAGGTAGTTCGCTCCTGAAAGATCATCGCCCGTAATCACACCGCGTAAAAACCAGCGAGGGCCATCACATCCGATGAAGACACTGGTGCGCGTTGGGTTTGGAACCTGCGCAAAGAGCTCTATGCCCAGCGGACCTGATCGCTTAGCACTTTCTCCCCCCTGATCAGCAACTGACTTCGATAAAGCCTCGAGCGTTGAAAGCCAGAGGCCTTCCGACCTGGTGGCGGCAAAAGCTTGCAGCTGCATCCTGTGCTTATTTATCTCGACCGTAATTGCAACGATTCGCTTGTTTGCCTCATCGACATCCGCGCGAATTTGCATTTCGGGTTTTGGCGCAATGCGGATTGACCCAAAGTCAAGGTACGGGGTTAGAAGACCCACCTCACTGACATCGAAGGGTCCGGACTTGTCTCGATCGAGCGGAGCAACTTTTTCCAAACTAATTCTTTCCACTCGAGCCAAAGCCACCTGTGCCACGTGCGGAATCGGGCAATTCGCTTACAGCAATGAAGTTGGCATGCTCAACCTGCTGGATTACCAGCTGGGCAATACGGTCTCCCCTATTCACGGTGAAATCTTGCTCAGTCGTGTTGTAAAGAGTCACCATTAGTTCACCCCGATATCCAGCATCGACGGTTCCAGGTGTATTAAGAACTGTTATGCCGTTTTTTGCAGCTAGGCCTGAACGCGGGTGAACAAGGGCAACAAATCCATTGGGTAGGGCTATGCGGACACCAGTTTTAACTAGGGCTCTTCCACGCGCGGGGATAACGGTGTCTTCTGTCGACTTCAGATCTGCGCCAGCATCACCTGGGTTGGCATAAGTGGGAAAAAATCCATCTTCCGCAACGATAAGTACTTCCACGCTCACCCCACGAGCGTAATCTATGTTGGTGAGATTCCGGGAACGTCTTTACCCATCGGTGGGCATTTGCCTAGCTCTTTCCCTGTCCTTTCCCATGCTGCTGCTTGCTGCCTTGCCATTTGGTATTCAAGTCGGGATTGCTGTAGCACTGGTGGGAGGATCCTCGACACTTATTGCCGCTTACGCTCTCTCACCCACTATTGGAGTATCAGAGACTATGCGTGCTGGTCGATTCGATGTTCCGCTTGAAGTAATGGGCGAGATATCTGAGCTTTCCGGCAAGGAATTGGTTGAACTACTTGGCGTGAAATCTGATGCTCGAGCGCGAATGCTAATTCGGGCGTACGTAAAGACTGCTGTGAAAATCGAACTAACTGATAAGGATGACCCAACTCCGTATCTTGTTATTAGCACAAGAAGGCCAAGAGAGTTAGCTGTTGCACTCCTTGCAAATCGGACCTAGTTTGCTTCTCTTTCCCAGCTGTGCTTTTGGCTTTACCAGAAAGCAACATATGCAGGTGAATTCATTGTCTTGCTGAGGAAGAACAACAACCTCTAGCTCCTCGTTTACGACATCGGGAATCGTGAACGAATCGACAGCGTCGGTGTCGTCATCAGAGATTGTTGGCTTGGCAGGAATGCGCTCTTTGATTGCTTCTAACGACTCTGTTTCGTCGTCAGTCTTACGCTGGGCGTCGTAATCAGTCGCCATTGAGCCTCCCAAGAATTACGCGAGAACTATGCCTTGGCTGGGGAAAATTTGCAAATCAGGCTCGCGGTACAGAAAAACTGTTCATAACTCGCCTATCGAAAAGCCCGAAATGGGGCTAATTGGGTGGGAATATGCCAGCAAGGAGCGTAAATGGAACTTAGGTTTATTTCTCGGGATGGCAACACGCTGACCTTTGAGTCTCCCGATGGCCTCAGACACACTGCCCTTTTGGACGAGGACCTTGCCCAGGCACTTAGGCCAGTCGCTAGAAATCAAGCCGCCGAAATCTCCCCAAGGGAGATTCAAGCTCGGCTCAGGGCTGGCGAGAGTGTTGATGCTTTAGCCCTTGAACTCGGTGTCAGCGCCTCGTCTTTGGAACCATTTGCTGCACCGATTTTGGATGAGCTCAGGTTCATGCTGGAAGCTGCGCTTTCAGTTCAGATGGCTGATGGAAACCAGATGAGCGCTTTTGGTGAGATTTTAGATCGCGACCACAAAGGCGCAGCAAGAAGGATTTATCGTCAGAGCGAGCAGTGGCACCTGGAAGTCAACTCTGACAGCACGATGATTTTTAGATTTGACCCTCGCAATCGAGTACTTGAGCCGCTGGATAGCAGCGCCACCAACCTCACCCTTCTTCACTCTCAGAGAGATCTCGTCACCGCAACACTTCCAGCGAAGAGCGAACCGGCACCTGTTTATTCTGAGGAAAGATACGAGCCTGTTGAGCAGACAGCATCAGTGTTAGATCTGGTCGAAGAACTTCGAGCACGCAGGCAGCTGCAGGAACAGACAGTTAGGCCTTCGCCGGCCAAGGGAAGAACATCTCTACCAAGCTGGGATGAGATTGTCCTAGGAGCCTCCAACTCAGAAGCCGATGCGGATAAGCGGGACTCTTAACTCCGTATCTGAAATCGAACCATGATGACTAATCATGTCGAACGCTCTTTGCTTCGAAAAGTTTGAGTGGTAAAGGGTGTAGTTACTTCTTGCAAGAAGAATCACTTCGGGTAGCCGATTTTGAGCCTGACTGCCGATGCTCCCATACCAACCTCCTTCAATGAGCTCTGAAGTGTGGTGAGCGCCAAAGGCATAGCTGAGCGAACTTAGTCGCTCAATAGCAACGGATGCATCGTTGGGTTCAGCAAAGTAGAGGTAGCTGCACCGGGTGTCTCCCCCGAAGAATTCAAGGCTCAGTCCTGCCAGTTCACTGTCTAGGCGTAGCTGGCGATCTCTTGCTGTCTCCACCATGCCGTGGTCGGCGGTAATGATTAAGCCTGCGCCACCCAACTTGCTGGCCAGACGCTTAAGTCCCGCATCTATTTGTTCGAGGAGGGCAGCCCAACCAGTGGAGGTCCATCCGTTCTGATGACCATACTTATCAAGCTCTGGGAAGTAGACGTAACTTATCGAAGCTTCTTTAGAGTTGGCGGTGCTGATGGCCTGCGCGATTCGGTCGTCAATTGAGTCAGCTGCAATGAAATTTGCCTGTCGCATGGTGGCCTTTGTGAAGCCGGTGCCGCGATACTCCTCGGCTGCAATCACGTTGCAGGTGATTCCCTTACTAAACGCCTCTTCGCTCACCAGTCGATGTGGCTGCCACTTTTGCGGATCAGTCCTTTCATTCCAACCCACCAGCAGGTTGATCCGCTCGTTCTCAAGACGGTCCCAAACCTGGTGACCGACAAGTCCGTGCTCACCTGCCATCAGTCCGGTTGCAAAGCTTCCGATGTTGACAGAGGTTGTTGCAGGGAAAGAAGCGCTGATGCTCTTTCCGCTGCGGAAGCTATCGTTCAGAAATGGTGCATGCCCTGCGCGTTGACGAAGGTTTTCAGACCCTAGGCCATCGACCAGGACAACAATCACCCTGTCTTTGCGAGACAGAGCAAGTGCATTGCCATTACCCAGGACGCTACTCAGTGCAGATGCAAACACGTGTCGAATAGCCCCTAAATCCTTGGGAGGTCGGGGTAAAGTCAAAGACACCCGCCAAGTTTCGCACAGCTGAAAGATATGACCAAAAACCAAGAGCGCATTTTGGACGTTGATGTTGCCCAAGAGATGCGGCAGTCCTTTCTGGAGTACTCCTACTCCGTCATTTACTCGCGCGCCCTTCCAGATGTCCGAGACGGACTCAAGCCAGTTCAGCGCCGAATCATCTATCAGATGGGTGAGATGGGGCTCAGACCTGATAGGGGTCACGTTAAGTCCGCCCGCGTAACCGGTGAGGTTATGGGAAAGCTCCACCCCCATGGCGACGGTGCTATTTATGACGCCCTTGTTCGTATGGCCCAGAGCTTTAGCTTGCGGCTGCCACTGATAGATGGTCACGGAAATTTTGGATCTCTAGATGACGGTCCGGCTGCGGCTAGGTACACCGAGGTTCGCCTCACCCTAGCCTCCATAGCCCTGAATGAATCGCTTGACGAGGACACCGTTGATTTCGCTCCCAACTACGATGCCCAGCTGAATGAGCCGGAGGTATTGCCAGCGGCATTCCCAAATCTCTTGGTCAATGGTGCCAGTGGTATTGCCGTTGGAATGGCGACCAACATGCCACCGCACAATCTTGGCGAGGTTATTGACGCCCTCCAGCTCCTGCTGCAAAAGCCCAAGACTTCCTTGGAGCAAATCATGGAGTTGATTCCAGGGCCTGATCTTCCAAGCGGTGGAGTGATTTTGGTTGGTGAGGGCATAACAGAGGCATATCAGTCGGGTAAAGGTTCTTTCAAGATGCGCGCCAAGATCAGTGTCGAATCTGTGGCCCCAAGAAGAACCGGACTTGTCATCACTGAGTTGCCGCTGTCCGTTGGTCCCGAACGAGTGATTGAAAAGATTCGCGACGGAGTAAATGGCAAGAAGCTGCAGGGAATCCACAATGTCGTTGATCTGACAGATCGTGAAAACGGACTCAAACTGGTAGTCGAGCTAAAAAGTGGTGTGGATCCCGACTCAGTGATTGAGGCTCTCTATCGCCTAACTCCTCTTGAGGAAAGCTTTGGCATTAATAATGTTGCGCTCGTTAGAGGTCGCCCACAGCAGCTTGGCCTGCTGGACCTTCTAAAGCTCTATCTTGAGCACAGGCTTGAGGTCACCACTAGGCGCTCTAAGAATCGTCTAGAGAAGCGCCAGGCACGACTGCACCTGATTGAGGGACTTCAGTTAGCTGTCCTCAACATAGACGAAATCATCGAGGTAATTCGGTCTTCAGAAACTGCAGAGGAAGCGAAGAAAAGGCTAATCAAGGTATTTGATCTAAGCGACTTGCAGTCTGAATACATTCTCGAGCTCAAGCTCAGAAGACTTACCAAACTCAGCATTCTGGAACTTGAGACGGAGGCAGACCAACTCAGGCGAGAGATTGAAGAGCTCAAGGGCATCCTGAGCGATGAAAAGGTTTTGAAGAAGACGATCTCAAAGGAACTTGCAGAGGTTCGCAAACAGCATGCCAACGATCGCAGAACCGAATTAGTTGACGCCTCTGGCATTGAGGTGAGAAAGCTTCCCGCTCAGGTTAAAGAGTTGGCAGATGAGCCAGCGATTGTCACCCTCTCCCCCACGGGTCTGATCTCTCGCTCGCTGGAAGCGGGTCCTGGACTTGCGATCTCCACAAGCTTGCGATCGGACATTGGAATAGTTTTGTCAGACGGCAAAGCCATCCAGGTTCACGTGAGCGACATTCCCGAGACCAAAGCCATAGCCGCCGGAAAGTTTGCTGGCAGCAATGCGAAAGCTCTTGGCATCATTCCTTGGTCAGATGAGATTACCTTTGCACTTGGCACGGCTTCCGGGGTAGTGAAGCGCGTAACTGGTCCGCTCCCAGACAAGCACGAGGTGTCACTGATCGCTCTCAAGGATGAAGATTTTCTGGTCGGTGTCTGCCAGTCAGAGGATCAAGACACCGTCGGCTTTGTCACATCATCCGCCAATGTGCTTACCTTTTCAGCTGAGGCTGTAAGAGCCCAGGGGCTGCCTGCAGCCGGAATGGCAGGAATCAACACTGATGAGAAGGCGATTTACTTTGGCAAGGTAATTGACGGCGGGCACTTAGTCACAGCCGCAAACAGCTCCGCTGCCCTTGGTAAAACAGATCCTGGCACAGTAAAAATCACCCCAATCAAGACCTACCCCAAGCAAGGAAGAGGCTCTAAGGGAGTCCGCTGCCACAAGTTGTTAAAGGCTGAGGATCAGCTCTATTTTGCAAAGTTCGCGGGCAAAGACGTCACAATCTTTGACGAATCAGAAAAAGTCATCAAAGCGCCGGCAGTTGAACCCAAGCGCGATGGATCTGGGAAGAAAGCTTCGGCTTTCATTGCGGCCGCAATCTAAGCGTCGATTCTTTCCCGATCAAATTCATCAGCGGAATCCACGATAAAGTCCCTGCGAGGGGAAACCTCATTGCCCATCAATAGCTCAAAAACCTCATCGGCGGCCGCTGCATCATTTACATTAATCCGGCGCAGCATCCTCTTCTGGGGATTCATAGTGGTCTCGGCCAGCTGATCCGCATCCATCTCGCCAAGGCCTTTGTAGCGCTGGATTGGCATTTCGTAGGTCTTGCCAGCCTTATCTAGCTTCTTCAGAAGATCCATCAGTTCCTGCTGACTGTAGGTATAGGTGGTTTGCTTGTTCTTGCCTGTGCCAGTGATGACTCTGTGCAGCGGGGGCACGGCAGCAAACACCCTTCCCGCCTCAACCAGGGGACGCATGTAGCGGAAGAAGAGAGTAAGTAGCAGTGTTCTGATGTGGGCACCATCGACATCAGCATCGCTCATCAGGATTATCTTTTCGTAGCGTGCCGCTTCTAGTTCAAAGGTTCTGCCAGAACCCGCTCCAATCACCTGCAGAATCGATGCACACTCAGCATTCGAGAGCATGTCTGATATAGAAGCCTTTTGAACATTCAGAATCTTTCCTCGAATCGGCAAAAGGGCCTGGAAAGCGCTGTCGCGGGCAAGCTTGGCGGTTCCGAGTGCGCTATCACCCTCGACAATAAAAAGTTCCGAACCTTCGGTCGCTGACGCTCTACAGTCGACGAGCTTGGTGGGTAGCGTCGAGCTTTCTAAAGCGTTCTTTCGACGCTGAGTGTCCTTCACATCGCGCGCACTGATTCGAGCCTTAGCCTCGCTTACAACTCTCTCCAGCAGGGTCTCGGCTTCTTGCTTAGTACCCCTGATTTTTCCTGCCAGAAATTGATCGAGATATTTGCTCACTGCATTCGAAACAATTGCCTTGATTGCCGGCGTTCCAAGGGTCTCCTTGGTCTGGCCCTCGAATTGCGGCTCAGGAAAACTAACTGCTATGGCTGCAGTCAGCCCGGTCAGAATGTCATCCTTTTCAATCTTTAGGCCCGTTGCCTTGAACTTCCTGGCGTTGGCATCAATGGCTGACTTAAATGACTTGATGATTCCTTGCTCAAACCCAGAGAGGTGAGACCCGCCCTTAGAAGTCGAAATTATGTTTACAAATGTTCTCACATCGGTTTCATAGCCCTGACCCCAGCGCATGGCGATGTCAACCTTGCAGGTTCTTTCAACTTCGGTCGGCTCCATGGAGCCTGATTTTGGATTAAGGACGGGAACGGTCTCGGTGAAGGTATCGCTTGCAGTCACGCGCTTCACCGGAATCAGCTCGGCGTCCTTAGCAAGGTGGCTCACGAACTCTGCAATGCCTCCGGCGAAGGCAAACTTAATCTCCTTACCCTTCGCATCCTTGGCAGAGAGAGTTAGCCCGGGAACCAAGAAGGCAGTCTGCCTCAGCCTCGTCTCGAGGTCTGGAAGGGAAAGCTCGGCCTTTGCATCAAAAATCTGTCTGTCCGGCCAGAACCTAACGCGCGTTCCCGTCTTCTTTTTATCTACCTTGCCACTTACCTTTAGCTCACTCTTTTTTACAAATGGCTTGAATTTAGCGTCTGGTCCCTTGCCATCAAATACACCTGGTTCGCCCTTTTTGAAAGACATCGCATGGGTTTTCCCGCCTCGGTCGACTTCGACATCGAGCCGCGAGCTCAGGGCATTTACGACGGACGCACCGACTCCGTGGAGGCCTCCAGAAGACCCGTAGGAACCACCACCAAACTTTCCACCTGCATGGAGCTTGGTGAAGACCACCTCAACACCGGTGAGTCCAGTCTTCGGCTCAATGTCCACCGGAACTCCACGTCCGTGGTCGGTGACTTGAACGGATCCGTCCGCGAAGAGTTCAACTTCAATGTGGTTGCCATACCCCGCTAAAGCCTCATCGACGGAGTTGTCGATGATCTCCCAAACGCAGTGCATTAGGCCGCGAGTGTCGGTAGAACCGATGTACATACCTGGACGCTTGCGAACAGCCTCCAGTCCCTCTAGGACTGATAAATGTCGTGCTGAATAGCTCTCCACGCCGAAACACTAAGGGATTTAGGCCGTAATTCACTCTTGCCACTTCGCGATTAGCGAAACAGCAGGAAATACGGCAAAGCTGTCAGTTACGAAAGCTATATTCTCAACATGGAAACTAGCTCACTACCAAGACTTACTAACTCTGACCGCTGTGATGTTTGTGGCGCACAGGCCTTCATCAGAGTTCAACTCGAGTCTGGTGAGCTGACCTTTTGTGGCCATCACGGCAATTTGAACAAGGAAAAACTTAAGCCACTCAGCATCAATTGGCACGATCAAACTGATGCCCTTAATCGCTCTTCTGGCGAATAGCCCGCACCCACTCCGCTACATCCTCAGGCAGCTCAAGCTCTGCACCCAAAGCATTTAGCTCAAGCTCCAGGAGCTTTGGATTTTTGGCGAGCAGCGGTCCAAAGAGTTTGGTGGCAATAAACGCACCTTTCACAACAACATCTTGAAGATTTGTATCGCTGTTGCGGTATCCGAAGTAGCCGTCGGAGGAGGAAACAAATCCGCTCCTTCGCTTCGATCTCTCTGGATTCAAGCCGAGCTGTCCAGCGAAAAACTCAAAGGATGAGCCGACGAGAAGAGTTGGCTTCCCTGCTGAGTAGCGCTTTTCAATCTCTTTGCGCATTGCCCCGAGCTTTTTTGAAAAGTGCTCCATCACCGCAAGTGCGGCATCGCCGACCAGGACAAAATCTGCCGACTTTGGACTATCAAGTCGCTTTGCCTTGACACCGGCTCTCTTGAGGAAGTGAAGCAGGACCTCTAAATTGCCCTGATCGCCATTGTTATCGAAGTAGTCGGGTTCAAATGTGAAGTAGGTAATCATTTAGCTAACCCCAGGTGTCTTCGCGTCCGGCGCATAGCATCAGCGCTAAAAAGAATGGTGTGCTTTTTGCCAGGTAGCTCCAAGAATAGATCTGCTGCCACCGCAGGGTCCTTTTCGACTCTTCTAACCTCAACCCCTGCGAAGTAAAGGCGCAGAGCCAAGTCGTGGGCATTAGACCCTCCAACAACATCCACTGAGCGAAGTTTCGAGAAATCAACAGTCCAGAGCCAACTGGGGTCGTGAATATCTGAACCCGCCATCAACATCAGTGGCTTTTCATCGCCTTTGAGCTCATCCAGATTGAGCTGAAAGCTAGTTGGGTTCTGAACCAACCGAAGATTAACCTTGCGGCCTCTAATTGATACTGTCTCATTCCGAGCAAAGACCCGATTTGGATTAGTTAAGTCCTTTTGAACCAACTGAAAATTTAGGTCTAGTAATTGACTAGCTGCGACGAGCGCTAAGGCATCATTGAGGGCGTGCTCGGCGCGAGTCGAGGATGTCGCAAGTTTTTGCTTTGCAAACCTAATCTCAAGGTGCTCCTTGCCAAACACAGTTGCCTCTGACCTAAGCTGCTTAGCTTTTTTAAAATTGAATGCATACTTGGGGGCGGTCTTTGAGTTCTTGATTGCTGCTGATACTCCTACGACCAGCGGGGCCTTAGCAAACTTCAGCTGGTTGAGGTTTGTATCATCGCCATTGATGACAACCGTCTCTACCGACTCGGCGACTTCAGCCAATCGGGCGAGGACAAACGAAGGATCATTGAACCTGTCCAATTGATCACTGAGGACATTGGTCAGGATTGCGAGCCTTGGATGTAGTTCGAGCAGGGGTCTGATGTGGCCCTCGTCGACTTCTAAGACAGCAATGTCGTAATCGAATCGTCCACTAAGACTCATGCTGGCAATCACTGCGGAAAGTAACCCCTGCTTTATGTTGGCAGTTGAGTTGTTTGTGAAGACTCTTAGCCCGTGCGAAGTCAAAATTCGGGAAAGAAGATTGGTGGTTGATGACTTTCCAGCACTTCCGCTGACTATGACGATTCCTCTAGGCAATTTGGAAAGAGTGTCCGAAAGGAAGTTTGGCCAAATCTTCGAAATGATCAGTCCTGGTAACGCAGATCCTCCCCCAGGCCTGAGCCTTCGGATAAGACCTCGAAGAGTCTTCCCCAGCAGAACGGCCAGGACGTATTTCATTTAGTTATCCAGATAGTCACGCAGTAGCTGCGAGCGAGATGGGTGGCGAAGTTTCGACATTGTTTTTGATTCAATCTGCCTGATGCGCTCTCTAGTCACACCGAACTTTTCACCAATTTGATCCAAGGTCATCTGCACACCATCGCCAAGACCAAAGCGCGAGCGAATAACTCCTGCCTCTCTCGGGTGGAGGCTGTCTAGCACTCTCTCAAGTTCCTGCTGAAGCATCGAGAAACCGACAGCATCAGCTGGGACAACAGCCTCGGTGTCCTCAATCAGGTCACCAAACTCGCTGTCGCCATCCTCGCCCAGCGGGGTCGAGAGGGAAATTGGCTCGCGTCCATACTTCTGGACCTCAACCACCTTCTCGGGAGTCATGTCCAACTCCGCTGCCAGCTCCTCAGGAGTTGGCTCTCTTCCAAGATCCTGAAGAAGTTGACGCTGAACACGAGCAAGCTTGTTGATTACTTCAACCATGTGGACGGGGATACGAATCGTTCGGGCCTGATCGGCCATCGCTCTGGTGATCGCCTGCCTAATCCACCACGTTGCATAAGTTGAAAACTTGTAACCCTTGGTGTAGTCGAACTTCTCAACAGCACGAATAAGACCGAGATTTCCCTCCTGGATTAGATCCAGGAACTGCATTCCTCTTCCGGTGTAGCGCTTGGCAAGAGAAACAACAAGTCTGAGGTTTGCCTCGAGAAGGTGGCTCTTGGCCCGCTGGCCATCTTTAACTACCCAGTTGAGATCTCTGCGCTCAGCCGGTGAGAGTTTCTTGGTTGTAGCGAGTTTTTCTTCGGCGAACAGACCAGCTTCGATTCGCTTGGCGAGTTCGACTTCAAGCTCAGCATTTAGAAGTGCTACTTTTCCTATCTGCTTTAGGTAATCCTTAACTGGATCGGCAGTAGCTCCACTGATTGTGAGATTCTGAACTGGAATGTCATCGTCATCATCACTGATGACTATTAGGTCCGATGGAAGCTGCACCTTTCGGTCAGTCTCATCGTCTTCTTCAACTGTTAGATCAACCGCTTCTTGAGCTTCGGCAACAATTGCCTCAACGCTCTCGAGATCTGCCTCTTCCTCGATCTCCTCCTCGTCAATCTCTAAGTCTGCGTCACCAGCTTTGCCAGATTTCGCCTTTTCCTTCAGACTCTTCTGCTTTTCAGGTATTGCCTTCTTTGAACCTGGCTTGTCCTTAACCAGCTTGGCTGGCTTTCCCTTGACAGGTTTTGCGCTTGCTTTTGAAGGCTTGGTCTTCAGCGGCTTTGTTTGAGGTTTCTTTGCGACTTTCGACTTGACGGTCTTTGGCTGTGTCTTCT
>Ga0172367_10008655_pt1 | contig 11330 bp, 12 predicted proteins | sample Lak10m_FD_114542 | JGI IMG/M metagenome (GOLD analysis project Ga0172367, IMG submission 114542) | Freshwater microbial communities from Kabuno Bay, South-Kivu, Congo - kab_022012_10m | ecosystem: Environmental > Aquatic > Freshwater > Lake | place: Democratic Republic of the Congo: South-Kivu...
CACAGATTTTGAAGAAGAATATACCGAGACTTTACAAGTTGGCACTGCTTCACGAACAGGTGTCAGAACAATAGTAACACCACAATTTGATAATCAATCTCAGGGAGACAAAGTTGTAAGTAGAGAAGTTATTCAATTTATGCGTTCTAGAAACGTAGAATTTGTAGTTAAGAAAACAAAACCACTCACACAACTTTATGCATTCTTTGATGGTGTCAATGTAACAAAATATTGTGTTCCTAAACTTTTAGAAATTGGAATGATTTCTGGAGTGTTTAGTGTTGGAGAAAGAGTAGTTGGTAGAGTTAGAAATGCAAAAATTGAAGATCAAAAAGCTATTTCATCTATTAGATTCAGAGTAGCACAATCTAATCATAAAGAAGGTCCATATAATGCCCCAACCTCAGTTTTTACAAACAATCCATATGTTTCTCAAGTTGCAGCAACTGGATTAGATACTTATGCTGGAACTCCTGGAACAATTCAATTGCAAGGAACAGCAAATGCAACAGTATTGCCATCAACATATTCCTCAACATCAACTGTTTTAAATGTTGATACATTTGCACTATCAGAACAGGCTCAAGGAGAATTCTATGGTTATGCTGAGACTGGAATGATTTTAGTTGGAGAAACAAGTGGAGCTCAGGCAACAATTACTAATGTCCGTTTAGTTTCTGATCTTGGTGCTACTTTGATTGGCAGTTTCTTCATTCCTAATCCAAATGTTGCAACTAATCCAAGATTTAATACGGGCACAAGAACTTTTACAATATCCAATAGCTCAATTAATAATGCAAAGGCTGCTGATACTGTTGGTGAAGATCAGTATAGTGCTAGTGGAACTTTAGAAACTGTTCAGGAGCAAATCATTTCAACTAGAAATGCAAAGGTTTCTCATCAAAGAGAAGCAGAATCAAAAGAAGTAAAGAGAACACAGGGATTCCAATTAACAAAAACAACAGTCATTAGAACGTCAAGCCAGCAAGTTCAAGTTGGATATTATGATCCTCTTGCACAATCGTTCCAAGTTGATGATGAAACTGGTGTCTTTCTAACAAGTTGTGATATTTTCTTCCAGACTAAAGATGACATGGCAATTCCTCTCACTTTCCAATTGAGAACCATGCAAAATGGAACTCCAACACAAAAAATTCTTCCATTTTCTGAAGTTGTTGTTTCTCCTGACAAGATTAATGTATCTCAAAATGGAACAGTTGCCACAAGAATAACTTTTGATGCTCCTGTTTATTTGTCGGGCGGCACAGAATATGCAATTACTCTTGCATCGTGGTCTACGAAGTATAGAGTGTTTATTTCAAGAGTTGGAGAATCTGATATACTTACAGATGAATTTATTTCAAATCAACCATACTTGGGATCTTTATTCAAGTCTCAAAATGCCTCTACTTGGGAACCAAGTCAGTGGGAAGACTTAAAATTCATTCTTTATCGTGCAGAATTTGCAAATGAAGGTCAGGTACAACTTTATAATCCTGTTCTATCTGAAGGCAATGGACAAATTCCAACTTTAATGCCTGATTCTATCAATTTAAATTCAAGAAGAATAAGAATAGGATTAACTTCGAGTATAACTGATAGAATTGGAATTACAACTCAATTGTCTCTGGGTAATACTATCAGACAACAAGAAACAAATGCTACTGGAAACTTTGTTGGAAGTGCTGGAATTGCAACTGCATCTTTAGGTATTGTAAATGCTGGAATTGGATATACTCCAGAACTTGGTTCATTTACTTATGCAGGGATTGCTCTTACAAGTATTACTGGAACTGGTAAAAATGTAACAGCAAATGTTACTATTCAAAATGGTGTTGCTGTTGCGGCAACAGTTGTAAATTCTGGAACTGGTTATCAGGTTGGTGATGTTCTTGGAATTGCAACAATCGGGAACAATTCTGTAGGTAGAAATGCGAGATTGTCTGTTGTTTCAATTGCAAGCACAAACGAATTAGTGCTTGATAATGTTCAAGGAAACTTTGTAATTGTTGGTGCCGGAAAAACAGTTCAATACACAAATAATTTAGGTATTACCACTACTCTTAATGCATCTACTGGTGGAGGTGTTCAGATTAGCGATATCACTGTAATTAGCGATGGATTGCACATTGAAGTTGATCATCGAAATCATGGAATGCATCATGAATTAAACAGAGTAACTATTTCTGATGTAGAATCTGATATTGTTCCCACATCACTCACGTTACCATATAATTCAGATTCAACTGCAAACATCACAGTTGTAAGCACGAACAACTTTAATACACTTGAAAATGTATCTGTTGGAACGACATATCCTGGTTATATTTTAATCGGAGATGAAATCATCAGTTACACTGGAGCTTCTGGTGGAGTAATATCTGGAATCACCAGAGGAATTGATGGAACTGTAAGAAAAAATTATCTTGCGGGAACTCCTGTTTATAAGTATGAACTTAGTGGTGTTTCTCTGAGAAGAATCAATAAAACTCACCGCATGAGTGATGTTACAGTATCAAATCCATTAACATTTGATTCTTATAATATCAAGTTAGATATGTCTTCTGCTGGTGTTGGAAGAACAGACGGGACGAGTTTCCCTCAACTGTATGTCAATCAAACCAAGTCAAGTGGAGGAAAAGAAATAAAAGCATCTCAAAATATGCCATTTGAGATTATTGTTCCAAATGTAACAAATACAACTGTTCAAGGTACGAATTTAACCGCTGAACTCAGAACAGTTTCTGGATCTAGTCTTGGTAACGGTTCTGGAGAAGGAATTCAAATTCCATTTGTTGATCAAGGATTTGAACCAATTAATCTTGGAAGAACAAATTACTTAGCATCACCTAGAATTATTGCTTCTAGAATTAATGAAACTAATAATACTCAGATACAAGCATTACCTGGAAGTAGATCTTTAGCATTAAAACTCAGTTTAAGCACAGTTGATCGTCGTTTATCTCCAATTGTTGATACTCAAAGAATGAGTGCGATATTAGTCTCAAATAGAGTTGATAATTTAATTGAGAATTATAAAACAGACAGTAGAGTAAATGCAATTGAAACTGATCCAACTGGATGTCAATATATTTCAAAAGAAATCAATCTCCAGGAGTCAGCTTCTTCTATCAAAGTTCTTCTTTCTGCTCACATTAATGAATTTTCTGATATTAGAGTCTTTTATGCAATTGGTGATAAAGCAAACTTTAAACCTATATTTGTACCATTTCCAGGATATGCTAACCTAACTCCAAGAGGTGAGGTTATTAATCTTGCTGATAGTGACGGGCAATCAGATTCATTTATATCAAAAGTTAATGCAACAGGAACATTTGATTCTCTTGATTTAGATTTTAAAGAATACACTTTTACATCAATTTCTTTACCAAACTTTAAATCATATAGAATTAAGATTAACTTAACTTCTACCGATCAAACATATCCTCCAAGAATTAAAGAATTACGAGTAATTACTCTTGCATAATATGGACTACATTAAAGTTAAGGGTCATGATCATTTAGTTCGTGACCCCAGAACAAATAGCATTATTAACACAAATAAATCCGAATACGAACAGTATTTACTTAATAAACAAATTAAAAAAACTGAGCAACAAAAGATACAAAATTTAGAATCTGATGTTGCTAATATTAAAAATGATTTAAATGAAATAAAATCTCTACTTAGGAGTTTAGTAAATGGAAATGGATCCTGATCAAATAGAATTGGAAAATTTAAGTAAAAGTTTTGAATATTTTAAATATGCAGCTGCAATAGATATTTTGGAAGATATTGATGCTTTAAAAAAAGTAGCGAAATGTTATTACAAACTTTATTTGAAGCAGCAAGAAGTTATTTTAAATCTTCCGATACCTAAAACACTTAACGACGAATAAATACCAATAAAGGGTTTATATAAATGGCGCAACCATCTACTCGACAAGAACTTATAGATTTTTGCAAAAGAAGACTGGGAGCGCCAGTGTTGGAAATTAATATTGCAGATGAACAAGCAGAGGATATTGTTGATGATGCAATACAATTTTTTCAAGAAAGGCATTTCGATGGTGTATATCCAACTTTTTTCAAATATAAAGTAACTCAAAATGATATTGATAGAGGTAGATCTAGAGGAGGATCTTTATCTGTAGGTATTGCAACAACATCAACAACAGTTAATATTGTTGGAACAGCAACTACATTTTCTTATGAAGAAAATAGCAATTATTTACAAATTCCACCATCAGTTATCGGTGTTAATAAAGTTTTTCATTATGATGGGTCTAACAATATCACAAACAATATGTTCAGTGTAAAATATCAATTATTTTTAAATGATATTTACTATTGGGGAACCACTGAAATTTTAACTTATGCTATGGTAAAAACATATTTGGAAGATATCAACTTTTTATTAACAACTCAAAAGCAAATACGTTTTAACAAAAGGCAAAATAGATTATATTTAGATGTTGATTGGGGAAATATTAAAAGAGATGATTATTTGATTATTGATTGTTACACGGTATTAAATCCAGAAGATTATTCTAGGGTATGGAATGATTCGTTTTTAAAACAATACATCACAATTTTATTTAAAAAGCAATGGGGTCAGAATTTAATTAAATTTCAAGGAGTAAAACTTCCAGGAGGTGTTGAACTAAATGGGAGACAATTATATGATGATGCCCAAAGAGAATTGGATATTTTAATGGAAAAAATGTCTAATACTTATGAACTTCCTCCATTGGACATGATTGGTTAATAACTCATGTTAAATCCATTTTTTCTACAAGGTTCTTCAGGAGAACAAAGTCTTGTTCAGGATTTAATCAATGAACAATTAAGAATGTATGGGATTGATATTCATTATCTTCCCAGACTGTATATGACAGAAAAAACTGTATTGAGAGAAGTTATTGAGTCAAAATTTGATACAGCGTTTCCTATCGAAGCTTATGTTGAAAGTTATGATGGATATGCAGACAATCCCACTATTTTATCTAAATTTGGTATTCAAGCAACAAATGAAATAACTTTAATTATATCTAAAGAGCGATTTGAAAGTTATATTTCTCCATTGATTAAAGAAAAATCAAATGTCAAACTTTCAACTAGACCAAAAGAAGGAGATTTGATTTATTTTCCTCTGGGAGACAGAATTTTTGAAATCAAATATGTTGAGCATGAAAAACCATTTTACCAACTTCAAAAAAATTATGTTTATAAGTTACAGTGTGAATTGTTCAGATACGAAGATGAAATCATTGATACTGGAGTTGGAGAAATTGATGATGTTTTGACAGGTGTTGGATCTAGTTTAGATGATGGATATCGAGCAGTTGGTCCAATACAAACATTAACTCTAATTGGAATTGGATCTACTGCTACTGCAACAACAACTCTTGTTAATGGTGGAATCCAATTTATTACCGTTACTAATCGTGGAGGTGGATATACAAAAACACCAACAGTTGGAATTGGTTCAGCACCAACTGGAGGAAAAACTGGCATTGCAACTGCTTTAATGATTGGTGGTATTGTTGTTTGTAACGATAACGTAAATCCAAACGCCAAATCAGTCCAAAGTGTCAGTATTATTAATCCTGGATATGGATATACTATTGCTCCCGGAATTAAATTTATTGGTGGAGGAGGTAGTGGAGCAGCAGCAACTTCTGGTATTGCTAATAATATTGTTAGTGTTGTTACAGTAACAAGTCCTGGATCTGGATATACTTCTGCTCCATCAATCACATTTGTTGGAGTCTCTACGGTTTCAGCGGCAGCAACTGCAATAGTAAGTGTTGCAGGAACTATATCTGCAATTTACATAACAAATGCTGGATCTGGTTATACGGTAGCACCGACAATTACAATTGGATCTCCATTTACCTCTGGATTTGTATCTGGAATTGGAACATTCCAATTTAATGAAAAAGTTACGGGGTCAATCAGTGGAACAACAGCAAGAGTAAGGTCTTGGACATTAGCAACAAATGTTCTTGAGGTCGGAAACGTCGCAGGATCTTTTGTCATTGGAGAAAATATTGTTGGATCAACTTCATCTGCATCTTATCGTCTAAGACTTGTCAATACAAATGTCGTTGAGGATGGATACAATGATAATATTGATATTGAGAGTGAAGCGGATGATATTGTAGATTTTTCAGAAATAAATCCATTTGGGCAACCATAAATAAAGTTTAATACAATAGTTTGCAATAGTAAAATGTTTGAATATTTTTATCACGAAATTTTGAGAAAAACTGTCATTGCTTTTGGCACGCTATTTAATGATATTGAAATCAAACATACCAATTCATCAGATGATGTAGTAAGCATCATTAAAGTTCCTCTTGCATATGGTCCTACTCAAAAGTTTTTAGCAAGATTGGAACAGTCTCCAAATTTGAGCAAACCAACACAAATAACTCTTCCTAGAATGTCATTTGAATTCACTGGAATTACTTATGATTCTTCTAGAAAAGTAACGACAACGCAACAATTTACAGTTTCTGATGCAACAAATGGGAATGTGACAAAGAAAGCATATATGCCAGTTCCGTACAATATGCAATTCGAACTAAGCATTATGTCAAAACTTAATGATGATGCATTACAAATTGTAGAACAAATTTTACCATATTTTCAACCAGCATATAATTTAACGGTAACGCTTGTTAATAATGGTATTGATGAGAAAAGAGATATTCCAATTATTTTAGAAAATGTTACAATGCAAGATGATTATGAAGGAAACTTTACGACGAGAAGAGTTCTTCTTTATACATTGAGATTTACTGCAAAAACATATTTGTTCGGACCAGTTTCTACAGCAACTTCCGATATTATCAGAACATCAAAAATCAATTATCTTACTGGAACAGATACAACAAATACTTCAAGAGAACTTACTTATGCATCTACACCAAGAGCAATTCAGAATTATACTGGCACAATTCTAACCAATTTATCAAAAGATATTGCAATTGCAGACACTATTATCAATGTTAATGATAGCAGTGCAATTACTGCAAATACCTATATTGATATTGATGGAGAAGAACTTTATGTAAAATCAATTAATGGAACTGCAGTGACTGTTGAAAGAGGAAAAGATGGAACAAAAATTGCAACTCATCTAACAGGTGCGGCAGTCAAACCAATTACAGCATCTGACAATGCTTTAATACCAACAGATGATGACTTTGGTTTTAGCGGTTCAATCTCATAATAGCAATGAAAATGTCTAAAAAATATGAAAATTTGGATGATGCTTTTAATGTAGAAACAAGTATTGTTTCTGCATCAGAAGAGGTATCAAAATCCAAAATAGTAAATTCAAAAATAGAAGATGATATTCAAAAAGACTATGAATACACTAGAGGAAATTTATATTCAATTATAGAAAAAGGTCAAGAAGCACTAAATGGTATTCTAGAATTGGCACAAGAAAGTGAAATGCCTAGGGCATATGAAGTTGCCGGACAACTAATTAAAAATGTAGCTGATGCAACTGATAAATTAATGGACCTTCAAAAGAAACTGAGAGAAGTTGAAGAGGAAAAGCAAGGAAAAGGACCAACAAATGTTACGAATGCTTTGTTTGTTGGATCTACAGCGGAACTAGCAAAATTAATTAAACAACAATCTAAAAATGAAAATGTTTGAGCAATCTTAAAATAATTACCAAGAAAAGAGTTAAAGAATAAATATTTAAAAATATAAAAGTCCGATGACTGTACCCACCGTCAATATTATAATTGAAAAAGGAACAAATTTTTCAGCAACTTTTGATGTTAAAAATTCTGATGATTCTGTTTACTCGCTGACAAATCAATCGGCAACTGCAAAAATTCGTAAACACCCTACTGCAACTTCATCAAAATCGTTCAGCACTACAATCACCACTGCGACTGGTAAAATTGCAATTTCTATGGGATCTACTATAACCGCAGATTTGACAGAGGGACGTAATTATTATGATGTGATATTAACTCACGATACAACTGGAAATGTTACAAAAATATTTCAAGGAATGGCTATGGTCAATAACACGGTATCTTTATGACTTATAAAATTTCTGTTTCATCTTCTAGTAGTTATTCAGTTAAACAACAATCAACAGCAAAGTTTAAGGTATCTGCAATTTTAGGTTCAGGAGCATCAGAAGTGGCTAACCTATCAGATTTGGATGATGTAAACGTATCAGGTGTACAGAATGGTTATGTACTGACCTACAATTCATCTACAGGTCAGTTTGTAGCAGTAGACCCTGATAATGTACTATCCAATGCAGTCACTGGTGGATTACCAAGTACTTTTACAAATGAACTAGATGTTGTACTTGATGATAAGATTGATTTAGACGGCGGCGGTTTTTAAATTAAATAAATAGTAAAAAATAGTGTAAGAAAAGATGGCTGCTCCTGTATTACAGATAAAGAGAGGTCTTCTTGCTAATCTCCCTGGTTTGAGGGCAGGTGAACCTGGATTTACAACCGACTCTCATGATCTTTATGTAGGTATCGATAGTACCACTGCAAATAATAAATTCTTTGGTTCACACCGTTATTGGACTAAGAATACTACAACCACGGGTAGTGGTGTAAATTTTGTTGAAGGAACTAGTAATGGCACAGATTTTATTACGTTAAAAGCACCTGATAGTCTTTCAGGTATTACAACCTTTACACTTCCTGGCGCTGATGGTACGGCAAACCAAGCAATTGTTACCAACGGTTCTGGAACTTTAAGTTTTGCCACCGTTACAACGAGTGCAGGTACATTAACTGGTGCTGGTGCTGGCGTTACGACTTTCTTGGTTACTCCATCGTCAGCAAACTTAGCTGCTGCGGTAACTGACGAAACAGGAACTGGAGCATTAGTCTTTGCAAACACACCAACATTAGTTACTCCAGTTTTAGGAACTCCTACATCTGGTACATTAACTAATTGTACTGGTCTTCCAATCTCAACTGGTGTTTCTGGTCTTGGTGCCAATGTAGCAACATTTTTAGCAACTCCATCGTCTGCTAATTTAGTATCTGCAGTTACTGATGAGACTGGAACAGGTTCTCTCGTATTTTCAGCATCACCAACTTTTACTGGAACATTATCTGCTGCAGTAGTTAATGCCACCGGTGGCATTAATGCATCTCAAGGTATTGATGCATCTGGATTAAGAGTTACTGGTATTACAACTCTTGGACAAACTACTACTACAGGATTATCTAATGCTGGTGTATCAACATTAGGTAATGCCACAGCATCTACTGCAGTTGTTACTGGATTCTCCACATTCTCTGGTGGAGCATCTATTCCAAGTGGTGGATTAAATGTTACAGGTATTGTAACTGCAACAACATTCAGTGGCGGATTAGCAGTTGGTAGTCTTACCGGTCTTGGTGATAACGTTGCTACTTTCTTAGCAACTCCATCATCAGCAAACTTAGCATCTGCAGTGACTGATGAAACAGGAACTGGTGCATTAGTTTTTGCAAACACACCAACATTAGTTACTCCAGTTTTAGGAACTCCTACATCTGGCACATTAACAAACTGCACCGGATTACCTATTTCCACAGGTGTATCTGGTCTAGCTGCTAACGTTGCTACTTTCTTAGCAACTCCATCTTCATCAAACTTAGTTGCTGCTTTAACTGATGAGACTGGTACTGGTTCTCTGGTATTTTCTGAATCTCCAACTTTTACAGGAACTCTTTCTGCTGCAGTTGTATCAACTAGTGGAAATGTTACAGTTGGTGGAAACTTGATTGTTAATGGGTCAACAACTCAAGTTAATACAACTTCATTAACAGTTGAAGATACTTTGATTGAACTTGGATTAGTTGATGCTGCTACGCCATCTTCAGATCTTAATTTAGATTTAGGTCTTATTTTTAATTATTATACATCATCTGCAAAAAAAGCAGCGGTTTTCTGGGATGACTCAGCATCAAGAATTGTATTTGCTGATGATGTTACAGAATCTACAGGAGTTTTAACTGTTGCTGCAAATGCTTATGCTTCTATTGAAGTTGAAAGTATTTTCATTAATGACTGTGCGGGTCAATCTCAACTTATCACCTGCACTGGCTCAACTAGAAATCTTGAGAATATCACAATAGATGGCGGCTCATTCTAATATCATCTATACAGTTCTAAATAAGGGGGTGTATACCCTCTTTTTTTATGGACGAACAGGATTATAAGTATTTGATAGTAACATATCAACAAAAAATTTTTGATATCTTATCACAATTTATCGCATCAGAAGCAAAGGTCAAAAAACTAATGGATATAAACGAAAATCTGTCCAAAGAAGTTGCTCAGCAAAAAGAAGAACTACAAAAATTATCCTTAAAAGCGAAGAAAAATATCAAAGGAGATGAGTTCCAATAAATAATAAAAACTCTTATATAAGAGTTTATTGCGGTTTATACCACATATGGAGTTGAATGGCAGATCCTAAAATTTTTATTAGGCGCTCGGCTACGCCTAATAAAGTTCCCACAATTGATCAGTTAGCCCTTGGTGAGTTAGCTATCAACACTTATGATGGTAAATTGTATCTTGAACAAGATCAAGGAGCTGTTGGAGTTGGTACTACAATCGTTGCTGTCAACCCGTGGAGCGTTGGTGTAGGCAGCACAGCATACAATATTCACTTCACTTCTGGTTCCGTTGGTATAGGAACCACAATTCCAACATCAAAACTACACGTTATAGGTGATGTAAGTATTTCTGGTGTCATTACAGCAACAACAGCAACTCTTTCTACGATAGGTTTATCTGCAGCAGATATAACATCATCTTCGACAACGACCACAACTACAACAGCAACATCAATTGCATCTATTAGCACATCAGTTTATAGATCAGCAGTTTTCCAAGTCCAAGCTGTTCAGGAAACTAACTATAATATGACTACGATTAATGTTCTTCATGATGGCATTGAGACTTATATGACAGAGTACGGAACCATCAACCAACCAGTTGGAATTGCAACATTTTCTACAGATATTAATGCAGGATCATTGAGACTTCTTGCACATCCAGCATCAATTAGTAGTACAACATTTAGAGTGATTACAAAAGCATTAGACCTATGAAAACATTTAAACAGTTCCAAGAAGATTGGTCTAATAAATATAAAAAGAGTATTGATTGCTCAAATCCGAAAGGATTTTCTCAACGCGCTCATTGTGCGGGGAGAAAAAAAAGAGCAAGAGGCGAAAACACTAAGTCTAAACCAGTTGAATGACAAAAAACGGTCGCTGTCCTAAAGGGCAATATTATTGTTACACTAACAAAGAGTGTA
>Ga0172367_10008657_pt1 | contig 11329 bp, 9 predicted proteins | sample Lak10m_FD_114542 | JGI IMG/M metagenome (GOLD analysis project Ga0172367, IMG submission 114542) | Freshwater microbial communities from Kabuno Bay, South-Kivu, Congo - kab_022012_10m | ecosystem: Environmental > Aquatic > Freshwater > Lake | place: Democratic Republic of the Congo: South-Kivu...
ATCACGCCAGTTTCAAAGGCTTATTATTTCTCGGCGCGGGCCCTGTCCTTCAAGACACAGGCACGCGCAATATGGAAGAGATGGGTGGCTTGATTAAGAAAATGCCTTACACGGCGTTCTTCTTTTTGATCGGCTCCGCTGCCATCTCCGCTCTGCCGCCGTTGAATGGATTTGCCTCCGAGTGGATTGTCTTTCAAGCATTGCTCGGTGGATTCAACATCCCTGTGCCTGAAGTTGCCATGCTCATACCGATTGCCGTTGGAATGCTCGCCCTCACCAGCGGACTTGCGGCGGCGTGTTTCGTCAAAGCCTTTGGTATCACCTTTTTGGCATTGCCGCGCTCACACGAAGCGGAACACGCGCACGAGTCACCACTGTCAATGCGGATTGGCATGGGCATTCTTGCGCTGGCTTGTGTCGGGCTGGGACTTGCGCCCTTCGTTGTTGTGCCAATTCTCGGCGGAGTCCTGAACGGGCTGGGCGGTCTGCCAGATACGCGCGCCGCGTTCACGTTCAATGTCTCGGTGCAAAGTCCATCTGCGTTTGGTCAGATGTCACCCACGCTGGTCATGCTTGGCTTGCTGATTCTCTTCGCGCTGATCCCGCTCGTGATGAAAATTCTACGCGTCAACCAAAAATTACATATCAGTGATTCATGGGGTTGTGGGCGTGTGGGGCAAACGCCGCGCATGGAATACACCGCCACCTCGTTTGCCGAACCGCTGCGCCGCGTCTTTGCGGAACTCTACCGCCCTACCAAAGAATTGAGCGTTGATTTTCATCCTGAGTCAAAATACTTTGTGCAGTCTATCGAATATAAGAGCGAGATCACGCCGCTCTTTGAACGCTGGCTGTATGACCCATTTTTATGGCTCGTGCGATTCACAGCGCGGCAGGTACGCAAGTTGCAATCAGGCTCGCTTCATTTTTATCTGACGTTTGTAATAATTATTTTGATCATTTTGCTTTTGGCGGCAAGATGGTTTTAACTTTTTCGTTCGCGGAGTCCAACGTCTCCCGATGTTGGCGGCAAAGTCTGGAGACTTTGCACTCCGCGCGGAAATTCTAATTGGAGATTTTTCTATGACAGGTTATCTTTTGGAATTTGGTCAGGCGCTGCTCGCGCTGCTGCTCGCGCCTGGGCTGGTTGGTTTTGTGCGCTGGGTGAAAGCCCGCCTGCAAAATCGGCGTGGCGCTCCCATTTGGCTGCCGTATTTTGAGCTCAAAAAATTATTCGGCAAAGATGTGGTCGTCTCAAACAACGCCTCGTGGTTATTCCGCGTCGCGCCTTACATCGTCTTTGTCAGCGCATTGGCGGTGACATTCCTCATCCCGTTAATTGCTGTGCCCCTGCCCTTCGACAACGTCGGCGATTTGATGGTCGTTGTGTACCTACTCCTGCTGGGGACTTTCTTCCTCGCCCTCGCTGGACTCGACCCTGGCACTGCCTTCGGCGGGATGGGTTCCAGCCGCGAGATGACTGTCGCGGCGCTTGCCGAACCGACGATTGCTCTTGCCATCTTTGGGCTGGCTCTCGGCGCAGGCTCGACCAACCTCGGACGCATTGTCATCGCAACATTGGCGAACCCTGGCACCGCCATCAACCCTGGACATCTGCTGGCTTTTGCCGCGCTCTTCATCGTCTCACTGGCAGAAACAGGACGCCTGCCCGTGGATAATCCATCCACGCATTTGGAGCTGACCATGATCCACGAAGCGATGATCCTAGAATATTCGGGGCGCTACCTCGCGCTGATCGAATGGGCATCCTGGCTGAAGTTGACCATCTTTTTCACTCTGCTGTCGAACCTGTTTATCCCCTGGGGTATGGCAACCAAGCTCACGCCTGCCGCATTGGGCATTGCCCTCCTAACACTGATACTCAAATTCATTGTGCTGGGATTGGCAGTCGCCATCGTTGAAACCCGCATTGCAAAACTACGCCTGTTCCGCGTGCCAGAATTGCTGGGCATGTCCTTTGTGCTGGCTCTGCTCGCGGTCACGTCGTCATTCCTTTTGAAGTAGATAACTTATGAACGATACCCTTTTTTCTCAACTCTCCACGCTAGGCTCCAGCATCATCCTGATGTTCGGCATTGGCTTGCTATGGCGCAAAAGCCTGCACGCCTACGCCGAATCCTTTAAATGGCAATCAGTGGCGCTGACCATTATGTTCCTCATCATCGGCTATTTTGGCGACGATCATGAATTATATGTAGTTGCTGTTGTTCTTTTCATACTCAAAGTTCTGGTCATACCATACTATCTGAACCGCATGGAAAACCGCTTTGGTGACCAACGCGAATTACAACCTTATGTGAATGTTGCAAGTTCGCTCATTCTGGCTGGCTTGCTTGTGCTGCTCGCATACGCAATCACCCGTCCGCTGGTACTGGTCAGCGAGTTGTCCACACGCGGCGGAATGCCGCTGGCAATGGGACTGATCTTCGTTGGCTTGTTCGTAGTCATCACCCGCAAAAAAGCGATGATGCAAATCGTCGGTTTTCTGGTGATGGAAAACGGCGTCGCGCTTCTGGCAGTGCTCGGCACCTTCGGCATTCCGATCATCGTTGAATTGGGCGTCTTCCTTGATGTGCTGATGGGTTTCCTCGTCATGCAGGTTTTTGTATATCACATTCACACCACATTTGAATCCATTGACGTGGATCAGATGAACGAACTCAAACATTAAGAGATACCCATGATATTTTCCCTTCTCATTGCTCCCCCGCTTCTCGCCGCGCTGATCGCGGCTCTTGTCCGCCCGTACCGCGCCTTCGTCGGCTGGATCGGCGCGTGGCTCTCGCTCATCCCGCTCAGCGCGGCGCTGACCATCGCGGCGCAAGTCGTCAATGGACAAATCCCAACCTGGGGATTCAAACTCGAATATCTCAACCTCGAAGAGGTTCTGCGCGCCGATAGTTTATCTGCCCTGTTGATTCTGTGCGTAACCGCTGTTGGCACGCTGGCTTTATTTCTCAGCCCAGGGCTTGGACGCGTTGTTACCAACCCACATTGGGGCGAGTTGGCGTACGGTCCCAATCAACTACGACGCTATCATGTGTTTATCAACCTGTTCATTGCCGCCATGCTGCTGGCAGTCTCTGCCAATAACGTGGGCGTGATGTGGATTACCATTGAAGCCACCACCGTTTTCTCGGCATTCATCATTCCGCTCAAACTCAACAAAGCTTCCATCGAAGCCTCGTGGAAATATATTCTCATTTGCTCGGTGGGCATTGCGCTGGCATTTGTTGGCACGGTATTAGGTTATTTTGATTTTGTCTCGCTTTCAGGACGCGCAGAAAATGCCCTCAACTGGACTGTGCTCCTCGCCACCGCGCCCGCCCTGCATCCCGAAGTGATGCGGCTGGCTTTTGTCTTCCTGTTGGTCGGTTTTGGGACAAAGGCAGGCATCGCCCCCATGCACACCTGGAAGCCCGATGCCTACGGCGAATCCCCCGCGCCATTGACCGCGCTTATGTCCTCCGCACTGTTCGCGGTGGCGATGTACGCGCTTCTGCGCTGGAAAGCGGTTGCGGACGCGGCACTCGGCAGCGGCTACACCGACAGTTTATTCATGGCGCTCGGTCTGCTTTCGCTGACCATTGCCGCGTTCAGCATCGTGCTGGCGACGGACTACAAACGCATGTTCGCCTATTCGAGCATCGAACACACAGGCTTGATGTGTCTCGGCTTTGCGCTTGGTCCACTGGGAACTTTTGCCGCGTTGCTGCACCTCGTCAATCACACCGCCGCCAAATCGCTGATGTTCTTCCTCGTGGATAACATCGAACACAAGTACCGCTCCCCGCTCATCGAACGGACGCGCGGCTTGCTGAAAACCATGCCGTGGACGGGCGCGCTTTTTGCCTTCGGCTTGATGACGTTGATCGGACTTCCGCCTGGCGGTATCTTCATCACCGAGTTCGCCCTGTTCCGCGCAGGCTTTGCGCTCAATCATCCCTGGCTGATGGGCGCGGCGCTGGCGCTGTTGGCGGTGGTATTCGTCTCGTTTATCAACCACCTCAACAAGATGTTGTACGGCGAGCCTGCCCCAGACAATATCAATATGGAACGCCCGACTGAACGCTTCTCGTGGCGGCTGGCGTTGCTCTTCGTCAACGTGGCGGTTCTGGTCACACTCGGGTTGACGCTGCCCGCGCCGCTGGTGACTCTGATTAATCAAAGCGTTGCAATTTTGGCGAAACCATAAAGGAATTAACCATGAACTTCACCCGTCTCAAATCTGCCCTGGTAGAAAACCCCAACGGGCGCGCCACCAATCTGCACGTCCTGCGCGGCAACGAACTCCACTTTAATATTGCGCGCGGCGACGCGCTGCGCCTAGCAAAATACCTGCGCGAAAATTACAGCGCTGAATTGATTTTGATGGTCGCCAATGACCGCCGCGCCGAAAAAGGCGTCTACGAGATTCATTATCTCTTTTCCAACGAACGCGAAAACTGGTTCGCCCACGCCACCAAAGAACTTACCGCCGACGACCCGACCATTGACTCGATGGCAACCTTCTACTATCCCGCCTCACGCTTCGAGCGCGAAATTTACGACCTGTTTGGCATCGAAGCGGTGGACCACCCTGACACCCGCCAACTGGTGCGCCACTCCTACTGGCCCGAAGATTATTTCCCCCTGCGCAAGGATTTTGTCCAACCCGATAAATTTGAAGGCTTCAGCCCCTTCCCCTTCAAACCCGTTGGCGGCGAAGGGGTCTACGAAATTCCTGTCGGACCTGTCCACGCGGGCATCATTGAGCCTGGGCATTTCCGCTTCAGCGTAGTCGGCGAGACGGTAATTGATTTGAAGATCCGCCTATACTTCACGCACAAAGGCACAGAGAAACTCTTTGAAGGACGCGCCCCTGCTGACGGTATAGAACTTGCCGAGCGCATCTCTGGCGATACGACCATTGGTCACTCACTGGCATATTGTCAGGCAGTTGAGTCGTTGGCGGGCTGTGAAGTTCCTATCCGCGCCAAATATCTGCGTGTCATCCTGCTGGAAATGGAACGGCTCTACAATCACATCGCCGACTTCGGAGCGATCTGCAATGACACTGGTTTCGCCGCCGCGCACTCGCATTGTTTCCGCATCCGCGAGCGGCTGCTGCGTTTGAACAAACGCCTAACGGGTAACCGTCTCCTTCGTGACGGAATCATTCTCGGCGGAGTCAGAAACGATTTCCCATCCAACTTAGACCTCGCCACAGAACTGGATTCAGTCATCGCCGACTTCAACGAGATCGTCGAGATCAGTCTCAACAACACCATGCTAACCGACCGTCTCGATGGCGCTGGTTATCTGACAACCAAGACAGCCACCGACCACGGTGTGCTGGGTTACGTTGCGCGCGCTTCTGGCATTGACATTGATATGCGCCGCGACCATCCGTTTGCCGCGTACCCATCGCTCAAGTTCAAAGTTGCGGCATCCCAAACTGGGGATGTGCATGCCCGCGCCCAAGTTCGCGTTGATGAAGCAAATGAGTCTGTGAACATCATCAAGCAGGCGCTCTCACAGCTTCCTACGGGTGAGTTGGTTGCGCCCTTGGGCAGAGTCCCCGCCTGGCAGCCAGCCTTCGGCGTCGTCGAAGGCTGGCGCGGCGCGATCATCCATTGGGTCATGGTGGATGACAACGGCAAACTGTATCGAGTAAAAGTCAAAGACCCGTCATTTGTCAACTGGCCTGCGCTCTCGTTTGCCGTGCTCAAAAACATCGTGCCTGATTTTCCGCTGGTCAATAAATCGTTCAACCAGTCCTATTCAGGGAATGACCTGTAAGATGTTTCGGAAACGAGGAGTAGTATGTCTAAAAAATTAGACGATGACGAATCGCCAGAATCTCTGGTGGAGATCGAATTTAAGCAGCGAGCGGACGCTGAGCAAGATATATCTCCAGGGTTTCAAGTGGCCATCATCGGCGTGGTTGCTTATGTTTTCTATGCTTCAAATATGTTAATGTTTACCTGGCTGCGCACTGTTTCAATCGGTTTAATTGTCACGGGCTTTATGATTCTCATCATAGAAACGCTGAAAAAAATCAGAATTCATCGAAAGTAATAAAGTAATATTGAGAGGATTTATGAACCGAAACCTTTCCCGCCGCGATTTTCTCAAAGTCGCCAGCGTGACTTATGCTTAAACAATCAGCGCTACATAACTGTGCTGACTACTTGCCTCATCCGCCCAGATTGGTGAAGTAAAACAATTCTATTTGTGACACGAGTGGACATAAGAGGACATTCGTCTCAACTTTAACGAAATCTCCTACAAATTGCTTGACAACCTCTACGACCCCGCGTAAAATCCGCTTGTCTTTACAGGAAGATCAACCTTAAAAGACGCAAAAATCAACTTATCGCCAGTTGGCAAAATAGTTACGCTTCGCGGTTTCGATCCCCGTCGGGACCGCAGTTACAACTCCCTTGCATTTGGGAGAATAAAGGCAGAAACGCTAGAGTAGGCTGAAGCGCCACAATTGCGTTATTTTGCAACCAGACAGTTTCGAGTACTAGTCGAAGTTGTCTTTTTTTGTCGATTGGTAAGGTGCTATGCCAATGCGACAGATTCTCTTTCAGAGAATCCGTTAATGTCAGTGTAACATCTAACCCTGTCTCACGCAAGGTTTTAAGTTGGGCAGATTCCCGATCTCTTACATTTTCATAAGTTTCAAGGGGAATGTCTCTGCACAAAAATAAATTTCTGGTTTGCTCGATGTGGGTCTCGATTTCAGCGATCAGATTCGTAATATCATGCGGCTGGGCTGTCTGCGCCCAACTCTCGATCACTGCCAGGATGTAATTCACCAGGTCGGTTTCGATTTGCTCGGCGTCCACCATGTGCTGGCTACATAACCCCTTGCGTTCGACACGCGATGAGTCAATGTAGTAATATCGTCCCTTCGCGGAAGTGCCCCGCATCTGCCAGCCGCAGGACGCGCAGTGCATGATGCCCGTCAACGGATACAAACGAATCGGCCACCCTCTTTTTGCGCGGGCATTCTTGTACAAGGTCTTGCGGACTTCCTGATTCTTTTGAAACGTCTCCTGTGAAATCAGGGCTGGATGTTTCCCGGGGTACACATCTTTCAGCGCCCGCCGCTTTTGCCCGTTGTAGTATGCAACCTGCCCCGTGTAGAAAATATTGTTGAGCACGCCGCGCACAAATTCCTTTGTGAACTCATGCTTCGGTTTTCCCTTGCCTTTATCCTTGCCCGTCTTTCCCCTCTGACGATACTTCATCGTGGTTCCATCCGCATGGGTGTAAACGCTCTCGTTGAGGAACTCCGCAATTTGCAGCGTCGAATACTTGCCAGTCATACCCAGTTCGAACATCAGGTTTGCGGCATGTTGATCCACAGGATGCAGGATCAACTCCCTGCCATTGCCCTTGTCGGGCTTCCCGAACTCCGGACAGTACCCTGCCCCATTGACATCCTGACAGTCGAAGCACAAACCCTTGCAATAGGCGTAAGGAACGTTGCCATTCCAGTACCCGTCACGGGCGCGCTGGACCTTGCCCTTGGTGGTCTCCTGACGCAGATTATCGATGTAAATTTCTGCGAGCATTCCCAAAACTGTCAGCGTCAATTTGCCCCAGGGCGTCGTGAAATCCAGCCGCTCCTGGACGGAGACAAAAAAGACGTTGGATTCTTTGAGGCGGTCGAGGGAATTGAGCAGCCCAGCCAGGTGGCGGTAGAATCGGTCGATCTTGTCCGCGATCACCACATCGAACTGATGTGCCTGGGCGTCCTCCATCATTTGCAGGAATTGCGGACGCTTGCTGTCCCGCTTGGCGGAGATACCGGCATCGGTGTACAAGCCCGTCAACTCCCAGCCGTGATCCTCCGCATACTTGCGGATATTGTTCTCCTGCGCGATCAAACTGAAACCGTCCAGCTGCTCGCGCGTGGAGACGCGCCGATAGCCCACAGCGCGCAAAGAAACGTTGTCCATTTTTTATTTTCTCCTTTCGTGGGTATAATCCGATTTGGACAGGTTCCCATTTTAGTCCAATGCTTTGGAGGAGCTCATGGAATCAATCGCCGCTGGACGTCGTAGAGCCAGGGAAAAGACATTCAACCCAAAACCTTTTGCCGCCCGTCTCGATGAATTGATGGGGCAAAGGAACATCAGTATGCGCCAGACGGGGATCGATTCCGGTCTGGATCATGAAACCATTCGGCGCATCAAATCCGGCGACCGCCCGGATATGACGTACTGCATTTTGCTCGCGGATTACTTCGACATCAACCCCAACGAGCTGTTGGAACTGGCGGACTGGCCCAGTCTGAAAGCGTTCGACATTCAACGCGCCAGCGCCGAGAACCTGCCCTCGGAGGCGGTGGACGTGGCGCTGGACATTGCCAAAATCCCCGACCCCGGCACGCGCAAGGAAGTCGCAAAGGCGGTCAGGACATTGTTGAAGAAGTATTTCAGCAAATAGGGAATATCATCATAGCGAGAGGCTCTGCCGATTTCTGGCAGAGCCTCTTTGTGTTTCTCAGGACAAACCGAGTAGTTCCTTGAACGGCGTGTGCGCGACAACTTCTTTCATTCTGCCCTGCGAGTCGAAGTAAACGGCTTGAAGCATCGTACCCAGCAGGTTCCGTTTTTCTCCGCTGGTCAATTGTTCCCACAGCGCGGGGAAGTCCCGCAGCTGCGGAAGGATTTCCCGCGCTTCCGTTCGGGCGGAAGGTTTCAGCGACTGCAATTGCCGCCCGATGTGAAGCGCCTGGGCGTCGAACTCCGCCTGGTCGATGTGACCGGAAAGATAGAGCTGGCGATAGCGATTCAACGCGGCGCGCAGGTTGTGACCTTCGCGGTCGAACTCGCTCAGTCCTTCATTACTCAGGAAGTGCGCCATGATCATGTCGTTCCATTCTTTTGGAATGACCACCGAGTCGATCAGGGCTTGCAGTTGCGACTCCATCTGCGCGGCGGGCAGGCAGCTGCGGGTGTGCGCCGCAAGCAGGTCGTCGGTGAGCGGATCGGCTTGCGGTTTCAGGTCGGACGTTCCGCGCCTGACTTTCCTGGCATAACGGTTGTGCAATGTGGCGCAGCGATAATAATGGGTCGCCTTTTTGCTGCCCGTCGATCCCCGCAGGGGGGACGCCCGCCCATCGTGCTGGTAGCATTCCCAGCACCTTGCCACGCCCGTCAGTGTGGCTTGATTTCGCGGACGCTCAGCCCGCGTGGGCGTGGTGCTCTTTCCCCTGCGGATGCGCTGCATTTGCTGCCAGGTCTCCAAGGGAAGCAACGGTTTGTGCTGTCCCTGCTGGAGTTCGAGGATCTGGCGCCTGCTGATTTCAGGGCGGGGTGCTTTGACCTCGTTGGGGTGATCCAGATTATCCTCCATGTCCAGCGCTGGACGCGGGTAACGCGCCACCAATCCAGCGTGGAAGGGAGTTGCGATCAACGCGCGGATGCTGTCGCGCGTGAACTCATTGCCCGTGTCCTTGCTATTGGGCGCCTTCCTCGGCTTGAACTTGACCACCGAGCCGTCGGGCAGGGTGAACTTGTTGCGATTGAGATGACTGGCAATTTCGAGATAACTCCAGTGCTGCAGGTAGAGATGCGCCACCAGCGTGATGACGTGACGGTCGATCGGATGAATGACCGCGATCCGCCCGCGTTGGCTTTCAACGCGGTCAAGACCTTCCGCGCGGGGACAATAGCCGGGACCCTGCGTGTCGGAGCAGGTCGAACAAAGTCCGTTGCAGTAACCGAGCGGGATGTTCCCGTTGTGCAATCCGCGGCGGATGCGCTCGGACTTTGCCTCCCGCGTGCGCTCGCTGGTCTGGCGCACATACATTTCCGCCATCGCTCCCAGCACGTACAGCACAAGCCGCCCCCACCAGGTTTCGGGGCTGATTTGTTCGGTGACGCTGATGAGTTGGACGCGGTGTTTCTTGCACAGCCGCACGAACTCGAGCTGGGATTCCAGGTTGCGGTACAGCCGATCCAGTCGATGCACGACCACTGTTTTGACGCGCCTGGCTTTGATGTCCGCGATCAGTTTTTGCAGGTCTTTGCGGCGGCTGTTTCTGCCGGTTTTGTATGGGTCGCTGTAGATCCTGATGTCTGATGCGCCTTTCTCACGAGCATAAGCTTCGGCGCGGTCGGGTTGGATTTCCAGCGAATAGCTGTATCCCTGTGTTCCCTCACGGGACAGGCGGGTGTAGACCGCCCAGGTGTCAACCCGTTTGCCTTGTTCCAACTGTTGAATCTCGGAACGGATCAACAGTTGGAGTTCTTCGAAAGAGCCTGGTGGATCGAGAACCGGCATGATTATTCATCCTGGGGTTTCACATCTGTCTCGGTTTCCTCCTGGCTTTCGACAGGCTGGACGACAGGCGCAGCCTCGCCCGCCGCAATGCGGCGCAAAGCCAGTCCCAATTCACGGATAAAGATTTCCACGCGTTCAGCGGGGGACAACGATTCGTTTTTCATTTTGCAAACTCCTATGTCTGGAATTTGCGCAGCGCGCCGCGCACGAAAGTAAAATTTTACATGCGACGGCGCACAGCATATCAACATCCCGTTCGCAAATCTAGGTAGAGATTTCTCTAATCGATAAAAAGAGTGCCGATATGCCCAAATTCGCCGTCAACATCCCCATAGGAGACCGTGCTTTATACAATGCCCCCATTTGAACAAGACCACAAGCAAGCCTCTGTTACACTTTATTCCATTGTTGCCCTCAATTCAGATACCAAATCGGGAAACACACTCAACAGAGTTGAACTCGCCACAATTTTGGCAGACAACCTGCAAGTCCACTTCAGCATACCCATGTCCTGGCTGCGCGGGGATTTCAAGAAACATCCCCTCTCGCGCGAGAATTTCCTGCGCCTCGTTCGGGCGTATCGCAACAAGCCCGGGCTCGGATCGCCAAAAGCCATCAGGTCGCTGGCAATTGATTTGTACGGCAAAGATTACAAAAAAGCCATCGAACTACTGGACCCGGCGGATCGTGAAAAAGAACAACCGCAGGAATCCTCCCTTCACCTGCCTGGCAAGTCAAGGACGGTTACTGCAATCTACAACCTGCTTGCGTCCACCCCGGAGGCGGTGGAGATTGCCTTCGGCGCGATGACCACCTATCAGTGGAGCGCCGATACCCTGCTGGAGAAACTACAGGAGTCCCCCGTTGACGAAGAAAGCGGAGTGGAAAAAATCATCCGCGTCATTCTTCTGCAATTTCCCCGCCACTCGCGCGAGGCATTCTCCAAACTGGGCGGATTGTCGGAACTGCCTGCATACAAACTGGACGCCTTCGAGTCGCTTTGGGAAATCAAAGGCGAAGA
>Ga0172367_10008658_pt1 | contig 11329 bp, 15 predicted proteins | sample Lak10m_FD_114542 | JGI IMG/M metagenome (GOLD analysis project Ga0172367, IMG submission 114542) | Freshwater microbial communities from Kabuno Bay, South-Kivu, Congo - kab_022012_10m | ecosystem: Environmental > Aquatic > Freshwater > Lake | place: Democratic Republic of the Congo: South-Kivu...
ATATTAAGTCTTTTAAGGCTCTGAGATATCTGAGATTTAGAAAAATTTCTACCCTTAAATTGGCTGTTTTATCCTCTATTTTATTCGTTTTTGTCTTGTCTCTTTAAAACTTGTCACAGGTTCATAATATTTATATGTTATTATTATCTCATATTAGAAATTTCCCTCTCTGATCTATACCGTATTCTGTGGGAGACCCAAAAATATTACTATACCTAAATCTAGAACCCTTCCTTCTAAAACAAGATTGCAGGCTTTACTCTTACATGAAGCTGGGACTCATGTTGCAAGAAGAGTTAATGGTGAAAATACTAAATTAAAATTATTAAGCCTAGGCTTAGATCGTTATGAACAAGGAGAAGAGGGTGTTGCTACCATGCGAGAACAAGTTCTCAAAGATTCTGTGAATGATTTTTCTGGCCTAGAAGGACACTTGGCAATTAGTTTAGCAATGGGATTGGATGGAAAGCGAAAAGATTTCAGAGAAACTTATGAGATTCTAGAAAAATACTTTTACTTTAAAGCTATTTTAGCAAAAAAATCTCCAGAAGAAGCTTCTATTAGTGCTAAAAATGATGCCTATAAAAGATGTATCCGTACTTTTAGAGGAACAGACTGCAAGACTAGAGGAGTCTGTTTTACAAAAGATATGATATATAGAGAAGGAAGTATAGGTGTTTGGGATGTAATTAGAAATAATCCTGATGAAATGATGAGGTTTTCTGTTGGGAAGTATGATCCTAGTAATGAGAGACATATCTATGTTTTAGAGCAGTTAGGGATATCAGATGAAGATTTAATCACCCTCGACTCGCCAAACACAGAACCCGTCTCATCTCACACTTCAGAGGGGACTTCAGAACGAAATCCCCCATCCCCTACCACCTAATATTGCTACATATTAAAATATATGTTATAATTATTTTAATCTATATTTTATATGATAATCAAAATACATACAGATGGGGCTTCAAGAGGTAATCCAGGACCCGCTTCAATCGGAGTGGTGATAGAATTACCTGACGGTGAAATCAAAACTTATCATCAAACTCTTGGTATTGCTACTAATAATTATGCTGAATATCAGGCTATTATTGTGGCTTTGGAGAAAACCAAGTCTTTGGTTGGCAAGACTAATACCAAAAAATATTCTATAGAATTATATCTTGACTCGGAACTGGCTCAAAAACAATTAACTGGCATCTATGAGCTTAAGGACGAGTCTATTCAAAAAGCTTTTATCAAAATTTGGAATCTTAGAATCAAATTTGCCTCAGTAGACTTTATTCATATTCGCCGAGAATTGAATAAAAAAGCTGATGCTCTAGCTAATCAGGCCCTTGATCAAAATTAAAATACATATATGAATAGAACTATACAAAAAATCTTCGCTTGGACACTTATCATTGCCTTCTTTATCATCGCCCCTGCTATTGCTCTGTATAGTATGGGGTATAGATTAAGTAGAGATAATACTGACAATACTATCCTAACTAGTACCGGAGGGGTGAGAATCAATACCAGAATTCCGTATGAAATCACTATTAACAACAAATTTGAATCTAAAAGCCCTTTGCTTAAAGTTGGGTTAGCTCCACAAGATTTAGATGTAGTTTTGTCTTCGGATGGGTATCAGTCTTGGGCTAAAACTCTAGCTATTAAGCCATCTTTGGTTCAGTTAGTTAGTGATGTCACTTTATTTCCAAAAGAGCCTAATTTAGAAAAATTAACCGATTTATCTATAGCAAGGAATATTAGTAGAGTCCCAGATGCCTCATCTATTCTCTATACCTCGTATAATCCTAAGGAATCTGGGCTTTGGCTACTCAATTTAGAGACCAAACTTCGCAAAAGACTTACTGATAGTGTGGCTCTTGGAGGTCTAGACAATCAGGATTATTCTGATTTTGTCTGGAATGCTAATGGCACTACTTTAGCTTTCAAAACCTCTATTAACAACGCTTTTCAATATTTTGTAATTATCAATGCCAATACCAGTCCTGTTATATTCAATATTACTAATTTAATTCCTGTGGCTGATACAGTCGCCAGCCCTATCAAAATAGTGAGTTTAGACTCAGATAGACTATTCTTTGTCCAAGCGGGAGCTTTATATGAAATCACTCAGCAATTTATCACTCGTTCTGAGGCTTTGGTTGGAGATATCAAACAATATTCTTTTGCTAATGAGTCTATTTATTATACTTCTAACAAAGATATAGAAAAAAATCTAATTCGAGTCTATAACCTTGACACTAAAAAAGCCAGTGCTATCTCTTATCCTAATCTTGCTATTAGTAAAATCTTTATAACCCCTAGTCAAAGTCATATTATTATACTTGATGAAAAACAAAAAGCTTGGCTTAAAGCTATCGGGACAGATACTCCAGAATTCAATCAAATTGCAGACATTGAGATCAAAGATATACAATTTAGCCTAGATTCTAAAAAAGCCCTCCTAAAGGCAGAAAATAGTCTTTCTATGCTATATCTTGACACTATAGAAGGTTATAAATCTAGAATTGAGGGAGATTTTGATACTTTATACACTTCTAAAAATATAATTACCAAATCTGAATTTTGGGAGCCAAATTCTGAGTATATAATTTTTGTTGAAGATAATAAGCTAAAAACCGTAGAGTCTGATACTAGAGGAGTTATTAATATTTATACTTTATTAGAAAACACCAAAAACTTTGCCTCTATTCGTATTGGTAATGATGCTAAAACCTTGACTCAGACTCCTAATAATGAAATCCAATATTTCCAATTCCCTATTCGTACACCTTTGATTAACTTTAATAATAATTAATTCAAGTTTACAGGGCAACCTATAAAACCAAAGGTAGGGATTGTACTTCCCTCTCTATTGGTATAAATATTATCTCTTTGCCCACTGTGGAGATTTTCTTGCTTTTTTGAGTCCCGGTTTCTTTCTTTCCTTGACTCTTGGGTCTCGAGTTAAATAGCTATTATCTTTTAGCTGTTTTTTGAGACTTTCATCATATTTGACTAAGGCTCTAGCTAAACCTAATTGTATGGCATCAGCTTGCCCATTGATTCCACCTCCTGTGACCTTGATAGTAATGTCAAAATTCTCTACTCCTAGGACTGAAAGTGGCTTAATTAAATTATTCTGATGCTCAGCTAGGTCAAAATATTCATTGATTGCTTTATCATTAACTACAATACTATGTTCTTTTTTTCGAGATAAAGTCACTCTTACTCTAGCAGTAGCAGATTTTCTTCTACCTACACCTTCATAATATTGACTGGATTTAGTTGTAGCGGTGGTTGTTGCCATAAATTATTTCGTTATATCATTCTTATGTAATACCAATCTAGCTAACATTTTAGCTCTTAGTCTATTTTTTGGAAGCATACCATAGATTGCTTTTCTTAAGACTACGGTAGAATCTTTAGCCATTTGTTTATCGGCGGTAATAGATTTAATTCCTCCTGGATGTCCAGTATGTCTATAATAAGTCTTGCTAGCTAATTTACTAGGATGAATAGAAAGTTTATTAGTATTATAAACTATAACTTTGGCTCCCCCATCTATATGATATTCAAAATCAGCAGAACCTTTTCCCATCAAAAGGGTAGCTATCTCAGTAGCTAGAGTTCCTAATCTTTTATTCTCAGCATCAATAGTAATTATTTCTCTCTGCATATATATTACTTAACTAATTCAATTATTGCCATTTTGCTAACATCGCTGACTCTGACAGGGGTTTTGATAATTCTAGTATATCCTCCAACTCTTTCATTATAAATAGGAGCAATTTCATCAAATAATTTGTGAGAGGCTCCCTTGGTCAAAAATCTAAGAACATATCTTCTGGAAGTGACTGAGCCTTTCTTAGCATGAGTCACCATTCTCTCTACAAAAGGTTGCAAAGCCTTAGCTTTAGCTTCTGTAGTAGTTATTGATCCTCTCATAATCAAATCATTAGAAAGACTTCGCAAAAGTGCTTTTCTTTGCTCTCTGTTTCTTCCAATCTTATTTAGCTTATTTCCCTTATTCATAGTCTTATGATCCTGTTAATGTTTTGCATTGTACCTTATTTCTTGCTTTTATGCAAGAGTAATTCCGTATTTAGCTATTTGATCTGATAATTTTTTCAAAGCACTAGCTGAAATTCCTTTGATTGCTAATAAATCATCTTTGGTAAATTGAGCTAATTGAGCAATGTTTTTAATTCCAGAGGTCTCTAGTGATTTAATAGTTCGCTGAGATAAATCTAAGGTTGAAATTTTGATACTTGAAGTCTCAATTTCAAATTCAGATTTTTTGGACTTCTCTTCTACTACAGGGACTACTGCCTCTGAAGTCAAAGCTGAGAATTGTTCTACCAATATCTGAGCTGATTTTTGAATTACTTCCAATGGAGTAATTGTCCCATCAGTTTTAATATTGAATAAAATCTTATTATAGTTAGTTTTATCTCCAACACGAGTATCTTGTACATCATAAGAGACTCTAATTACGGGAGTAAAAATAGAATCCACCGCAATAATTCCCACTTCTCCTTGTAAATCTTGCTCTATATCTTTTCTAAATCCAAAACCTTTATCAATTACCAATTCAATTTCAATTTTAGCATCTTTGCTAGTAAGAGTTAGGATTGGAGTTTCTGGATTAACGATAGTGACCCCTCCTGGGAGCTTAATATCTGCTCCTGTGACGGTTTTAGCTCCTTGAGCTTTGAGAGTTAATACAGTAGGAGCATCAATTACAGCATCAAATCTAAGAGCCTTGATATTAAGAGTCATATCTATAACATCTTCCAGAACATTAGGAATAGTTGTAAATTCATGACTAACACCTTTGATACTATATCGAGTGACTGCTACTCCTTCTAAAGAGGATAACATCACTCTTCTTAGGGAATTAGCAACTGTAACTCCATAACCTGGATTAAGAGGTTCAATAGCATAAATAGCTTGTGAGTTGCTGATTTCTTGTACTAGTACAGGTGGTTTAGGTAGAATGATATGATTAGACATAAGTGTATTTGATTATTATTATCGGGAATAATACTGAATCACCAGAGCAATATCGAAGTTCTGACTCAATTCCTCCACACTAGGAGTATGGGCTACTTCTACGGTGTGAGTTTTTTTGTACAAAGTCAACCAAGCTGGAAGATCTGAATCTTTTAATTTGTCTTTGTATTCAGCAACAAGCTTGGATTTGGTAGCTGAATAGGTAATTTTGTCTCCTGGCTTAACCATAAAGCTAGGAATAGTGACTTTTTTACCGTTAACTAAAATATGACTATGTAAAATCATTTGTCGAGCTTGTTCTCTAGTATAGGCCATATTGGATCTATAAACTACATTGTCTAATCTAGTTTCTAAAATTCTCAATAAAGCGGTAGGAGTAGGCTCAGCATCAGATAGAGCTTTTTCATAAAATCTGCGGAATTGCTTTTCTCTTAGCCCATATACATACTTCACTTTTTGCTTTTCTTGAAGTTGTTTTCCGAATTCAGAAGCTGATCTTCTTCTTTTAGCTCCATGAACTCCGGGAGCTTTAGCTAATTTTTCATCGGTAATTTTAACCTCTGGAAAGATTCGCTCTCCAAATTTTCTACAAATTTTAACTTTCTTACGACTATACATACGCTATTATAAATCTATTATACTCTTCTAGGTTTTCGAGAACGAGTTCCATTATGAGGTACTGGGGTCATATCTTTGATAGACATTATATTCAATCCAGCTGCTGCCAATCCTCTAATAGAAGCTTCTCTACCTGGTCCAACTCCCTTGATAATTACTTTAATATCTTGAAGTCCAGTTTTTTTAACCTTTTCTACTACTGTTTTGGACACCATAGTAGCTGCATAAGGAGTAGCTTTTTTAGCTCCCTTGAAACCAAGAGCTCCTGCAGATGACCAAGCTAAAGTATTCCCTGATAAATCAGCTAAAGATACCATAGTATTGTTATAAGTTGAAACAATATATCCAATACCTCGAGAGACTTTCTTTTTAGACGAAGTCTCTTTTACCCCCGTTTTTAGTGAGGATGCTGTATCTCCTTTTTGTGCTACACGCTTCTTTCCCATATAAAAATTACTTTAATAATTATGTCTTCTCTACTTTTCTTCTACCACTTCCCATGGTTCTCACCACATTACCACGAATAGTTCGGGAATTAGTTTTAGTTCTACCTTTGATTGGAAGTTTTTTGGCATGACGACTTCCTCGGTATGAATTAATATCTTTTAATCTCTTGATATTATTCGCTACTTCTCTTTTTAAGTCTCCCTCAATTTTATAATTCTTCTCAATACATTCTTTTAATAAAGATATTTCTTTTTCATCTAAATCTTTAGCTTTTTTATAAGGATCTATCCCTGTAATAGCTAATACTTTTTTTGAACGAGTAAGCCCAACACCATAAATGTAGGTCAAAGCTATTTCAACATTTTTATAATCTGGGATGACAACTCCTGCTATTCTTACCATAATTTAATATATCTTATATTATCCTTGTCTCTGCTTGTGACGGGGATTAGCCTCACAAATTACACGAATTACTCGATTTCTCTTAATAATCTTACATTTAATACATCTTTTCTTGACCGAAGCTTGAACTTTCATATAGTATCTTAATTTCTTCTAGTAATTCTACCCTGTGTCAAATTATAAGCACTTAACTCTACTGTCACCTTATCTCCAGGCAACACCTTGATATAATGCATTCGCATTTTACCGGACAGATGAGCTAAAATCTCAGAATTATTCTCTAATATAACACGAAAGGTTGTGTTTGGCAAGACTTCACTGACTATTCCCTCTTGGATTAAGAGGTTCTTTGAGTTCAAATCTTGACTTTCGGGCATAGGGTATATAACTCTATAATAAATAATATACTTTTTATTATATTATGATTCTATTTTTTTGTCAAGTCTTTGTACGAGATGAGGTAATCATCTACAAAAGGGATTATATACATTATTAGACTAATAACAGTAAATTGGATAGTAATTGCCCTCCTTTGCCTGCCTGCGGTAGAAAGGGAGGAGCTTTCAGTCCCTCCTATACTTCAGTTTAGGAGGGGGTAGTCACTGTCGTATTTATACGGGAGTGACCGGAGGTGGATAGAATTTAATTTTTAGCTCAATCCACCCCCGCCTTGCAGGCTTCCCCCTCCGAAGGGGGACAAAATTAAGAACTCTTTTTTATAACTATATAAACTACTTTCATATATCATCTACAAAACTCACAACTTGTCTGGGATGCATCTCATCTTATTCAGTCTTTGATTTAAAAATAAAATACTCTTCCTGCTCCTTCTTGACTCTGTTAGTGTAAAGGGAGGTAAGAGTACCTTATTTTGCTCTATTACTGACAACCTCTTTATATTTTTCGAGGTTGCCAGAAAATAGATATTCTTTTCTAATCTTTGGCTAACGCCTTTTTATTTTTGCTAAATGTGCTTTATATTTAGATCTGTTTATTTTTATATTACTTAAACGATTATTGATTTGAGTTTATGTTTATACTTGTAAAGATTAGAACAAGAATTCAACCACAAGTATTTTATTACTTTTTATCTATATTAATATACTTGTGATTGTACCATTACTCTATTACTCTACTATTCTAGTTTATCAAAGTAAATAAAGTAGTGCTAGAGTAGTTATCCACAATTTATTTAATTTGATCCAATATATATTTCATAGAGTTCTGGGAAGAGGCCATTAAAATGTAATTTTTATAACTTGACACATCTATCGAATCTGAAGGTGAGGTGTAATTATAATAATAATTATTAAATGTATTTCCTGAATCAGTGACAATGGTTGTATTCTTGATATTAGGTGTATTGACTATTCTGGATGGTAAATTGATAGAAAATCCTGATAAATCTCTAGGTATAGAATTACCCCAGTTAGCTACTAATTCTTCGGCTTTTTTGTCTGATGCTAATTGTATCACTGCTGTTAATTTATAAATCCCCTCTTGATTATATGCATAGAACCAATATTGTTTAATGTCATTTATAAATGGAATGTTAAACCCAAATACTGTAGAAATATCTAGTAAAGATATTTTATTACCATCTTTAATTAAATTTAATTCAATTAAAGTATCTTTTTTATCAGCTAAAAGAGAAGATATAGTCCTACGAATCGGTTCTGAATCAACAAAAGTAACATCTAATTTTGGAATATTGTCAAATAAAGGAGCTTCTTCTATAGGGGGTATACTTGGTTCAGGATTAGGAGTTGGGGGTTGATCAGTATTATTAGTTGTACTTGTATTATTATTGTTTGTTCTAGATGTATTAAATAGATAAATTCCACCTCCTATTAAAACTAATAATACTATGACTATCACCCCTGAAATAATTGGTTTTAAATTAGATTTAGGCTTTACAGTATTAGATTGATTAGGATTTAAATTATTTATATTTAAATCACTAGAAGCTGGAATATTATTAAAGCTATTTTCATTTGAGTTAATATTAATATCTTTGTTTAAAGAGTTATTCAAAGGTAAATCAATTGTGTCATCTAATACTGAAAACCCTGATTTATTACTATTATTAGATACTGTTGATAAATTTATATTATTATCTGTTTTTGGAATATTAACCTGAGATGAACTCATATTACTCCAAGAATAATTTGGTTTTGAATTAACTTCATTAGATGGGATATCTTTTTTTTCTACTACTTTATTTTCTATAGCTGTAGTAGATGGAGTGACTGGTGTAGTAGAATTTATTGTAGAGTTTGATTCTAAGGTAGGTATAGCTTGAATAAAGTTTCCAGCTTGTTGCAGTCTATCTTGAGGACTATTATTGAACTCTTCAACATCTGTCTTTAATGTTCTTAGATTACCTGGTAATGAATTGATATTTTGTGGATTTTGATTTTGGTCTGCCATAGTTTTATAATTTATAGGTATTTTTATTCAAGATAAGGGATTAAGCTAATTTTACCTTCTCGGTCTATTTTCTTCACCTTTACTTTGATAGTTTGATTTAATTGTATCACATCTTCAATATTATTGATATGCTTATCTGCAAGTTCTGAAATGTGGATAAGTCCATCAAGTCCTGGTTTTAGGTTTACAAAAGCCCCAAAAGGCATAATTTTTACTACTTTTGCTTCGAATATATCTCCTTCTTGTGGCTCATATACTAAGTCCTGAATCATAGCTTTGGCTTCATTGACCATTTGCAAATCTTGTCCCGTAATAAATACCTGCCCACTATCCTCTATATCTATTTTAACATCTGTCTTATCTATAATAGCATTGATAGTTTTACCTCCTGTCCCGATTACATCTCTGATTTTATTGGGGTTAATCATAAAAGATTCAATTTTAGGAGCATATTGTGAAACCTCAGCTCTTGGCTCGGATATAGTCTCTGTTAATTTGTCAAGAATTGTAAATCTAGCTTGCTTAGCTCTATTGAGAGCCTCTGAGAATATTTCAAGCGACATACCTTGCCCTTTGATATCCATTTGAATTGCATTCACACCTTGTCTAGTTCCTGCGACCTTGAAATCCATTTCCCCAAAATGATCCTCTAGACCTTGGATATCTGTCAAAATTTTATATTTACCATCTTGCTCTACAATACCCATAGCAATACCAGCTACAGGAGCTATAATAGGCACTCCAGCTGAGAGGAGAGCTAAAGTAGACGAACACACACTAGCCATAGAAGAGGATCCATTGGAACCTAACACCTCAGTCACAATTCTAATTGTATAAGGGAAATCCTCAATATTAGGCAAAACTCCTTCCAGAGCTTTTTCAGCTAAGGCTCCGTGACCAATTTCTCTTCTTCCTGGTCCTCTTAATTGCCCCACTTCACCGACTGAAAAAGGTGGGAAATTATAATGATGCATAAATCTTTTTTTGATTTCATCTTTCATCTCATCTATAATCTGAGCCTCTCCGGGAGATCCGAGAGTTAAGACTGATAAAGTCTGAGTGGCTCCACGATTGAATAAAGCTGAGCTATGTACTCGTGGTAAAATATCTATCTCAGCACTTAATTCACGAATTTCATCAAGAGCCCTGCCATCTGGTCTGATATCTTTTTCTAGAATACCTACCTTGAAAACTTGATTTAGAGCTTCATCTAAAATTTGTTCAATTAAACTTTTATGCTCTGGATAAGCTTGATTTAATTCAGCTACTAATTGGCTCTGAGCTGTCTGAGTTGAGGCACTATCCCCATACACTATTGGCTCTAATTTACCCTGCATCATATTTTTGATGCCAGTAATAATTTCAATATCAGTCTCAGAAGTAGATAATTCTCTCTTAGTAGCACCAATTTCCGAGACAATGTTATTTTGGAAAGCTAGCATTTTTTGAATTTCGGGAGAGACTAGGTTGAAAGCTTCTAAAATAGTAGTTTCTGGGATTTGCTTCCCTCCGAATTCCATCATAACCAGGCGGTTGTCGGAATTAAGAGTAATAATGGTATCAAAGTCTCCAGCCTCTCTTTGGTCAAAAGATGGGTTGACAATTATCTCTCCGCCAACAGAAGCCACTCTCAGAGCAGCTACTGGACCATTCCAAGGAATATCCGATATAGATAAAGCTAAAGATGCCCCAAACAAAGCCATAGCATCGGGATCATTCCTATCATCCATAGAAAGAGTAGTGACAACTACTTGAATTTCATTACGAATAGATTGGTCAAAAAATGGTCTAATAGCTCTATCCACCAATCTACCAGTCAAAATGGAATCGTCACTTGGCTTCCCTTCTCTTTTTACAAAACGACTACCTTTGATTTTATTATTAGCATAAAACTTTTCCTGATAATCTACAAATAGTGGCAAATAATTAGAGATAGCAGGTTTGTTAGACATTACAGCCGTCACCAAAACAGTAGTCTCACCTAGAGACACCATCACTGAACCATTAGCTTGTTTAGCTAATTTACCAATTTCTACTTTTAGATTTTGTCCGGCTATTTGTGTTTGATATATTTTGAAGTCCATATAAATAGGCTGAGTCTAAGCTCTAATCCCAAGCTCTTTGACAGTTTTCTCAAATAAATTTAAGTCTGTTTTCTTAAGATAAGCTAAAAGTTTTTTTCTCTGAGACACTAATTGAATTAGACCTTTTCTGGAATGAAAATCTTTGCGGTTTTGCTTCAAATGCTCAGTTAAATAAGTAATTCTCTCTGTAATCAAAGCGATTTGTACAGGAGCTGAACCATTGTCATCTTGATGAGTTTTGAATTTACTAATAATTTGCTCTTTTGAGGCTGAATTTAACATAAATTAAAATATATTACCTTAGTAGTTAAAATAATTATAGCATAGCTTGGATTATA
>Ga0172367_10008659_pt1 | contig 11328 bp, 14 predicted proteins | sample Lak10m_FD_114542 | JGI IMG/M metagenome (GOLD analysis project Ga0172367, IMG submission 114542) | Freshwater microbial communities from Kabuno Bay, South-Kivu, Congo - kab_022012_10m | ecosystem: Environmental > Aquatic > Freshwater > Lake | place: Democratic Republic of the Congo: South-Kivu...
TGTAGCACAGTTGGTAGCGCGCCTGCTTTGGGAGCAGGAGGCCACAGGTTCGAGTCCTGTTACCCCGACAAAAACAAATATAATGGAGATAGATTTAAAACATCAGAACTACAATAAATTCAAAGGTGTCGCACCTGAAGGTATGATTTTGGTACCTTATGAATTTTTGGAAACACTCAAAGATTTTGATGTGTGGAAAGAGTTCAAGTATTCTGACTCTGAATGGGTGGTAAAAAAGTGTTCAGAGATTATGGACACTACAAATAAAAAGTAACAACCAAGTATTTATATATAAAATAGGTCGTATGCTAAAGTGTTTAAATTGTGGTTCTGAAATACCAAACAGAAATGTTTATTGTAATAACCAATGTCAATTACAGTATCAACATAATCAAAGGATAGAAGAATGGTTATCAGGAAAAAATGTGATTAGAAAGGGTGGTACTTCTATACCTTCATGGCTTAGAACATATCTACTACTTGAGAATAATCACAAGTGTTCTGAATGTGGTTGGGGTGAAAAAAATGAATTTACTAAGACCGTTCCATTGGATATTGACCATATTGATGGTGACGCTTACAATAACGCTAAAGAAAACTTAAGAGTTTTATGTCCTAATTGTCACTCACTCAAAAAAACTTTCAAAAATACAGGTAAAAGAAAAAGTTCAAGAACTTACAGAAATACTTTGACATAATAATTATTTATTATACATTTATATAACGAGTCGCCGGTGTAGCTCAGTGGTAGAGCAGCGGTTTTGTAAACCGCTGGTCGTTGGTTCGAATCCGACCACCGGCTCAAAAATTTACCAATATGTCATACGACCCGAAAGACTTCCAAGGTAGGAGCGAAAAACAATATCAGTTTTCCGCAATCATGGTTTTAATATCTTTGGTCGCTATTTGTGTAACCTTGATTTGGATGTCAATTAATTAATTACAGAAACTTTCAATTCTGTAAAAAACATTTTCCAACAATCTTCTTTCAGGTGTATCAACTTTAAAAAGGAATTCTTTTTCATAAGTGTAGCAAATACACTCTTCCTCTTTTTCTGATAAAATTATTTTGTTTTTTGAGAATTCAATGTGTTTGGATTCGTGAACAATAATACATGCCAAATTTTGTATTGAGTTCATTTCAAAATCATATTTAGTCATGTATATTGAGGTTCCTTCATTTGTGGAGTACTTTCCAGCCCAAAAACCAATATGTTCACAATTATCAATTACGTGTTTGTAGTAATTAGAATCTGTATTTTTTATTAGGTCTAATGCTAATTCTATTTTATTTTTCCAACCATCACCAACATCTTCCACTTTGATTTGTGAAAAAATAGGTGTGGTTAATAGAAGAAGTGAGAAAAATAGTAGGTGTTTCATAGTATTTATATTACACACATAAATAAACAACACATGAGAAAAATTTTATCAATTTTCATGGTGTTGGGCCTATGGACTGCAAGTTATTCCCAAACTTGCCCTACACCTAGCACCACAGGAGTACACATCACATTGGACTCGACCTATCAAACAGGTAAATACAGTGATGGTTTCACAAACGTAGGACTATGTTTCTACAACAGTTCATCAGAGAACATAACAGCGGTTCAATTTAGAATGTTTTACGATAAACAAGCCTTCAGTGGTGTGGATACCGTAACATCAACAAATACGAGCTTTTCACAATATCTTCAATATGTTGACAACCCAACCTCAGGTTATGTGACTATCACAATGACTTACACCGGTACGGTGTCTACATTTGATATTCCTGATGGTTCTTTGTTTAACGTTAAATTGAACCACACATCGGCACTTTCAACAACCTACTTTACAATCTCAGACTTAACATTTGTTGGTTCAAGTAGTTTCTCACAAACTGCAACTAAGCAATCAGGTGATGACTATACTTTGAATCTTACAAACTTTGGTGGTGAATTCTTACCTCAGACATTCTCATTCAAAGGTAAGTTTGTGAACGTAACAGGAACGGCAGCAAAAAATGTCACAGTAGCATTAGAGAAAAAACTTAAGAACGGTACAACATGGTCTCAAGTAACATCTCAATCTGCAGGATTAGACGGTAGATTCGCATTTAACAAAGTAGAGGTTGACACTTCAGCATGGAATGTAAGAATCAAAGTTCAGGGTGATACTATGTTTGCAGGTAATGTTGTAACAACGGCAGACGCACAAAGAATCAACCAGTATGTGTTGGGGACACAGACTATGACTGGATTTGATTTCTATTCATCTGACGTTAACGGTGACAACAAAGTAACTATTTCGGACGTTTACGGTGTGTACGCAAGAGTATCGGGTAGATTCACTTCTTGGCCTAATTCGGTTAAGGATGTAAGATTCTTCACAGCTTCTGAATACTCAACTATCAACGGTTCAAGTACAAACCAACAAGGAACATATCCAGGTGTAACAAACTTTACATTTGATATCGTGGCAGGTCAACCTGACTCTGTAACATATTATGTATTGGCACAAGGTGATGCTAACGGAACAGGTTTTAAAAGAGCTCGTTTAGTACCAATCGAAATTGTTAACCCAAACAATGCATTCTTACACATCATTGATGTGACTACAGAATACGACAACAACTTAGAAACTATCGAAGTTAACTTCCCAACACTCGGTGTTGATGAGGGTGAAGTTGTTAGAGTTCCTGTAAAACTTAAGACAAACGGTATCAAATTGGGTTCTTTACAGTTGGCGATGAAATATGATTCAGATTTACTTGAATTCCAAAAGTTAAACACTGAACTTAAATCGTCTTATTGGATGTCTTTTATTAACACAAAAGATAATGAAGTAGAATGGGGAGGTTTCGACCCTTCAAACAACACAAACTTGGTTAACGATGGTGAGATTCTTTTTACGTTAGAGTTCATTTCCAAAAAGTCACAAACTCAATGGAATAAAAGTCCTCTTTATGTAACAAGAAAATTTGCAGGTGACAGATTAGCGACTGACTTAAAAATCACACCTACAGATGGTATCTTACAAATCTTCAAAGTTGACCCGATTGAGTTTCCATCATTTGATAAAATGATTGTTTACCCAAACCCAACACAAGATAATACAAAAGTAACTTTTAAGATTTATGAAAAAAGCTACGTTACTTTAGGTATTTATGACATGGGTGGAAAAAAATGTATTGACGTATTAGATGGTACATACCCTGTGGGTATCTACACATCAACAGTTAGCTTAGGTCAACTAAGTGCTGGTGAGTATGTTGCAATACTTAGAAAAGAAGATGAAGTTGTTTCAGAAAGAACGACAGTAATTAAATAAAAATCTTGAGGTCTCAAATTGAGACCTCAAGTTAGCCAAATAAAAAACAATAAACCCAATAAAATAAAAACTCAAAAACAATGTCAGAAGAACAAGAAAATGACGGAACCTGGAGTGGACTTAAGAAGACCATTATCGGGACAATCTCAACAGCAATTTTAGCTGGTGGAACTTATGTGACTACTCAACTATTTGGTGGTGGTGACGAAGAAGAAACAAAAACTGAACAAGTGCAACAAGCACCTGTAATCAATTTAAATGTTGATAACTCTTCACAGAACAATTCATCAAACGGTGGTGGTGGAACAACTACGGTAATCAAAGAAAAAACTGTAGAAAAACCAGCAGCTCCCGCACCTAAACAAGAGAAAAGCGAATCTGAAGATGCACCTTGGTAAACTTATAGGTTTATTGGCAATCACCTTAGTTGCTTGTGGCTCACCAAAAGAGTGCAATGCGCAAACTATTGGTTCTGTTAAAACCGAAGAATATACCGCAGAGTTCGAAAAGAAAAAAAGTTTAGAATCTCTTCCACCTTATACGGACACAATTCAAGTACCAATTCAAATTTTAAAAATTGGTATCAGTGAAGAGGTGTACGAAATGTATCCTGAATTAAAGGATGCTCGTGTGGGTATGGGTGTTACAAACATTGTTTTGGAATACTTGGAAGAGACAGGAAGATTTGTTTTTACCGAAGATAAATTGGAAATCAAGGAAAGAATGGTTCAACAATTCAAAGCTTCAAATAAAGGTTTTACTGAAAATAAAATAGACGGTAAAGGTAAAATCAAATTAGCGAAGTACTTTGTCTACATCGAAGTTTATGACTTCTCAGTTGGTGAAGATGAAGTAGTTGAAACATCAGGAGTAACAATCAAACAAGTTACTCAACTTGGTCTACAAGTTAGATTTGTTGATGCTGAAACAGGTGAGGTAATCACGGGTTCAGGTCAAGGTAGAGCAATCACAACAAAAACATCAACAACATTAGGAGATATTGAAGGACCTACTTTCAATAAATCTACAGTTGGTGTATCGACTAAAAAAGCTTTGGAAACTGCATCGGTAAGAGTAGTTGAGAAACTTATTAAAAAAGGATTATTAAAGAGTTAATAAATGAAAAAATTGTTATTGTTATTAACATTTTTTTTATCCATAAACTTATTTGGACAGGGGTTCACATATTCCTATGTGGACCCTTGTTCCAAATTAACAAAAACTATCTTTATTTCAGGTAATCAAAGTGTTACCGTTAATTACCTTGGATTTATTTCATCCTTCACTCAAAATGATTTCACTAATGGAAATTTTGATAACTGGGTAAATCAAATACAAGTTCAAGCCGCAAATCAACCTTGTGATGAGATGTTAACTCAGACACAAACAACTCAAAACTCAATTATAACTCAAAACCTAATATCTACTTTAACCTCAATCACTGCAGCATCAACAATGAGTGTGACTTCAGTCGGTAGTTCAATCAGTAATAGTGTGGACAACGCATCGTCCAATAACTCTCCATCTTCAAGGAGAGGTTCTAATAGCAATAACAATGGAACAACAACAAATCAATCAAATAACACATCTACAGGAAGTGTATCGTCAAGTTCAACGTCTACAAACGGAGGAACTCAACCAAATTCAAATTCAGGAAGTGGTCAACCAAATAGTGGAGGAAATAATTCTCAAGGAGAAGGAAATAACCAAAATGGTGGAAACACATCAGGTTCAGGTAACTCGACTGAAGGTGGAAGTGGACAGGCTCAGCCACCTGTAAATAACCCCCCAAGTAACCCCCCAAGTAACCCCCCAAGTAACCCCCCAAGTTCAAACACCGGAAGTGGTACTCAATCGGGTACGAATACAGGTCAAGGTGGGGGTGGGAATACCCAATCGGGTACAAATCCAACTGACGGACCTAAACAAGAAAATTCTGGTGGAGGTGCCGGTGGAACAACAAACTCAGTTGCAAATGCAGCTGAAGCGACATCATCCTCATCTTCTTCATCACCGTCAGGTGGTTCAAAAGTAAGGGTAGGTTCTTTAATCGGGACAGGTGATATTGTTGCAATCAGAAGTGCCGAAGACAAGAGTAATCAGTTTAAGGGTACGATGTCGATGACCAAATCCAATACCAATAATACGTTCGCTAAAGGATTTCTTTTCAACTTTACAACAACCATTAACAACACAAGTTTAACATTCTACGGGGCACGTTCTAACAAGTCAAAAACAAACACATTTATTTTTGCAAACTCATCGATGATTGATTTCGATAGAAACTTCTTTAACACAACTACGGTTATGGATTCTAAGAGGTTTGGTAAATTATCTATGATGGGTGGTTTGAATTTTACTGCGGGTGGTTTAGCGGGTGAGTTATTCGGTAATGTATCTGCAGTAGGTGGGGGATTTTACCCTTTCAAGGTAGGTAAAAAACTAACAGGTAATATGTTAATGTTAGCCGTGTATTCACCATTTACTCAATTCTATGAAGGTAAGTGGTGGGACTCAGGAGTTCTTTTGGTCCCATTTAGTTCATGGGACTATACCATATCAAAAAGTTTCAAATACAACGTAAGTTTTTCAGGAACTTATCAGGTAAATGGAAACGTATTAAACTATCAAATTTTAACAGGAGGAAAAATATTATTATGAAAAAATTAGTACTACTTGGTATTATACTAATGAGTATAAACCTAAAAGCTCAGACTTGTTACACTGTAACAAACGTAGAAAACAAAACGGAAAATCCCGACTTATCATCTAAGAAATTTACATTTGGTGTAAAACAAATCACCGAAGAATTGGTAAGTAATAAATTAACTTTATGTGACGGTGGTAAACCTATTATTGTTAATATTACATCAATCGAAGCACCTTCAGTTGGTATTAATATCGGACCTTTTATGATTAAGAAAAAAATCACAGAAGTTAAAACTCAAGTCATTATTGACGGAAAAACTTTAGATGGTTTTGGAGTAGCTAAATTATCTGTTAGTGCGGGTTTTGCCGAACTACGTGATGAGAATTTACCATTTGAAAAAAGTGTATTTGCAAGTGCAATTAAAAAATCTATAGAAGACGCTATCACTAAGTTATAATGAAAAACAAATTACTCATATTATTTTTTATATTATGTGGTAATCTTTTATCTCAGAATTTTACATATTCAGGATACATTTATAATGCTGATGCTAGCGGTGCTCAGAATGTTCCTGTTGTGTTATATAGAAGGACAACTTCAGTAATTACAGGTTTTACATCACAAACAAACTATAACGGACACTCATACTACCGTTCGACAAGCAATTCAACATGGACAGATGCTAAATCAGCTTGTGAAAACATGGGTGGTCACTTGGCAACTGTTTCAGATGCAGGTGAAAATAATTTCTTATACAATACTTGGCCATCGGGGTGGATAGGTTTATATCAAGATAAAAGTGGAGCATTTTACTCTGAACCAAATAGTGGTTGGAGATGGACTGAAAACGAAGTGTCTGGTTATAAACATAATTTTGATTCAAAAAATTATACATCGTCAATTCCTTTATCCGATAATATTGGCAGTAAAAACGCAACTTTATACAACGGTCCAACATATACATCAACGAGCGGAAAATACCTTCAATTTGATGGTAGTGATGATTATGCAATCACAGGAGATTTATCGGGTAGTTTTCCAAATGCAAAAGAAACACAAACACTTCAACTTCTTTGTTATCCTCAAGATGCTGGTGTATTACTATCTGAATTAGGTACGGGTAGTGCTAGTAGTGGTTGGCACGAATCAGTTATGGAAATAACTCCAAGTGGTACTTTAAAAGTTGGTTTTTGGAATGGAACGGGAATTACATCAATTTCTACTTCTATATCTATGAGTACATGGCATTTAATTACAATGACTTATGATGGCTCAACTCTAAGAGGTTATTTAGACGGAGTACTTTTTGGTACTACAACATTCAATAGAGATGTTCCTCATGCATATAGTGGTAATGGGTTATATTATTGTTTTGGTAAATCAGAAACAACAAATATGGGTGATGGAACCTACGCACAATATAGACTTGGTTCATTACAAGTATACGACAGAGCACTTACCGATGATGAAGTTTCACGAAGTTGGATGCATATATCATACAGGTATGGTAGAATGAAATATTTGAATTGGAATAGTGGTGAACCGAACAACTCAGGTAATGAAGATTATATTCAGTTTGTTAGCGGTGGTAGATGGAATGACTTACCAAACACTACATTACCATATGTTATTGAATTTGATTATATCGTAACAAATAGTACGTGGACTCCATATGATACTTTCTACACAAATTCATCAGGATATTATTCAATTAACATTTCATCTGACCCATCTAAGGAATATTATATTGTAGTAAATTCTAAAACACCTACAACATCATTGACTAATAGTGATGGTAAATTATTAGGTGATTATGTGTTAGGGACAAAAACGAAAAATGGATTGACATATCACGTATTTGACCTTAACAGTGATAATCGTATTAACGTCTCAGACCAATTTTTATTATTTGGTAAAAAATCAGGGATATTCTCATCGTGGGGTAGTTTGCCAATATCTAAACTTTATACCTCTTCAGAATATAATTTAATTAGAAACTCCACATCTAATGTCAGGTCATCTTATCCTGGAGTATCCACATATACCACATCAACACTAACAACTGGTGGTTCATTAAATTTATATCTTATTTCAACAGGATATTATAAACAAACTTCATTCTAATAACTTTTTGTTTATATTAAGGTCTCACGGACCTTTAGCTCAGTGGGAGAGCATCTGCCTTACATGCAGAGGGTCGGTGGTTCGAAACCATCAGGGTGCACTTATCTAAGACCATTGACTTTCGTGTTTATGGTCTTATATTTATTTATATGAAATCCACTTGTAAAAATTGTTATGTTGAATTTAATTATCACCCATCAAATCATAAGGGGATATATTGTTCTAATAGATGTCAACAAGATTATAAATTGAGAAAAAGATTTGTTATTGGTGCAAAGTGGAAATATTCTATGGGTAAGTTCTTGAAAAGAATTAGAGGTGAAAAATGCGAAATTTGTGGAATATGTGAATGGAATTCGTTACCATTAGTAATGCATATAGACCATATTAACGGTAATAGAAATGACAATAGGTTTGATAATTTAAAAATTTGTTGCCCTAATTGTCATAGCCAAACTGAAACATATGCATCTAAAAATGTCTCAGAAGAAGGAAAAATAAAAATGGTAGAGTCTGCTCGAAACACAAGAAATAAATTAAATAAAAATGATTAATATTAACACTTTATACAACGAAAATTGTATTATTACTATGTCTAACATACCTGATAATACAGTCGATTTAACTTTAACATCACCCCCATATGATGATTTGAGAACCTACAATAAACACTTATCTGGTAATAGAACAGAGTTTAATGGATATTCATTTCCATTTGAATCAATAGCCCAAGAACTTTTCAGAATTACAAAAAAAGGTGGTGTTGTTGTTTGGGTTGTTGGAGATGCAACAAACAAAGGAAGTGAGACAGGGACTTCATTTAGACAAGCTTTATATTTCAAAGAATGTGGTTTTGATTTGTATGATACTATGATATATCAAAAAACTGGCACACCATTCCCTCAAAAAGATAGATATAATCAAACATTCGAATATATGTTTGTATTTTCTAAAGGTAAACCGAATACGTTTAACCCTATCATGAAAAAAAATGCAACCGCAGGTGCTGTTAGACATTCTCGTAAATTTAGAACTGCCGATGGTGAAATGAAACCTGGGTTTAATGGAAAGCCAATTAATGAATACGGTATAGAAAATAATATTTGGTTAATCAAAAATGGGATGAATAAAAGTACTAAAGATATTATTGCTTTTGAGCATCCTGCAATTTTTCCTGAAGAACTTGCATTAAAACACGTGATTACGTGGACTAAAAAAGGTGATTTAGTTTACGACCCATTTATGGGGAGTGGAACTACCGCGAAGGCTTCAATACAACTTGAAAGAAATTGGATTGGTTCTGAATTGGATGTTAATTATTGTGATGTTTGTAATCAAAGATTAGAAACAGTTTTAGTTCAACCGTCTATGTTTGATGAAATCATTACGAGAGAATCTCTAAAATAGTTTGGAAAATTGAATTGGTTGTTGTAAGTTTGTATCCTTAAATAAACAACTGATATGTTCAACACTATTTACAAAGAAATCAAACAAAACCTTACGCGAGGCAACCGTAGAGAATTACAACGTTTAGCGGTCTCACTTAAAAAAAAAGGGATTAGTGGTAAGTTAACTCGAGATGAACGTGATTTTTTGAAAAAAATTGATAATCACATTGAGCGAAGTCATTATGATTCTAACATAACGAGAGAAGATATTATCGAATGGGTGTCAAAACTTAATGAGGGAGGAATATATGAATGGGGGTCCCAACAATTTGTAAAAGATGCTCTAAAACAAAGTGCCAGTGAAAAAGCACAAATCAAATGTATGGAAGAAAAAGGTTTTGAAATGTCAAAATTGGCAGCTAGTGGTAAAAATTCTTTGAGATTTGATGAAAAGTCAAAAAATTTGATTCCAACAAAAACTGAAGGTGTTACTTCAAGAAGTTTTGATTACAAACGTGAGTATAATAATCATATCGAATTTTTGACAGGTAAAGTTACTTTTGGTCAAGGAGGAGCACAAAACGGAATGAAAGATGAAATTGTTAATTTTCTAAAAAGAGCAAAAAGTTATTTGCAACAAAACCCTGATTCCAACTACGTATTCACCGCTTTGGTTGATGGTGATTCTTTGACTGAGAGTGATTTGTCATCTTACAAACAATTCACTTCAAATAGAGTCAGATTGATGAGTTGTGATACTTATCGACCTTTTTCAAATTAAATTTTAGGACCCTTAGCTCAGTTGGTCAGAGCAAATCACTCATAATGATAAGGTCGTAGGTTCAATCCCTACAGGGTCCACTATGATGTTAGATGCTGATAGTTTAGTTGGTTTAGTGGTTGAGGACCACGAAAACCGTGTATTTGAAATAATGGGTTTTTATATGGTGCTTGACTCAATTGACCCTGTCACTTATATTAAACTCAAAGATTTGGATAGTAAGACTTTTCTTAATAAAACGGTATTGAATTTTGAATCTGAACTCAAATCACAAAAACTAAAATTTTCATAATGAAAAAACTTCTCTTCCTTTTCTTGTCATTCTTTTTGACACTTTCTTCGTTTGCCCAAATCTCTTCTCAAACATTTCATCAAATTTATGTATCTAATCAATACACATACTCAAATATGTGGTACAACGATTATACTGAGAAATGGGAGTTTGGAACACAATCAGACAACGTATATACCCGAGCAACATGGGAATTCACCCTTAATGAAAATGGTGGTGGTAGTATTATCAGTGGTAAAATTTTTTATACCGTAAAATCTTGGGAAATCAAAACAACTGAAGAGGGATATAAAGTAGTTTTGTTGACCGCCTACAATCACACACTAAATCGTGAAATGAGTATCATAGCATCCACACCTGGTGGTAAATTCTTCATGGCGGTTTATGATTACGCAAATCAATTGTCATACTACTTTTCAGAATGATACGAAGACCCGACCTTAGGGAATCATCACCGTGGGTTAAAGTTGACCCAATATCCTACAGAATTATAAGTGAGGGTGAATGGGATGAGATTAGTAAAGACAAAACCAAGGGTCATGTAATGACTAAACAACTTTGGCAACAAATTCTTGAGGAAAGAAATTACTAATTGAGTTTTATTTCTTATATTTGCCATTATGAAAGTTATATTTTTAGATAACGATGGTGTAATATGTCTATCTAACAATTGGGGTGGACGAAGTAAGAAGTGGGCTAAGTACCGTTCAGAAAATCCGGACAGTTCAAAATTCACTGCAGATGCCCCTGTAGATGTTAGGTTTGATAATTTCGATGAAAA
>Ga0172367_10008660_pt1 | contig 11328 bp, 7 predicted proteins | sample Lak10m_FD_114542 | JGI IMG/M metagenome (GOLD analysis project Ga0172367, IMG submission 114542) | Freshwater microbial communities from Kabuno Bay, South-Kivu, Congo - kab_022012_10m | ecosystem: Environmental > Aquatic > Freshwater > Lake | place: Democratic Republic of the Congo: South-Kivu...
AACCTGCATACATCCACCGGCGCCGGTACTTCCTGCAAGTGTTAAAAAAACAGTACAGCCTTTTTCGTTTATCATCCGGTTGAAGATGTCGGCAGCTATGGCGGTGTCACGCGATGTAAACGACATATCCCTCATTGAATCGATGACAGGCTGTGAATCGAAGGATTTTATATCAATGTGTTTAATCGTCTCTTTCAGTAGATTCTTTTTCTTATTCATCTCATTTTTTTTCAAAAATAATCAATATCCGAGAATCTTGAGCATGGGTTTATATCCCTGTTCTTTCGAAAACAATTTAGTATATATTTCATCATTTTCATCGAGATCGATCAGAACATGTTTCGGAGCGGGCAACAAGCAATGTTGGATACCACCATAGCCGCCGATGGCTTCCTGATATGCTCCGGTATGAAACATTCCGATATAAAGCGGGACATCCTGACTGAATTTAGGAAGAAAAACCGCGTTTGAGTGCTCTTCCGCATTATAATAATCTTCACTGTCGCAGGTCAATCCGCCAAGGAAAACCCGTTCATATTCAGTATCCCAGTTATTCACGGCAAGGAGTATGAATTTCTGGTTTATAGCCCAGGTGTCAGGAAGTGTATTCATGAAAGAACTGTCGATCATGTTCCATATCTCACGGTCGTTTTGCCTCTTCTGGTCAATAATCGAAAACAGAACTGCTCCGCTTTCACCCACAGTGAAGGATCCGAATTCAGTAAAAACATCCGGTTCCGGAACTTCATTACGCTCACATATGTTCAAAATCTGAGCAATGATCTCTTCTGCAATATACTCATACTCAAAATTGAAAGCAAGCGAGTTCTTGATCGGAAATCCGCCTCCGATGTTCAGGGAAGTCAGTTCCGGACATATTTTCTTTAATTCACAATATACATTGATACTCTTTGTTAATTCATTCCAATAGTAGGCTGTATCCCTTATCCCTGTATTTATAAAAAAGTGGAGCATTTTCAATTCAAATTTCGGGTTATCCTTAATCTTTTCAAGGTAATAAGGGACAATGTCGTTATACCTGATCCCTAAACGCGAGGTATAGAAATCAAATCTTGGCTCCTCTTCAGAAGCAATCCTGATCCCTAATTTGACCTTATTTCTAATTTCACTTTCATATTTATCCAGTTCAAACAGATTGTCTAGAACAGGGATAGTATTTGTAAAGCCGTTATTAATAAGTTTGGCAATGTATTCGATGTACTGCGGACGTTTGAAACCATTACAAATAATATAGTTTTCTTTATGGAACAAGTTGCGGGAGACAAGGTTCTCAATAATTGGCATATCAAAGGCGGAAGATGTTTCCAAATGGACATCCTCTTTTAAAACTTCCTCAAGCGCAAAACTGAAATGAGAGCTTTTGGTACAGTAACAATAGTGGTAATCACCCTGATAATCAACCTTTGCCATCGCCACGTTGAATAATCTCTTTGCTCTCTGAACCTGTGATCTGATCTTGGGAAGATAAGATATTTTAAGTGGGGTTCCATATTGTTTTATGATATCCATTAACGGAACGTTGTGGAAATACAACTCAGAATCAACAACTTCGAACTCATCCTGTGGAAAGTCAAAGCTTTGTTCAATCAGATCAATATATTTATTCTTCATGTCAGAAAAAAATTATATCTGAGTAACTTAGATTGATAAATTTTTGACAATGTAAATCACTTGGATTTTATCTAAAACGCAAAAGTAAGGTTATATTTTCAAAATTCATAAACCTGGTTAAAAGATTGTTTTGATCAGTTATGCTATTTACTTTTGCATACTCAATAAAGTTCCTGTGACCCAATGACCAACCCAGCCCCTTTAGAGAATCTGTTAATGATTGAAATGTCAAGAAGGAATACCGACATTTTATCAGATATGGTTTTACAAAAACCTGAATTTTTAGACCGGCTTGTCGGAATTTTTCTCAGGAATGAGGAACCCGTCAGCAGGCGTGCAGCGTGGGTAGCAGATACAATTTCTGAACAAAGGCCAGAGCTTTTATTTCCTTATCTCTCTGAAATAATAAAATCGCTTCACTTGTTTTGCCATGACGGGCTTAAGAGGCATTCACTCAGGATAATAAACCGTTCACCCATACCGGCCGGGCAAACCGGCGAACTAATGACGATTTGTTTCGACTGGCTATTATCTCCCCGTGAAGCAGTAGCAGCGAAGGTGCATTGCATGGATATACTTTACCGATTGTCCCAATCGGAGCCCGATCTGAAAAAGGAGCTTGCCGATTCAATTGAATGGAGGCTGAACGAAGAGACAGCGGGATTCAGGTCGCATGGAATTAAGGTATTGGCACAACTTTATAAAGAGTTGAAGTAACTTGTATATTTGTCAAAAAAAATACTTTATGAAAATCCCGGTAATAATCCTTTTCATAATTTTTAACCTGGTAATGGTTATATCTGCAGCGAGTCAGATCTCCTTTAAAAACAACAATCCTGAAGCGGTCTATGTTGCATTTGCCCAATACAAAGCCAACTCCAACCCTGGTTACTGGGTATCCCGTGGCTGGTTTACAGTTAACTCAGGCAAAACTTTCACTGCATTTGAAACTATCGGACCGAACGACAGTATTGCCTACTGGGCGACTACATTACTGTCGGGTGCGATTTTTGAAGGCAAGAAACCTTTACTGGTACATAACGATGAAAAGTTTACCATTAAAAATGCAGACAAGGTATGGGTTCTTAAACAGCATCCACAATATGAATGGAGGAATTTTCGCCTGATCCGGATGAAACCCGGGACTGTCAAAGGCACCATTACTCTTTAACCCGGATTCGTCTCCGATTCATTATTCTGTTGGTTATTTCACAAGAATATCCTATTTTTGCACCCTCAAAAAAAAAGAGGTAACTTTAATTTCTTAATTCATTTAAATTCATTGACTCATGCAGAATAAAGGAGTTGTTAAATTTTTTGCGATCACATTCATTCTGGTATGTATTTTCCAGCTATCTTTTACATTCATCAGTTTCAGATATTCAACCAAAGCCGATAAATATTCCAACTCCTCCCAGGTAGCAGAAATGGCTAAAGCAATGGCACAAGGTGACCGTATCAGGGAGGAATTTTACTTTGATTCGATTTCCAAATCAAGAATGGAATACTTTAATGACTCGATGGCCAATGTCAATGTTTATAATATTCTTCTGAAACAATACACCTTGAAGGATGTTCGTGAACGTGAAATCAACCTGGGTCTCGACCTCAAGGGTGGTATGAATGTCACAATGGCAGTATCTGTTCCTGATGTTATTCGTGCTCTTTCGGGGTATAACCAGGACCCCACCTTTAACAAGGCATTGTCAATGGCAATTGAAAAGGAAAAAACGAGTACCGCCGACTTTGTTGACCTCTTTGCACAATCATTCAGGGAGATTGATCCCAACGCCAAACTGGCGGCCGTATTCAATACGGTTGAATTAAAAGACAAGATCAATTATAATTCAACAAACGATGAAGTTATTAAAGTTATCCGTGAAGAGACCAATTCGGCTATCGACCGTACTTTCAATATCCTGAATACACGTATCGACCGTTTCGGGGTTGTTCAGCCGAATATCCAGAAATTACAGACAGCCGGACGGATTCTTATAGAACTTCCCGGAATCAAAGACCCGGAACGTGTCAGGAAGCTGTTACAAGGCACGGCTCAGCTTGAGTTCTGGGAAACCTATCAGTTCCCCCAGCTTGTTACATATTTCAGTGAAGCGAACACAAAGCTGGTTTCAATTCTGCATGCAGGGGTAGATACATTGACAGCAGACAGCACTTTGGCTAAAGATACTGCCGGTGTTAACAAAGCCGGTAAAGAGAGCCAGATACTAGCAGATAAGAAAGAAATTGCAAAAACAGAACCTGAAAAAGCTGATACATCCAAAGAAAATGCACTCCTGAAGCAGCTTGGAAAAGACACTTCAAAAACTTCTTTGGAAGCAAAGAAAAGCCAGACACTCGAAGAATATGCCAAGAAAAATCCTTTGTTTGCTTATCTGAATCCGGCCATTTACCAGACCAAAGATGGTCAATACCAGCCAGGTCAGCAGGCTCTCGTTGGCCGTGCTTTTATCAAAGACACTGCACGCATAAATCATATGCTAAGAATGGTCAAGAATATGTTTCCGCGTGACCTGAAACTGGCATGGACAGTAAAACCGCGGGATGAAGAGAAGGATATACTTGAGCTTGTTGCATTAAAAATAACCTCGCGTGACGGTTCACCTGCACTTGGCGGCGATGTTATAACCAATGCAAGGCAGGATTATGACCAGAACGGAAGGGTTGAAGTATCCATGTCGATGAGCTCTGAAGGAGCCCGTATCTGGAAAAGACTTACCGGCGAGAACATAGGAAAGCAGATTGCGATCGTACTTGACGGATATATCTATTCATATCCTAATGTCAACAGTGAGATCCCAAACGGGATGTCGGTGATCTCAGGAGGAAACATGACAGTTGAGGAGGCTCTTGACCTCGCAAACATCCTGAAAGCCGGTAAGCTTCCCGCACCTGCACGTATTGTTTCAGAAGAGATTGTGGGTCCGTCACTCGGTAAGGAATCCATTAATGCAGGTCTGATCTCATTTATAATAGCCTTCATCGGTGTATTGTTATATATGTCGCTTTATTATAAAGGAGCAGGCCATGTCGCCGACATTGCATTGTTTGCAAACGTTTTCTTCCTGTTCGGGGTTCTTGCTTCCATCGGGGCAGTACTCACTATGCCAGGAATAGCAGGTATCGTGCTGACACTGGCTATGGCAGTTGACTCCAACGTTATCATCTATGAGCGAATGCGGGAAGAAATGCGGGCAGGTAAAGGTATGAGACTTGTGGTTAAGGATGGATTTCATCATGCCTTATCGGCTATCATCGACGGTCACGTAACGACCATCCTGACAGGTATTGTTCTTTACATCTTCGGTTCCGGGCCCGTACAGGGATTTGCAACCACACTGGTCATCGGATTGCTTCTTTCACTGTTCTCATCGATATTCATCGCACGTCTTGTATTCGAATGGATGCTCGACCGGAATATTAAAATCACCACGGGGAATAAATATACCCAGAACCTGTTCCAGAATCTGACAATTGATTTTATCGGATTGCGGAAAAAAATGTATATTCTGTCGATCGCCATCATAGTACCTGGTATAATAAGCATTTTCGTCAGGGGATTGGATCCGGGACTCGATTTTACGGGAGGAAGGAGCTATATCGTACGTTTCGATCAGAATGTTTCCACAACCGATATCAGGGCATCACTGAACAAACAGTTCGGGGAATCTCCCGAGGTAAAGACTTTCGGCCCTGACAACCAGGTAAAGATAACAACAAAATACCTTATAAATGACCGTAGCCAGCAATCCGATTCCATTGTTAATGCCAGACTTTTCGAAGGAGTTAAAGGATTTTATAAAGTCCCGATGTCCTATACTGACTTTAAAGCAACTGATGTTAAAAAAATAATCGGTGAACTTAGTTCTCAAAGGGTCGATCCTACTATTTCCTATGCCCTTATCTGGCAGGCGGTGATGGCTGTATTCTTTTCCCTGATAATCATTTTCATATATATTGCAATACGGTTTAAGAACTGGCAATTCGGTATCGGAGGTGTTGTCTCGCTTTTCCATGATACACTGATTATAATTACGATGTTCACGCTTTTCCATGGGATACTGCCATTCGGCATGGAGGTGGATCAATCGTTCATCGCCGCCCTGCTGACCGTAATCGGCTATTCAATTATGGATACGGTCATAATTTTTGACAGGATCCGTGAGTACAGGGCCCTATATCCGAAACGTGACCTTGCAACTAATATTAATTTAGCTATCAACAGTACTCTCGGCCGTACAATTAATACCTCGGGTGTTACGTTGGTAGTATTGATTGTCATCTTTATTTTTGGCGGTGAAGTTTTAAGAGGTTTCACTTTTGCACTGATCATTGGTGTCGTTTCCGGAACCTATTCATCTGTGTTTAATGCCACTCCGATTGCCTATGATATCCTGATGTGGCAAAAACGCAGAAAGGAAAAGAAGGAACTATCAGTGAAAGGCTAATGCCTTTAGAGACGATCAGTTAATGTTTTCATAACATGAATTATTCTGTCCGGATATTTGCTGTTATCCTGTTTGTTTCATGTTCCATAATTGTTACTGCACAGAATAAATTCGTCAAAGCAGCCGATGATGCTTTCTCTGATCAGATGTTCCTGCTGGCATTGCAGAAATATCAGAAGGCATATTCCAAGGTAAAAAATAACAAGGCTGAAAGAGAAAGAATTTCCTTCCGCATGGCAGAATGCTACCGCATGATGAATAACACAAAAAAGTCGGAAGTGGCTTACAAACGCTGTATTACTGCAAAATATTATAACAAAGATCCGAAAGTCCTTCTATACTATGCCGATGCTCTTAAAATAAACGGCAATTTCGATGAAGCCATAAACCAATACCGGGCATATAAAGAAAAGGTACCCAACGACCCTAAGGCAGAAATTGGAATAGAGACCTGCACCCTTGCAAAAGAATGGATCGCAAATCCCTCCAAGTATGAAGTCAAATGGGAGAAACCTTTAAATTCAAAGGAAGATGACTATGCCCCTGCATATGCAGATAAGAAATACGGATCAATCCTCTTTACCTCCGACAGGAATGGCGCGACCGGCAGGGATGTCGATAACTGGACGGGTTTATCATTTTCCGATCTCTTCTTTTCACGGAGGGATGCCAAGGGTGAATGGAGCAAACCTGTGCTGGCTGATGCTGCAGGAGTTCTTAATACCAAAGCCAACGACGGAGTCGGTCAGTTTAATCCGAAGTTTTCTTCCTTTTACTTTACAAGGTGTTACAATGACCCGCGCAGAAAGAACGGGTGCGGTATCTTTAAAACATCAAGAACCGGACAGACTGCATGGAGCGATGCGGAGATCGTTGACCTGGGCGGGGACAGCGCAACAGTATTCGGACATCCCACAGTCGGATCGGATGAAACCATCTATTTTGCAGCAGAACTTCCGGGCGGATTCGGCGGAAAGGATATATGGGTTGCAAGGAAAAAGGGTAAAGGAGGAAGCTATCTTAAAGAAAATCTTGGACCCGAAATCAACACCACCGGGGATGAGTTATTTCCCTGCCTGCGCGAGGACAGTATACTGTTCTTCTCCTCAAACGGTCATCCCGGTATGGGTGGAATGGATATATTCCGAACTGTTAAATCAAACGGGAAATGGAGCAAACCCGAGAATCTGAAATATCCTATTAATTCATCAGCGGATGACATTGGTATTACATTTAACAGGGATGAACCAGAAGAGGGATTGTTCAGTTCTAACCGTCCGGGAGGGAAAGGACGGGATGATATCTATTCGTTTGTTATTCCACCTGTATATTTTACACTTTCCGGAACAGTGACCGACGACAGGACTCTTCAACCCGTTCAGGCCGCTAATGTACGAATTGTAGGAACCAATGGTAAGAGTGTGGAAGATAATACCGATGAAAAGGGTTTTTACAGTTTTAATAAAAACCAGATCTCGCCGAACACTACCTATGAGATCATGGTGATCAAAAAGGATTACTTTAATGAAAAAGGAAAAGAAACTACCGTCGGTCTTGAAAAGAGCAAGGATCTTACCCGTAATTTCATACTGAGGCCTATACCAAAAAAGCCTGTGGTGCTCCCGGATATCCTGTATGACCTGGCTAAGTGGGATCTGAAACCCCAATATCAGGATTCATTACAGGGATTGATCGAAACCCTTGATGCAAATGAGAATATCGTGATCGAACTGGCTTCGCATACCGATACCCGTGACACTGAAGAACGAAACGATATCCTTTCACAGAAGCGTGCACAATCTGTCGTCGATTATCTTATTTCACGCGGCATCGATCCCGACAGGCTTGTTGCCAAAGGATACGGTGAAAGGGTCCCCCGTGTTCTTACCAAGGATATTACCCGGGAAGGTTACACTTTCAAGGCAGGTTCAGTTATAACCGACTCCCTGATAAATCTTTTACCATCTAACGAGGTTAAAGAGGCTGCACATCAGCTGAACCGACGGACAGAATTCTCCATACTTCGTAATGACTTTATCCCCAAACAGGTTGCTGTAAAGACGGGGCCGGCCAAAATTGAGGTTGTTATCAATCCCGAAGAAAATGATGTTCCTTTTACCCCAATTCCGGATGGAAAGATTACTGCAACTTGTTTCCTGAATGGAATGACAATGAAATTCGAGTTCGACGCCAGGGAAAAAGAATTTTACATTTCCCAGACCGATGCTCTTGAGTTGCTGAAGAGTGGCGTGATTGATAAAAATGACTTTCAGGGTGACGTTACCAAGGTCATCGGCGAAGGAACTATTGCCGATAAAGCTGTATTTAATGTTAAAGAACTCAGGATAGGAAGAAATACAGTTAAAGATATACAGGTAACGGTTAACAGGAAAGTCCTTTCTCTACTTTTCGGAGAAAATACGCTTAAGAGATTTGGTGAATACAGCATCGACAATCAAAAGAACCTTATTCAATTCAAATAAACAGGGGATTAATATCTCTCATTCATGTCTGGTCCATCCCGTTATGAAAAACGCGGCGTCTCTTCAAAGAAGGAAGATGTACATGCTGCCCTGAAAAATATCGATAAAGGATTATTCCCAAAGGCTTTCTGTAAAATTTTGCCCGATATTACAGGCGGTGATCCTGAGTGGTGCGGCATAATGCATGCCGATGGAGCCGGTACTAAATCGTCGCTCGCATATATTTATTGGAAAGAGACAGGTGATATTTCGGTTTGGAAAGGAATCGCACAGGATGCTGTCGTAATGAATCTGGACGACCTACTGTGCGCCGGTGTGACAGATAATATGCTTCTCTCATCCACTATCGGCAGGAATAAACATCTGATCCCATGTGAGGTTATAAGCGCAATTATCGACGGAACGGAAGAATTCCTTGTACGGATGAGAAAATCCGGTATCGGGATTTATCTTACCGGGGGCGAAACTGCAGATGTTGGCGATCTGGTTCGTACCGTTATTGTTGACTCGACCGTTAGTTGCCGCATGAAACGATCATCGGTAGTCGATAATGCCAATATCAGGTCAGGTGATGTGATCATCGGATTAGCTTCTTCAGGACAAACGACATATGAAAATGAATATAACAGTGGTATAGGAAGCAACGGATTAACATCAGCCCGGCATGATGTTCTGGCGAATAATTATTCGGTAACCTATCCCGAGAGTTTCGATACTCATATTCCTGAAAATTTGCAATATTCAGGTTCAAAAAGGCTTACAGATACTTCTCCGGTTCCGGGAAAATCAGTCGGGAAACTACTTCTGTCTCCTACCCGGACTTTTGCTCCGGTTATCACGAAAATCCTCGACCAATACAGGCCTGTGATTCATGGAATGGTTCACTGCAGCGGGGGTGGTCAGACAAAGGTTCTGCATTTTACCGGAAATTTGCATATCGTCAAAGATAACCTGTTCCCTGTACCACCCGTCTTCAGCATGATACAGGAAGAATCTGATACCCCGTGGGCGGATATGTACAGGATTTTCAACCTGGGCCACAGAATGGAACTCTTTGTACCGGAATCAATTGCCGCTGAAATAATAAGTATCGCCGCCGGGTTCAATCTTGAAGCCCGGATGGTGGGAAGAGTGGAGAATTCCATCCACAGGCGCCTTACCATTAAATCAGCTTTCGGAGAATTTTCATATTAATTTCCCGCCCGGCCTCTTATCTAATTAACCTGGAAAGCAATTTTCTTCCGGTTGAATTCATCTAATAATAATGAGTCTGCAATAAACGATAAAATAAGTAGTTCTCCTAATTATTTATAACGGATATTCCAGGTGATTTTTAATTTAAATTTATTTTGAGATGAAAAAGAATATAGGAATATTGGGATCGGGAATAGTAGGACAAATTCTCGCCAATGGGTTTATAAGTCATGGTTATGAAGTCATGATCGGTACAAATGATAAATCAAAGTATGAATCCCTGAAAACACAGACAAAGGGAAAAGCTACGATAGGCTCCTTCAGAGACACCACCCGATTTGGGGAAATAATAGTGCTTGCAATAAAAGGAAATGCTGCAGTTTCAGCAATTCAGAAAGCAGGCATCGAGAACCTGAAACACAAGACTGTGATCGACACGACAAATCCGATTGACGATACCTCGCCTGTTAACGGGGTTCTTCAATTTTTCACTTCACATAATGGTTCGCTTATGGAACAGTTACAGAAAGCTGCTCCCGACGCACACTTTGTCAAAGCGTTCAACTCTGTCGGAAATGCATTTATGGTCAATCCTAATTTTAACGGCCTCAAACCGACAATGTTCATATGTGGGAACAAGGAAGAAGCAAAAAAGGATGTTTCAGAAATTCTTGATCAATTCGGATGGGAAATTGAAGATATGGGCAAGGCAGAGGCTGCCCGTGCCATTGAGCCGCTGTGCATGCTATATTGTATCCCGGGACTAACAAAGAATCAATGGACACATGCTTTTAAACTCCTGAAAAAATAAGCAGAAGAAGCTATTCCAGATGGCTGCCTTTTAACCGGGCAGCCTTTTTTTTCGCCATTAATTCATACCTTTGCCGTTCAGTACTGAGTAACGACGATGTTAGAAAAGCTCGAAGCAATTAATCAACGGTTCCTGAATATCCGGGAACAGATGAATGATCCACAGGTTATGAGCGATATGAAGCGATTCATAAAGCTCAGCAAGGATTATAAGGAACTTCAGCCCATCATTGAAGCTTATGACCGCTACAGGAATATCCTGTCAAACCTTGAACATGCCAGGGAGATAATCCATAATGAAAAAGATGAAGAGTTCAGGTTGATGGCCAAAGAGGAGTTGAACTCGTTGACGGTTCAGAGAGACGAACTTGAAGAAAATATCCGTATGATGCTGGTTCCTGCCGATCCCGAAGACAGCAAAAACGCTGTTGTCGAGATCAGGGCAGGAACAGGGGGTGATGAAGCCAGTATTTTTGCGGGCGACCTTTTCAGGATGTATAACAAATTCTGTGAAGCAAAAAAATGGAAAGTTGAGTTGGTCGATATGACGGAAGGTACAATGGGTGGCTTTAAAGAGATCATCTTTAACGTTATCGGTGATAACGTTTATGGCCAGATGAAATATGAATCGGGTGTGCACAGGGTTCAACGTGTTCCACAGACGGAAACCCAGGGCCGGGTTCATACCTCCGCCGCTACTGTAGACGTTCTGCCCGAAGCCGATGAATTTGACATAGAAATCA
>Ga0172367_10008662_pt1 | contig 11327 bp, 14 predicted proteins | sample Lak10m_FD_114542 | JGI IMG/M metagenome (GOLD analysis project Ga0172367, IMG submission 114542) | Freshwater microbial communities from Kabuno Bay, South-Kivu, Congo - kab_022012_10m | ecosystem: Environmental > Aquatic > Freshwater > Lake | place: Democratic Republic of the Congo: South-Kivu...
AAGGACTTCATCAAGGAGCGCACCAAGGGATTCGACGACTTAAAAAAGACCGTTGAGATGTATGCCGATGCAACCAAGATCCATGGTGTCCCGCAGAATGTTGTCCAGGACTTCGCCCGCAAGTACGCAAAGGCAAAGAACGCCGTCATCATCTACTGCCTCGGTATCCCCGAGCTCACCACCGGTACTGACAATGTCCGTTCCATGGGCAACCTTGCCCTGCTGACCGGGAACGTCGGTCGCCCGGGCACGGGTGTAAACCCCCTCCGCGGCCAGAACAATGTCCAGGGCGCCTCGATATGGGGGCATACCCGAACGTATACTCCGGCTACCAGAAGTGCGAGGTCGCTGATATTCGTGCATCGATGGAGAAGGCATGGGGCATGAAAGCAGGGTCCCTGCCCGACTGGTACGGGGTAACCCTCACCGAACAGATCACCCAGTGCGGTGACCCGATCAAGGGTATGTTCGTGCTCGGCCTGAACCCTGTTGTATCCTACCCTGACAGCAACCATGTCAAGCGGTCTTTTGACAAACTGGACTTCCTTGTTATCCAGGATATTTACTGGACCGTGAGCTGCCAGTATGCTGACGTTGTCCTGCCCGGCACGTGCTTTGCCGAGAAGGACGGGACGTTTACGAGCGGCGAGCGCCGTGTCAACCGGGTGAGGAAGGCTGTCGATGGTCCCGGCGAGTCCAAATACGACTGGGAGATCATCGGGATGCTTGCCAAGAAGATGGGACTCAAGGGCTTTGACTGGAAGTCTGCTAAGGATGTCTGGGACGACATGCGGGCCTGCACGCCGAATATGCGGGGTGTGACCTACGAGAGGATGGAGAAACCCGAGTCCGTCCACTGGCCCTGCCTGACCGAGGACCACCCGGGAACCCCGATCCTGCACTGTGAGAAATTTGCCTGTGCCGACGGAAAGGGTGTCATGTTCGGCCTTGAGCACCGCCCGCCAGCGGAAGTGGCAGACGCGGAATACCCGTTCACGATGATGACTGGGCGTCTCATCTTCCACTACCACACCCGGACCCAGACCGACAAGTGCGAGGACCTGCACCGTGAAGTGCCTGAGTCTTTCGCCCAGATCAATACGCTGGACGCAAAGGAACTCGGCATCCGGCAGGGGGACAAGATCAAGATCGCAAGCCGCCGTGGCGAGACCATCACCACTGCCCGCGTGACAGACGAGGTCGCCCCAAAGATCATGTTCATGACCATGCACTTTGCCGATGGTGTCAACAATCTCACCAATCCCGCGCTCGCTCCGGTCTCCAAGATGCCCGAGCTGAAACACTGTGCCGTCAAGGTAGAGAAGGTGGTGTAACATGACCAAGAAAGGCGATATGCTCTATGCCTGGACCAGCGATGCCGAGATCCAGAAGAAAGCAGAACTTGGTGGCGCAGTCACCGCCCTCTGGAAATACGCGCTTGAGTCCAGGATGCTCGATGCAATCCTTGTCGTGACCAAGGGTGTTGACCTGTACGATGCCGTCCCGGTCCTCATTACAGACCCCAAGGATATTGCAAAGACTGCCGGTTCGCTTCACTGCGGAACCCTCCTCCTGCCTAAGCTCATCAAGAAGTACCTCGATGAGGACAAGACCCGGAAGATCGGAGTCACGGTCAAGGGCTGCGATGCCATGGGGTTCTACGAACTTGCCAAGAGAAAGCAGCTCGACCTCGACCGCATCATCATGATCGGTGTCAACTGCGGCGGATCGGTCAGCCCGGTCCTTGCCCGCAAAATGATCGCCGACAAGTACGGCGTTGACCCGAACAAGGTCCACAAGGAGGAGATCGACAAGGGCCAGTTCATCATCGAGTTCGAAGGAGGCCACAAGGGCATATCCGTGGACGAGCTCGAGGAGCACGGCTATGGCCGCAGGTCAAACTGCCGCCGGTGCAAGATGAAGGTTCCCCGCCAGGCCGACCTTGCCTGCGGAAACTGGGGTGTCATCGGCGAGAAGGCCGGCAAGATCACCTTCGTCGAGGTCTGCTCCGAGAAGGGTGCAAACCTCATTGATGGCGCTGTCAAGAAAGGCATTCTCACTACCGCTGCAGCGAACCCCAAGGGCCTCGACATCCGCGGAAAGGTCGAGGGCGCCATGCTCAAGCTCGGCGACAAGTGGCGGAAACATGACTTCGAGGCACTCGGCGAAGGTAAGGACCGGCTCAAGAAGATCATGAGCGAGACCTCCCGGTGCATCAAGTGCTTCCAGTGCATTGACCAGTGCCCGATCTGCTACTGCGTGGACTGCACCACGAAGAACCCGGCTTATGTTCCCTCAGGTGAAATCCCGGTCAACTTCATGTTCCACCTCATCCGGTACGCCCACATTGCTGACTCCTGTGTCAACTGCGGCCAGTGCGAGGAAGTCTGCCCGGCGGAGATCCCGAATGCACTCTTCATGCACTCCCAGCAGGTCGAGCTCGAGAAGATGTTCGGTCATGTGCCCGGTATTTATATGGAGCTCCCGCTCATGTCCTATGCTGAGGAGAAGGTTGAACGCGGCCGGCTCCACCACACCGGCAGCGACATGATCTACCAGAATGTCTTCAACCCGTTTGTGAAGAAGTGAAGACCATCCCATCACCTTTTTTAAAAGAATGTCACGGCCTCTTCATTGAAGGGGAATAATAACAGGATATCTCCAGAAAAGGCGTTTTTAAGTCTGGAGGTTTCCCTGTGTGAGTACCGAGTGGGTGTTGTTACCGTCAAGCCGGCGGATAGTGCCGGTCAGGCTGGTATCATATCCCCCGGTAGCCCTGAGTGTTTCACGGAATTTTGCCGATCGCAGGATTGCTATGAGCGAACGGATCCGCAGATCATCGAGCAGCTCCCGTCGTACAGCAAGTTCATAGTCTTCATGTGCAACCGGGACAAATCTGAGCCCGCTCGCCAGGGCGAGACTTGAGGTGCAGATGCCTGCATCAGCAAACCCGTTCCTGATCGCTACAGCTACTGCCTGCGGCCCGTGCACTTCCTGCAGGTAACCGTTCACCATGTCCGGATCAATACCTTCAGCGATAAGCAGCGCGTCAAGAACTGCCCGGGAGGGTGTCTCTTTCCGGGTATTGATGAACCGGGCGTGGGTGAGGTCCCGAATGCCCAGCCCGTCGCTTGAGGTGATGCCTGCTTCGACGGTTGCGATGTGGATAAAAACCAGGTCGCTGGTTTCCTGGTACCGGATCAGGGGCTGGTAAGTGGCCAGCAGGGACTGTGCGGGGAGGACGAGCGGGGCCGCATGGCAGCTGCAGTTCCCCAGGGCGAGAATGCCGGCAATGTTGCCGGGATTTGTGGCATGGATGAACATGCCCTCGTCATGCGCAAGCCCGGCAAGCTGCTCGAGTGCCGGGTCAAGCGAACCGGTCAGGATCAGGGTCCGGTTGATACTCCCGGGATCGGTTGTAAGCATGACCTCAAGCAGGGCCCCGGTCTCGTAGCCTTCCACCGGTGCCGGGATATGGGTGTACCCATTGGCTTTCACGGTGGCCATCTGGGCAAAAGCTCCCTTGACCGGGGGAGTCCCGATGAGTTCGGCACCGATCCGGCCAACGAAAACCGGGACGAACTCATCGAACCCGGGATCGGAAATGAGGGGTTGTGCCAGCCTGACCGTGACCGGGTAGCGGGGTGCCGGGGCAAATCCCCAGGATTCGAGAAGTGGTGCCGCAAACTCCCGGAGCACGGTCTACGCTGCAAGCGGGTAGCCGGGCAGACCCAGGACGGGTTTTCCCCTGACTTTGCCAAGCATGACCGGCTTTCCGGGCTTGACTGCCACGCCGTGGAAGACCAGGTCGCCCAGGGAGCGGATCACACTTTCCGTAAAGTCACGGGTTCCCGCAGAAGATCCGGCAGAGATGAGGACCAGATCGTTCTCTTCAACTGCCGTGCACAGGGCCTCGCGGATAAGGTCCGGCTCATCGGGGGCAATCGGGTACCGGGTGCAGCAGGCCCCCATCTGGGAGAGGAAAACCTGGGCCATGACCGTATTGCTCTCCACGACCTGCCCGGGACCCGGCCGTACTCCCAGGGGGACGAGTTCGCTTCCGGTCGGAATGATCCCCACCCGGACTGCAATGACCTCAATGGTCGAGATCCCGTAGGTAACCAGTGCCCCGATATCGAATGGCCGGATCAGGTGGCCCCGGGGGAGCACGTGTTCTCCCGGATGTCCTCTCCTGCATGACTGACATGCTGCCAGGGGATGGCGGATCGCCGGATCTGGAACTTGTCGCCAGCCTCCCAGACATCCTCGATCATGATGACGGCATCGAACTCCGGGGGGACGATGTTGCCGGTATTCACCCTGACAAAATGCGTAAGGGTGACCGGGTTCAGATCGTCGGCACCGAGGGTGTCCCGGCTCCTCACCGCGATACCATCCATGGCGGAGATATTGACTTCCGGCACGGAATATTTTGCATAGATTGGTTGGGCCACAACACGCCCTGCCGACTGGGTCACCGGGACCTGTTCGGTCCTCCCGGGAAGGGGGAAGGAAGAGGTGAGCAGGCTGAGGGCATTTTCAAGGGAGCGGAGCTCAAGATAGCGTTTTACCATATCCGGTCACCTTTTCTCAATTTCATTCTGCGACACCGTTCCGCATCACATTAAATCAAGTGTATTAACAATGTGCATTTGTGAATGTAAAAGAATGTCGGATTTTTTTCACCGGTCCCACCAAAGACCGGAAGTGACGGGGTTTTTCAGGCCAGTGTCACGGTCTTCTCAACCGTCCCCACTGCTGCAAGGTAGACCGGCCACTGGCTCTCCGGATCCAGGCCAGCCAGTTTTGTCATCAGGTCGTCATGGAACATATCGGTGGGAAATACCTCGTACCCGAGACCTGCAGCTGCCACGATCAGGTTCTGGCAGGCATGTCCGGCTTCGATGAAGATGCTCCGGTAGCCCCGGTTGCCCAGTGCCCATGTGGACCGGTAGGGGACCGCAACCCAGAGAAAGGTGACGGCAGCCCGGGTCATGATCCTGAAGTTCATGCTCGCGGTGCTCATTTCAAGCATCAGGCCGGAATCGATCCGCTCGGCAACGATGCTGTTGAACTTCGGGAGATACCGGTACAACCCGGTCTCGTGCCCCTCGACATCGCTTGCAACGAAATAGGTCTCCAGCGGATAGCGGGAGCCGCTCGACGGGATATTCCGGAGCTGGATGGTCTCCGCCACGACCCGTCTGAACCCCTGGGTACACCAGAGCAGGAAGGGGAGCTCCTTGAGGGTAATGGACGAGCGCGAGAAGAACCCCACCGGTTCATAGCTCTCGATGGCTTTCCTGACCGATATCTCCGGGACCTTGAACTTCTTCGGGCTGGGGAGTTTTATGACGGTCTTTTCCTTTCCGGCCGGAAGTTCATGGGGAGGTTGGGGGACTCTGAGGACGAGATCAACCGTGGAATAATCCGGATATCGTGTTCCTCTGATGAATTCATTGCCGATATTTTTCATGTAATTCGCCTTACAAAGAATGTCATTTTCAGGGGGTAAACAAGAAAAAGTGCCGGGAGATTTCCCGGCAGCGCTGGATGCATGAAGGTTTATGCCGCCGCTTTGAGGTAGAGGTTGGCGTACACTTCCTTGCCCTTTACCTTGGGATGTCTCTCGCCAAGGTCGCCGATGTAATGCTCGAATTTTGCGGTGATTCCATCGATCTCCTTTTCGACGACATCGACCTTCTGGTACCCGGGCATCATGAACTTGATCTTCCCCAGAACGTACATGTCGCCCTTGACCCTCTGGCCACCGACACGTCCCTCAACATCGCCCTTGATGACAACTGTCCCGCCCTCTGCATGGGTGGAGACGTGAATGAACGCATTCTTCTCGATGATGATGGTCCCGCCGAGCATGAAGGTGCCGATATCATTGCCGGCACTACCCCTGATCCGGATGGTGCCGCCTTTCATGCCACGCCAGTCGCCACGGTAGGCACAGCCGACATGGTTCTTGGCATCGCCGTCAACGATAAGTTCGCCTCCTTCCATCTGGATGCCGCAGAATGAGTCAACATTTCCTTTGACATGGATCTTCCCGCCCTTCATCCAGCCACCGGCGTACATGTCGGCATTGCCATTGAGGGTGACAGAACCTGCAGTCATCTTTGACCCGATGTATTTCACGCGGGTACAGTCACCGGCAATCACGATGTTCGTGTCAGCTGCCGTTGCACCGGATTCTCCGCTGACGGCAAAGAAGTCACCGAGCGTGACATGAATCTTGCCCTCGTGGGCGGGCAGTGCCGCAATCTGGGCGGGAGTCTTTCCTGCGAATGCATCGGGAGTGATACTGTACCCCTCGAGCATGAGCTCGGTGGTTTTGGTGGGTTTCAATGTAATGGTAGCCATGGTCCTCAGGCCTCCACGTCAACATTAATGACATACGGGTGGGGGGCAAGGCAGTCTTTGACCGGGTAGTTCTCGAGCTTGACGGTATAATCCTTTGAAAAACTCTGGGCGATGTCGCGTTTCACCTGCGGGTTCTCGGGCATGTTGACGTTGACCCAGACGGTCTTCTTGTGGCCGTGGCCGACAACCTCGCCGTCCTTTACCACGATCTCGCCGGACTTGATGAAGCAGGAAGCCCGCTGGAACGCGGACTCGATCCTCTCGGCATCGGAGGGCAGGTTCTTGTAGTTGAGGTCAAAGACGCCGACATCTGCAATTATGCCGGGGGCAAGGCCGCTGTACTGGCCCGAGAGACCGAGGCATTTTGCCGGGCCGGAGCGGGTCATCTGGGCGATCTCGAAGAGCGAGAGTTCGAGGTCGATGGAATGGATTGTCGTGGCACCGATGACCCTGTCGGTGTTCTTCATGGTTGCAAGGACGGCTTCACGCGATTTTTTGCTCATGAGCCACTTGATGACGCGGGGGTAGCGGATGAACGGCCCGGCATTGGGGTGGTCGGTGGTGATGAAGGTCCGGTTCGGGTCCTTGGCATAGAGGGCAAGTTCAAGTCCCGTTGCCCACTGGATTGCATTCGGGAGGACATCCTTGCTGTAGATGTAGGGGACAACGCCGGCCGCGGTCTCCATCTCGACATCGGTGTTTGCCCACTTGAGGTGGTTGAGGCCGTGGAGGTGGTGTTCGAAGGGGCCGTCGGCGGTCATGGTCGTGGTCTCATCCAGGGTGACGCAGCCGAGATCGATGGTGATTGGCCTTGTTCTTGTTCACGTAGTCCATAACCTCTTTTGCCTTTGAGCAGAATGTTCCCCAGCCGTCGCCACCATACGAGTGGAACTGGAGGTGGGTGGAGTGGAGGACCTGCTCGCGGCCGAACCTGTTCTTCGGCTTTACCCCTTCTGCAATCTTCAGGGACTCAATGGTCCCCTTGTAGTTGCAGGGTTGCCGAGGTCGTTCTGGTGGACATGCATCGAGTGCGGGAGGCCGAGGTACTCGTTGGCCTTGAGAAGGCCGAGGGTGATCTCCCGCGGGGTGATCTCGAAATACGGGACCTGTTCATCCAGGCTGAGACAGTTGAGACCCCATGCCCATGCGGCAGTGCCGCCGGGGTTGACGACCTTGACACCATAGCCTTTCGTTGCCTTGAGGAGCCAGGCGATGTACGCGGCAGTGTTCTCGACCTCGCCCTTCCTGAGGTAGTCCATGACGAACCAGTTGTTGCCAAAGACCGGCAGCGCCGCCTCGTCAATGATGGGGGTGTCGTGGATCTCCTCGTGGACGTGGGGGAAGTGGATCGGGGGCATGGCTGCTTCCATCACAAAACCATACCCCATCCGGGCATAGTCGTACCCGGTCTTGAAGGTGCTCGGGATCGAGAACCCGGACTCCATCCGGTACCCGTTTTTCTGTGCCATCCCGCTTCTGAAAGTTCCCGACAGGAGTTTGTCCTCGGGACGCATCAGCCGGCCGACATTGACCTTGGGGCCGGCCACGTGGGAGTGGACATCCACTCCTCCTGCCATGACAACCTTACCCTTTGCGTCGATTACCCTGGCAGACGAGCTGACCTTGTCAACGATCTTCCCGTCCTTGATGGCGACATCGCCGACATCGCCGTCGATCTTCCGGGTCGGGTCGACACTGAACCCGCCCCTGACAATCATTTCTCCGGATGCCATATCAGCTCACCACCTGGGAGTGCGGGTATTTCCGGTGCTCTTTTTCCGCAAGCTAGACCGGCTGGCTGCTCGTCAGTTCGCACATGCGTTCATAGACCCTGTCGAAGAGTTCCTCATCGCTGGGAACGCCCGGGAGTCCCTTGAGCACCGCCTTGAACTGGATCGGCACATTGTCCATACGGTAGACAACGCCCGGCTCATCGACACCGGTAATCCGGACGGGGATGTGGAGATCGGCGATCTCGCTGGCCATGCAGAAGTTCGGGTCAACCGTGATGAACGGGTGCTTCTTGAGGTGCTGGACTGCCTGGATGGGGAAGTGGGCGCCGGCGTCGGTGCCGACATTGACAAAGCAGTCCACTTCGTCCCGCATGGCAAGGTCAACGGAGCTCGTCTCGCCCGGGTTCATGTGGGCGTGGGTGCCCTTGGAGAGGTCAATGCAGTACGGGAAACCGAACTGCCAGGACCAGACCTGGCCGGGACCGGCAATGTTGTAGTGACCACGCATGGCCATGATCGAGGTCTTGGTGTGGGTGTTGAGGTCGCGGGTCAGGCTGATGGCGATGTCCACGTTGTGGTTGCGGCCATCGGAGTGGGTACAGCCCATCCCGAAGAAGATCATGCAGAAGCGTGCCTTCTTCATGATGTCAACAGATGCAAGGATCTTCTCTTTCGGGATACCGGCAACTACGGCAGGGATGTCGTGGCCGCGGAGCACGGTCCTGAATGCATCGAAGAGCTCGTAGTCATGGCCCTGGTCGAGCATGAGGTGGTGGTCAGCGAGTTTTGCCGTATCCGTCTCACGCGGGTCGACACAGAGGACTGTCCGCTGCATCTGGCCTTTCTGGGTGAAGTAACCCCGGGGAAAGATCGAGTACCGGGAGGTGTGGCGGGGTGGGCGTGCATCGGGTTGCAGCCCCAGAAGACCACGACATCGGCACGGTTCTTGGCCTCGCCGAGCGTGCAGCTTGGGTACCCGTTGTCGAAGATGGCAAGGAACGAGGGACCGTGGCAGATGGTTGCGCAGTTGTCGAGCACGGCGCCGGACTTCTCTGCAATACGGCCGACCGCGCTCATGCCCTCGCAGTTGGTGGAACCGAAGCCATAAATGAGGGGCTTCTTTGCCTTGAGCATGGTCTTTGCCATCCAGTCGATTGCCTCGTCGTACGGGATCTCCTTCATCGATCCGTCCGGCTGGCGCATCCGCGGGAGCCGTGGCCGGGTCGGGTCGTTGGCGTGGTGGAAGAGGTTGTTCCCGATGATACAGGCATTGTGGACTTCAAGGACTTTGGTCTCGTCGTCCGATACGAGGACCTCCAGGTCGTCACAGGATGATCCGCAGTACGGGCATCCGACTCCTTTGTTCAGTTTTGGCATGGTTAATTCCCTCCTTTCCAGAGTCCGACCGAGCCCTGTACGAGTTCGAGAGCAGTCTTGAGTTTCTCATTGATCGCGGGTTCGATGGTTACCGGGAACCCGCTGTACTGCGGGGTACCGGTGGACTGGGTCCGCGGCGGGACAACCTGGTTGGCCCAGACACCCTGCCGGATATGGGCAAGGCCCGGGGGCACATACTGGGTCGCAGTGATTGCCTTCACAACCACGGTGCCGCATTCACTGGTGACCCGGACATTGGTGTTTTTCCAGATGCCGGCTTTCTTCATGTCTTCGGGATGCATCTCGCAGATGGAGCAGGCATCGAAATAATCAGGATTGGTCTTGCCCTTCTCCATGGCAGCGCCTTCCTCAATGGAGCGCTGGGTGATCATGTTCAGCTGGATCTTCGGCATTGCTTGTTCCTCCGGGATTCAGACAAAGACACCGGCTTCTCCCTTGCCGGAGAGGGTGATCACTTTGTACGGGCAGGCCCCGACGCAGACACCGCAGCCGGCACAGAGTTCAATCTTGACATCCAGGCTGATGGACTTGCCATCCTTTACATGGTAGATCTTCTCGTTTGTTACCGGGTCGAGCGTATAGAGCTCGAGCGCATTGACCGGGCAGGCAACCACGCAGTTGCCGCAGCCGGTGCACCGGTTCATGTTTACATGTACTGAAAACGCCATACACATCACAACGGTTGAAAGTTAATTTGTTTATTTTGTCAACGATCTTTTGTTTACTTAAATTAATAAACATTTGAAATTACTGATTCAAGTTTAATGAATTTGTTAACTACATCCGGATAAAAAAAGATCGGCACAAGTACTGAACACCGGCGTGAACCGGGAACTCCTGAACGGGTCCGGCTTCCGGTACAGCGCAAATACGGGGCGCCCTGTATCCTGAACTTCTGACGGTCTGTTTCTTGCAGAACTCGGTTAATGGCATGTGCACTCACTAAAAAAAAATTTAATAAATTATTTTTACTCGCGAACGAAATAATCAAATGGTGTTTACTCATGAGTCTGAATAACATCGATACTGCCCAGGTAACTGCCTACAAAAAAGAGATCCAGGCACAGCCTGCAGAGGCGAAATTCACGGCAAAGATTGAGGGGGACTGGCTCTTTGAGGCAGGCGGCCCCCAGTTCCGGTCAACGGTAAAGGTAAAAGACGGCACCTATACGATGGAAGCCAGCCACCCGAACTTTGCCGGCCCGGGTATCCGGCCAGGCCCGATGGCATTCGGTCTCTTCTGGTTTGCAGCCTGTTACTCCAGCACCTTCGTGACCGAAGCAGCAATGCGGAAACTTAAACTCACTTCCGTGAAGACCAAAGTGGAGGCTGACCTCGATTACACGGCCCAGTTCGACCTTGGAGAGACCCCGCTCATCACCGAGTACCGGGTTATCATGGATGTGAAAGGCGAGGTTACTCCCGCCCAGGTTGCAGACCTCAAAGAGTATGCCCTGAAGCGGTGCATGGGCATGTTCACCATCAAATGTCCGGCTCCAGAAATAACCGGCAGTTCTGAGGTGAGGGTGTGAAGAGCAAAGGCAGGGCAGTCGATCCGGTGCAGGTCCGACACACTGCAGAGGAATACTACCGTTCCGGTCAGTTTTACTGTTCGGAGGCGATCGTGAAGACCATCAATGATACCTTCGGGCTCGGCTACCCGGAGTCGGTGGTAAAACTTGCATCCGGGTTCCCGATCGGGTTCGGGGGGGCGTGCCTGTGGTGCTGTGACCGGAGGCGTCATGGCGCTCGGCATGGTCTTTGGCAGGGATACCCCTTCGGATACCTCGATCGACCGGTGCCTTGGCCTTGCCCGGGAACTGC
>Ga0172367_10008663_pt1 | contig 11327 bp, 12 predicted proteins | sample Lak10m_FD_114542 | JGI IMG/M metagenome (GOLD analysis project Ga0172367, IMG submission 114542) | Freshwater microbial communities from Kabuno Bay, South-Kivu, Congo - kab_022012_10m | ecosystem: Environmental > Aquatic > Freshwater > Lake | place: Democratic Republic of the Congo: South-Kivu...
CGCCCCTATGGATCGCTGTCGGCGGGACAACGCACACGGGTCTCCCTGGCCAAATCCCTGCTCAACGAGCCGGCCGTGCTCCTGATGGACGAGCCCACCGCCGCCCTGGACCCGGATACCGCCGATCAGGTGCGTGGCTATCTCCAGGACTATCAGCGGCGCACCGGCGCGACGCTGCTGCTCGCCTCTCACAACATGCGCGAGGTGGAGCGGCTCTGTCAGGAGGTGCTGATGATGAAGCAGGGCCGCATCGTCGACCGGGGCACACCGGAACACCTGATCAGCAAATATGGCCGGGACGACCTGGAACAGGTGTTCATTCACATCGCGCGGGATCACGCCCTATGAAAAGATTCGCCGGACTGGGCCAGAGCCTGAACCGCATCCACGCCATGATCGTGCGCTACCGCTACCTGATGATGGCCTCCTGGCCGCGCCTGATCGAGTTGGCCTACTGGCCCACGATACAGATGGTGTTGTGGGGCCTGATCAACCGCTTTCTGGCCGGACAAAGTGATGCCCTGGCGCAAACGGCCGGACTGCTGATCGCCGCCGCCTTGCTCTGGGACGTGCTCTATCGCGCCCAATTGGGCGTATCGCTGGTCTTCTTCGAGGAACTCTATTCCCGCAACCTGGGCAATCTGTTCGTCAGTCCGCTGCGCCCGTGGGAACTGGCGCTATCGCTGCTGTCCATCAGCTTCCTGCGCACGGTGTTCGGCATCGGCATCGCCGCGGGTCTGGCGATTCTGCTCTATCGCTATTCCATCTTCACCATGGGACTGCCCCTGGTGGCCTTCTTCGCCAATCTCATGATCATGGGCTGGGCCATCGGCCTGATGGTCGTCGCGATGGTGCTGCGCTATGGACTGGGCATGGAGGGATTCGCCTGGGCGATCATCTTCGCCTTCGCGCCGTTGAGCGGCATCTACTATCCCGTTGCCGTGCTGCCGGAATGGTTACAGCCGGTCGCCCGGTCCATGCCTTCCAGCCACGTGTTCGAAGGCATGCGCGCCCTCCTGCGAGACGGCATCTTCCTCTGGGACCATTTCAACGCCGCCTTGGCCCTGAATGGCGTATATCTCGCCGTCGGTCTGAGCCTCTACGCCTGGGCCTTCCACGTGGCCCGCCAGCGTGGACTGCTGCTGCAGGTGGGGGAGTGATCCTCTAACGGATCTGGGCTCAATTGACTGAACGTACCTTGGAGCGCGGACGTTCCACCACCCTACGGGTCAGTGGCCCGCCAAACAATTTGACCCACCTCCCTACAGCACATGGGTATCCATAATGATACGTTGCTGGGCCCACCCAAGGGCGGTAATGTGCTTGGGCGGACAAGCAAAAACCCGTGCATGATTGACCCGGACTGCGGCTTCAGCGCCAATCGCACCAGTAACCGATTCACCGTCGGACCTGAGTGCCCGGCGATCAGCCTGATCTGTCAAGCGTTGATCAGCCAATGCGCCTATTTTGGCGGAGTCAGTGTCGAAAGACCGGGCCCCAGCAAAAAGGCAGCCCAGAATGGCATGGATTTCGTGATGGCGGCCATCAGACTGGCTTCCTGCTCCTCGATGACATCGTGGTAGTGAATCCCGGGTTTTGATCGGGATTCGTGGCAGCTACCATCCTCCCGTAGGGTCATGTAGGTGGCCTTTCTGAAAGTCCTGCCATTTTTCCGCAGCCCGGCTGGAAACATGAGTTCCTCATGGCGACTGGACCCCAGCATCACGGGCGCTGTGATATGACAGGTCTTGCCCTCCATCACCACGGCCCCTTCAAACTGGATGACCGAAAAACCGGTGCCGAGCTTGGCCGTGCCCGCATGCAGGGTGATGGGCGGGCCCATGGGCGTCAGCAAGATCATGTCGATCCGGTCGATGAGTACCCGGCTTAGCACGTCATGACCGCGCGTGGCCTGATCCGGCCCAGGTTCCCGGCTCACCCAGGAATGATTGAGGCCCTTGAACTCCCCTGCCAGGTATTGCAGCGGCAACCGGATGGAGACAGGAGCCCGCCTTGGCTGGCTAGCCGTTCCGGTGACTTGCGATCCAGTGATTGAGCCTGCTCCAGCGCGGCGCTTAACCTTTTGGGATGGGAAGGTGGTTGCGTGATGCTCTGGAGCGAAGCGCGCGGTCTGCGATCGGGCGGTCCCGGGGTCGCCGGCCATAGGCATGACCACGTTCAGGGACTCCACCCGTAATTCAACGAAGTTTTCATAGTGGATTAACGGCGTGACGCGATGACAGTGGATGACTTTGCGGGCCGTCATCTCGAAACGCACCTGATCGCCGTCAATATGCTTGATGCCGAGTCCGTTCATCCAGAAGTCTTTCGGCTGCTCGTCAGCCTTGGACCGGTGGGCGGGACCGAGTGTTGCAGGTTTCCATTCGGGTTGTTCCGTGCAACCCCACAGCATGAAGCAACCTAGCGCCGCCAAACGGTAAAACACTCGCGGGCCGCCCGGCAACCGGCGGCCCGCGAGGAACCGATGGCTATGGAACGATATTGACCAGACAGGTCTTGCCACTGATCGTCTGATTCCGCGTGGTCAATAGTTGAACGAGCGCAACGGCCACATTGCCGCCAAGGCTGTCGGGGACCGGGTTGAGGACCGTGATCGTCTTTTGCAGGGTACCCGGTTTATTGGGATAACATTTCGGTGGAAACAATTTGGTTGCCGGCGGGACGACCCAGCCGCCCGTGTCAACCATCTTGGGACCGTGCATTTGCAGGGCATTGTTGCCATTACCCGCAAGACCGGCCATGTAACGATTGATCGTATAGTTCGCGCAAAGATCGTTGGAAAACTTGGCCACCACCTTGAGCGGCTTGCCGACCTGCACCGAGCTTGGACAGGTCAGTTCCATCTCGACGGCATTCGCGCACACCGGCAAGACCAAGGCCAGAACGCAGGACACTGCTGTAAATCTCATGGTTTGAACTCTCTCCAGGGTTAAAGTGAATATACGAAGCCGGGGGGAGGCCGTCATGGACTGACCCCCGAACTCCAGGCTTGCCGGCCCGGACCGGTCCGAGTCCTGCGCCTTGGCGTAGGCGGGAACACACCTTTAAGCGGGCGCTCGGAAGTGTTTTCCAGCCTGCACCCAAGCTCTGATGGGACTTCGCTTTCAGCCAAAAACCAAGGCTCGGTCGAATGGGATGCGCGGGCTTGCGCCGTTGGCCGGCGGGACGCCCGCGCGCTTCTCCTACCGGGAAAGGTTACGCTCTCCGCCCGACGTTGACAAATGATGGGCGGGAATCACATGCAGCCTTCTCATTTCAATCGCTTATAGGGCAATCCATCAACATTTTGCCCCGAGTCTGGCAGGGGTGATCAGGGCTGCCCCACCTTGATGAGATCGACTTCGAAGATCAGCGCGGCATGGGGCGGGATCGCCCGGCCGGCGCCGGCTTCGCCGTAGGCCAGTTCCGCGGGGATGAAGAAGCGGTATTGCGCGCCCTCTTTCATGAGTTGCAACCCTTCGGTCCAGCCCGGAATGACGCGGTCCAGCGGAAAGCTGATGCCTTCGCCGCTATCGAACGCCTTGCCGTCGATCAGCGTGCCACGATAGTTGACGGTGACCGTGTCCGTCGCCTTGGGGGTGGCGCCCTGCCCGGCCTTGAGCACCTGATATTGCAGACCGCTGGCCGTGGTGGTCACGCCGGGTTGTTTCGCGTTCGCGGCGAGGAAGGCGATGCCCGCCTGCCGTTGCTGCTCGATTTCGGCGGAATTTTGGGGGCAGCCGGTCAGGGCCGACAGCGTAAGAGCGATGAATAAGAAGCGGCTGAGGCGAGCAGTCATTGTCATGGCGTTGATCTCGATGTAATGCATGTTATAAGGGCGAGTCACCATCAGGCATTGGGTAAGCCGCCCGCTATTGGGTTCAGCCCGTCAGGTCGCGTTCCACCAGGCCGCGCCGAGCCGGAACAGGAAAAAGCCCAATTCGAGCAAGGCCACGGCAGCCAGGATTTTCAACAACTGGCGCCAGGTCAGCGGTTCTCGGCGAGGTTCCTTGTTCATGGGAAAGGGGGGGCGTTTGATGAAAGCCGCGCATGATAGCAGGGCTTGGCCGTTACCGGCATCGTCCATATTCGGTCCTTCCATGCAAATCACGGTTTGGGCTCCGGTAGGAGCGGGCTTCAGTCCGCGACCGGCTGGCCTGCGCCGTCTAGTGGCCGGTGACGGTTTCGGTCGCGGGCTGAAGCCCGCTCCTACCTCCACGGTCAGCCTTTCCACCGTGGTGGGGTATCAGGCGCCCAGGCGGGTGAACCGTTCCAGCCGATCAAGCGCCTCTCCGATCCGCTCGACCGATGCCGTATAGCAGAAACGGAGATAGCGCTCGGGTTGGTGGATGCCGAAATCCCGGCCCGGGGTTATGGCCACGCCGGCTTGCTCCAGCAGGTCCAGGGCGAACCTCTGGGTGTCGTGGGTCAGGCGGCTGGCATCGACGTAAACATAGAAGGCGCCTTGCGGCCGCGCCCTGATCACAAAACCGAGACGGGTCAGGCCCGCGCAGAGCACTTCCCGGCGCACGGCGAAGGTTTGGCGGCGGACTTCCAGTTCTTGCAAGGTTTCCGGTTGAAAAGCCGCCAGCGCGGCCCGTTGCGAAGGCGTGGGCGCCGAGATGAACAGATTCTGCGCCAGTCGCTCGGCCCCATCGATGGCGTGCTCGGGCACGACGGCCCAGCCCAGGCGCCAGCCGGTCATGCCGAAATACTTGGAGAAGCTGTTGATGACGAAAACCTCGTCCGAATACTCCAGGGCCGAATGTGCCCTGCCTTCGTATTCCAGACCATGGTAGATCTCATCCGAGACGACAAATACATCTCTGTCGGCACTAAATTCGATCAATTCCTTCAGCACGGCGGGCGGGATGATCGAACCCGTGGGGTTCGCCGGTGAGGCGAAAATGCAACCGGCCATCGTGGTATCCCAGCAAGACGCCAGCAAGCCGGCGGACAGATTAAAATCGGTGGCTTCCCGCACGGCCAGCCATTGGGGTACCCCGCCCAGCCATCTGACGAGATTGGGGTAGCAGGGATAACCGGGGTCGGCGAGCGCCACGCCGGCGCCGGGTTCGACAAGCAGAGAGAGGACCATTTGCAAGGCGCCGGAAGCGCCCGGCGTGACGAAGATGCGCCGCGGATCGAGGTCGAGGCCATGCCGATTGGCATAGTGGCCGGCGATGGTCCGCCGCAATTCGGGCAATCCGGCGGCCGGAGTATAGCCCAGACCGTCCTTGGCCAAAGCGGCCGCCGCGGCTTCCAGCACCTGGGGCGGCGTCGGGAAATCGGGTTCCCCCACTTCCATGTGAATGATGTCGCGTCCCTGGGCTTGCAACTGCTGGGCGCGAGCGAGAATTTCCATGACATAAAAGGGGCGGATGCTCGCCATGCGCGAGGCCTGGTTCATGGTTGTCTCCCGTGGGTCTGGAGTGGCGATGAAATCATCGGGGTGTCACGCTGGTTTCCCTTGTCGCGCATTTCTGCCTATACTTGCCGGCTTTTCGGATACGGAAGTTAAGGAGCCCGTATGTCCAATAGTAAAAAATCCGAGACGATTTCGACTCCCTTCAGCTTCGAACCCTATCAACTGGTCGAGGGTGAAGAGTACATGAATGAGGCGCAAGTCGAACATTTTCGCCGCATCCTCGCCAATTGGAAGACGGAGTTGATGAGCGAGGTTGATCGAACCGTGCATCACATGCAGGACGAAGCCGCGAACTTTCCCGATCCCAATGACCGCGCCACGCAGGAATCCGAATTCAGCCTGGAACTGCGCACCCGCGACCGCGAGCGCAAGCTGATCAAGAAAATCGACGACTCGCTGCAGAATCTGGAGCGTGGCGATTACGGGTACTGCGAAACCTGCGGCATCGAAATCGGCCTGCGCCGCCTGGAGGCTCGCCCCACGGCGACCCAGTGCATAGACTGCAAGACCCTCGACGAACTGCGCGAGCGGCAGATCGGTTGATCCTTTACCCCACTGGGCGCGTTGCGGCACTGCTTATCACCTTCCGGCCAAGGCTATCGAGGCCGCTTCGCCCCCTCCCCTAGCGGCCCGCTCCACTTGGGTTCCCTGCTGACGGCACTGGCCAGCTTTCTCGAAGCCCGTTCGCGGAGCGGTGAATGGCTGGTTCGCATTGATGACATCGATAGCCGGCGCACACGCCCCGGCGCCGCCGACTCCATCCTCCGCAGTCTGGAAGCCTTGGGGCTTCATTGGGACGGCGATGTTCTGCATCAGCAACAGCGATTGGATCGCTATCGCGAGGCTCTGGAACGACTGCAAGCGCGCGGACTGGTGTACGCCTGCGCATGCTCCCGCCGGGCGCTGGCGGAATCACAAGCCCATGGCGTCTATCCCGGGACTTGCCGGAACCAGCACTACAAGGCCCAACCCGGGCGACATGCCCTGCGGGTAAGGGCAACCGCTACTCCGATCCGGTTCGAGGACCGGGTACAGGGGGAGATCGTTCAGAACCTGGCGGGCGAAGTGGGCGACTTTGTGGTGTACCGACGCGATGGGGACTACGCCTATCATCTTGCCACCGTGGTGGATGACGCCGACCAGGGGATCACCGACGTCCTGCGCGGTCAGGACCTCCTGGATTCCACCCCTCGACAGATTTACCTGCAGCAACAACTCGACTTGCCCACGCCGACTTACGCGCATACCCCCATTCTGATTGATATTAGCGGCTACAAGCTGAGCAAGCGCAGTCTGGCCCCCGAAGCCGAGACCCGCCAACCGCGGCGCATCCTCGCCGCGTTGCTCGCCTGGCTGCGGCATCCTCTGCCGATAGCGCTCCGAGGAGCTTCTGTCACGGACATCCTGAACTGGGCCGTGGCAGATTGGCGGCTGGACCAGTTGCGGCTGGCTGGCCCGATCACCGTCGATCCCGAGAGCCTGAACTCATGAGTCAACCCTGGACCCTCCTGATCGGCGCGATGCTGGTGAACAATCTGGTGGTGGTCAAGTTTCTCGGCCTGTGCCCGCTGATGGGGGTGTCACGGCGCCAGGACACGGCACTGGGCATGGGGCTCGCCACCAGCTTCGTCCTGACCCTGGCGGCGGGACTCAGTCAACTGGCGCAGACCTGGCTATTGGAACCGCTGGATGCCGAGTACCTGCGCACCATCGTCTTCATCGTCCTGATCGCCGTGATCGTGCAAGTGACCGAGCAGGTATTGCGCAGGTTCAGCCCCCTGCTTCATCAGGTACTGGGCATCTATCTGCCGCTGATCACCACCAACTGCGCCGTGCTGGGTGTCGCCCTGCTGACCGTGCAAACCCGGCAGACCCTGCCCGAGGCTCTGCTCTACGGGCTTGGGGCTTCGCTGGGCTTTACCCTGGTGCTGGTGTTGTTCGCCGGAATCCGCGAGCGGCTGGAAGCAGCCGATGTGCCGCGCCCATTCCGGGGCAGCGCCATTGGCCTGATCACCGCCGGCCTGATCTCCGTGGCCTTCATGGGGTTTGCCGGGATGGTCCGTTATTGAACGCCGTGTCGAATCCGGGATCATGTCGGCGCTCATCCTGTTAAGCCTGCTGTTCGCCACCCTGGGACTCCTGCTGCGGTGGTCATCGGAGCGGTTGAAGGTTTCCGGCAATGCCCTGGCGGAACGCATCGACGCCGTGCTCCCCCAAACCCAATGCGGCCAGTGTGGATATCCTGGCTGCCGGCCCTATGCCGAAGCCATCGCCCGCGAAGAAGCGGATATCAATCAATGCCCACCAGGAGGAGACGCCTGTGTCGCGGCGCTGGCCGAAATGCTGGGCCGGGAACCGAAGCCACTGGACCCGGCTTATGGTACAAGCAAACCGCCCGCCGTCGCATGGATCGACGAGCCGCGCTGCATCGGCTGCGCGCTCTGCCTGCCGGCCTGCCCGGTCGACGCCATTCTGGGCGCCCCCAAATACCTGCATACCGTGATCGAGTCCGAATGTACCGGCTGCGAACTCTGCGTGCCGGTCTGCCCTGTCGACTGCATCGAGATGGCGCCGACGCCCGGATTGAAGTCGCGCCTGAGCGGGTCCCCCCCGGACCGGAGAGCCGCGTGAATCCCTCTCCCTTTCACGGCGGCCTGTATCTGGAACGGCACAAATCCCTCACCGGCGGCCAGCCCATCCAGGCCGCCACCCTGCCCTCGCTGCTGGTGATGCCCTTGCGCCAACGGGACGGCCGCGATGCACTGCCTTGGGTAAGCCTGGGCGATCAGGTGTTGCGCGGGCAGCGCATTGCAGGCGGCACGGATGAACTGGATCCCCCCCTCCATGCCTCGACGTCGGGGCGTGTGGTTGAGTTCAAGGAATGGCCGCTTCCGCCTCAGGGCGGGTTGCGTGGACCTTGTCTCTTGATCGAGCCGGATGGGGAAGATGCATGCGCAGAACCTCTCTCCCCACTGGACCCCGACACATTGACTGTTGAAGGATTGCGCGCGCGTCTGCATGAAGCCGGCATCGTCGGACTGGGGGGAGCGAGCTTTCCGGCCTCCGCCAAACTGGGGGGAGACAGGCCGGTCATTGATACCTTGATCGTCAATGGCGCCGAATGCGAACCCTACATCACGTGTGATGACGCCTTATTGCGTGAGCGGTCGGTTGAGGTCGTGCGCGGGGCCGAACTGCTGCGCCACGTCCTGGGCGCGCGCCAGGCTCTGATCGCGATCGAGAGCGACATGCCGCAGGCGTTGCACGCCGCGCGTGCGGCACTGAATACCGCCGATCATTCTGGACTTCAGATCGTTCCGGTCCCGGTTCGCTATCCCGTCGGGGGCGAGCGGCAACTGATCCAGACCCTGACCGGGCGGGAGGTTCCCTCACGGCTTTGGCCCGCGGCCATCGGTATCCTCTGCCAGAATGTCGCCACGATCGCCGCCCTCTACCGGGCCGTCATTCAAGGCTTGGTACTGGACACGCGCATCGTGACGGTGACCGGGCGGGGGGTTCGGGCGCCCCGCAATCTGGAGGTCCGACTGGGCACGCCCTTTTATCACCTGATCGCTCAGTGTGGCGGGTATACCGAAGCGGTCGAGCGACTGATCGTGGGCGGACCCATGATGGGTTATCCGGTTGGCGACGACAGTATCCCGGTAACCAAGGCGGTGAATGCGGTGCTGGCCGCCAGTCTGGGGGAATTGCCTGCCGCTGGAGATCCCCTGCCCTGCATCCGCTGCGGCTACTGCGCCGATGTCTGCCCGGCCCTATTGCTGCCTCAGCAGTTGCACTGGCAGGTTCAGGCCCGGCAATGGCCGCGCGCGCTGGATCAGCACCTGTTCGACTGCATCGAGTGCGGTTGCTGCGACGCCGTCTGCCCAAGCCGGATTCCTCTGACCGCCGCGTTCCAGGGAGCCAAGCAGGTCGCGCGGATGCTGCAGGCGGAGCGCGATAAAGCCGAACATGCGCGCCAACGCTTCGAGGCCCGCCAGGCCCGCCTGCAGCGAGAACAGCAGGAGCGTGAGGAGGCCGCACGACAGCGCAAGGCCGGGTTGGGTCAGGGCGCCGCGAAGATCCAGGACACCTTGAAAAGGGTTCAGCAGAAACGCCTGGCACAGAACTCGCCGCCAGATGCGTCCGGGCAACCTTGATGCCGCAACCAGCCTGGATGGATTTGAATAAGGGCCTTACCTCCGTCAACGGGGAGAACAGGGCGTCTGGCCTTTACCCCGCAGCCTTTTTTTATCCGCGTCCTGGACGATGGCTGTGACCGACACGCCCAATCCACCGCGCCAGTTTTCGCTCACGCCGCCGGGACGTTTCCCACAGAATCGCCCTGTTGGGGAGCTGATGCTGGATGTGTGCATGGCCTTGATTCCGGGGATACTGGCGCTGGTCTGGCACTTCGGCCCTGGTGTACTACTCCAGTGCGGCACTGGCGTTTTCGCGGCACTGCTGGCGGAAGCTGGCTCACTCGCGCTACGCGGGCGGTCGCCGGCTCGGGCGCTTAGGGACCAGAGCGCGTTGGTCACGGCCCTGCTGCTGGGCGTTTCACTCCCCGATCTGGCGCCGGACTGGCTGATCGTGGTCGGCGTCCTGTGCGCCATCCTGCTGGGCAAACAGATTTACGGGGGGCTGGGCCAGAATCCCTTCAACCCGGCCATGGTGGGCTACGCGGTGTTGCTGATCGCTTTCCCGCGGGAGATGACGCGCTGGCCCGCGCCGTCGGACCTGTTGACGCAACCCGCCAGCCTGATCGAAACCTGGCAGGCCGTGTTTTCAGGGCTGTCGCCGGAGCGGCTGGATGCGATCACCCGGGCGACTCCACTGGACGTGACGCACACCCGGCTCGCCCAGGGACTGACGATCGATGCCGCCCATGCCGACCTCCTGGCCGCCAGCCGATCCGGCGTCTGGGTCAACCTGGGATTTTTGCTCGGCGGTCTCTGGCTGCTACGAAGAAAGGTCTTGGATTGGCGTATCCCCACGGCCGTCCTGATCGGGCTGTTCGTGAGTTCATTAGCATTCTTCCTGGTGGATTCCGAACACTATGCCACGCCGCTCTTTCATCTCCTGAGCGGGGCTACCATGCTGGCCGCCTTCTTCATTGCGACCGACCCGGTTAGCGCCGCGACCACGCCACTGGGGCGCTGGGTCTATGGACTGGGCATCGGCTGGCTGATTTTCGCCATTCGCGCCTGGGGGAATTATCCAGACGGCGTGGCGTTTGCCGTGCTGCTGATGAACGTGGCGGCGCCGACCATCGATCGTTATACCCAACCCCGCGTGTACGGCCACCCTCGATGAAGCGCCTGTCATTGGACCTGAGTCATCCCATGGCGCAACTGGGTCTTTACACGCTGGCCGCGCTAGGTTTGGTGACGCTGCTACAGGTGCTGTCCGCGGACCGCATCCACGGCAACCAGCGAGCGAATCTGCTCAACACCCTGGCCGGGCTGCTGCCGGCCGACAGCTTCGACAATGAACTTACGGAGGATGCGATTCGGCTCCAGGACGACCGGCTGGGTTGGCCTGACCCGCTCACGGTCTACCGGGCGCGCCAGCAAGGCCAGCCGGTGGCGGCCATCCTGACGACCGTTGCGCCGGATGGCTATAACGGCAATATCACCCTGCTGGTGGCTGTCCGCTACGATGGGGTGCTATCCGGAGCTCGGGTGCTGGAGCACCATGAGACGCCGGGACTGGGGGACCGCGTGGAAACGTCGAAATCACATTGGATACTCGGCTTCGCGAGCCATTCACTGGATGATCCTCCGGAAGCGCACTGGGGCGTACGTCGGGACGGCGGCGCATTCGATCAGTTCACCGGCGCTACCGTAACGCCGCGTGCCGTGGTCCATGCCGTACGCGAATCGCTGCGGGTCTTCCGCGA
>Ga0172367_10008664_pt1 | contig 11326 bp, 8 predicted proteins | sample Lak10m_FD_114542 | JGI IMG/M metagenome (GOLD analysis project Ga0172367, IMG submission 114542) | Freshwater microbial communities from Kabuno Bay, South-Kivu, Congo - kab_022012_10m | ecosystem: Environmental > Aquatic > Freshwater > Lake | place: Democratic Republic of the Congo: South-Kivu...
CAAGAAGCGCATCGATTGTGGCGTCCTACTCCGCATTGGGCGGAGGCCCGATGTCATCATCTTGGCTGAGCTACTACAAGGCAGCCAAAAGCATTACGAGGCGGGCCTTGTATCAGCCGGTTTTAAGCACTGCTCGCGGGCTACTCTTCATAGCCGGAAGCGCCACGTCCGGCTCTACAGTAAGCTTGAGCTGGAATCAGACGAGCGATTCAGCCGACAAGGCAACAAGCTCAAGAATAATTGGGTGCGCTGCGGGATCGACGGAGTGACCATCTCGGCAGTCCACATGCCGACCCAGGGAAAGAAGCGGAAGCCCTTCAAGCAGCTCAAGCCATGGATGCGCAGGAATGCGGGCAAGCGCGCCATCGTGATCGGCGACTTCAACACAGACCCTGAAGTGGATCCGAAATGGGGTCCTCAGCTCGACGGATGGGTGGCGCTTGGCTGGCGTAACCTCTGGGATAAAGCGTCGGGAGGCACTAAGGCCTATACCTTCCAGGGAACCCGAAAGAGCGACAAGCCGCGACGCATCGACCATGCTTTCGCGGGCAAAGGACTCCCGAAGGCTCGCCTTATCCATCTCCCCGCCTTCCGCCAAAAGCGCCTCTCCGACCACTCCGGGCTGCTGGTGGTGATCTAGACTGACTATTTATCCTCCGATGTCGGGAGGTGTTGACCGAAGTAACCGATGACGAGTTTAGCTCTGGGTTCATCCCAGATAAAGTGGATGGACATGCATTCCTTGGGGTAGCCACCGCCCAGAGTGATGTGTTCGTCGAAAAGCGTCCGCTTGCCTTGGTATTCGAACCGATAGTGATCGCCGTGCACTCGGACGACGGTGTCGCTGACCATCGGACGGTAGAGATTCCCTAGGGCCGAATCCCTCGCGAGATCCTTCAAGCGATGCATGGGGATATTCTTGCCCGCGCGCTTCGCAGCGAACGTGGCCAGGTGCGTCAGTGCTTTATCGAGCTTACCATCATGCTCGTATAAACATTGCTCGGCATGCTCCAGGGCCTGCGGGAGTATCTCGATATGCTGTGTGAACTCCGGCTTAGCCAAATGGGATCGGAGAACATCAATCGCCTTCGTGAACGGCTTCCTTTCGATATTGGCTTCGGCCGAGTGCTTGTTGACCGCCTTGAGTTTCTTTTTGGTGATCAGGCCCACCATGACGGCGGAGACCTTCTCTCGCAGAGGACCGGGCACGGTGACGGATACGCGCGAGCCTTCCTTGGTCTTAGCGAAGCGAATCCGGGCGACCCCATCATATCCCAGGAAATCGAGGTCGATGCCCTCTCCGTTCAGCGCCGCTCCACCGCCGAGCTCCAAGACCTTCGTCCTGACATAGAACCTCACCGTCTGAAAAGCCTCCGACGGCGACTGATTGCAGGTGTATTCCCATGTGTCCATGGAGGGGTACGGAAAGGCTAACCAGCGCGCCCGAGCTGTGAAGCGGTTTCACTTCTTAAGTCATAAGAACATCGCTTAGCTGGCGCCTTAAGGATTTGAACCGGAATTCTCATGCGCTAACTTGATTTCAGAGGCCGTCCGAGCCAACCAAGGCGAGATGAGCCATAGCACCAAAGCGAGAAGAGCGGCGGCCATGGCTTCGTGGTTGAAGAACGCCCCCAGCTCCGGCGCCGACTGTCCCATAGTTAAGCCGAGCATCTTGGCCATGTTGACGCCCAAGCCTGCGCCGAGGAACCAAACCGCCATGGTGAGCGACTTGTCGTCTTCTGTTGAGACATCGTGCATGAGCGACAAGGCCAGCGGAATAATGAGCGCCTCCGCCGCCGCCTTGAAGACGTAGGATGCTATGATCGCCCAGGCGGAGACCTTGGCGCCTCCTGCAGCTGACAAGGAAATGCCTATGATGCCCAAAGCGACGGCGATGCAGACGACACCGATGGTGAAGGCGTTCCCATAGTTCAGGATGTCGGGCTTTTTCTTGGTTATCCCACTTATCAACAGGGCAAAAAGGATGATAAAACCGGAGAACATGCCCGGGAACAGCTCGATCGGGAACGTCCAACCAAATACCGCCGGCTCAACGTGACCTTTGATCACCAAAGTGAGTCCGGAGACCATCTGCCCAACGACAACGGAAACCGAGGTGGAAATTGCGAGCATCACCATCCAGACAGCCTGTTTTCTCGTCGCTTCGCGCAGAGCCAGTAGTAAGGCTGAAATCGGAATCAAGGCGTAGAGAGCCCACATCAATCCCGGCCTGTCCGTTCCCCATACCAGCAGCCACAGCAAGACGGATGAGCCGATGGACGCCCAGGCTATCAGCCAACCGCTTGTTGGAGCGGGAGGCTTGGCACGTCGGTGGCAACGCCAGAACCCGATGAATAGAAAAAGGGCGATGGCCATGCCGAAGGCCGCCGCGCCGAAGGCGATATGCCAGCCAGCCTTGGGGGTGGCGAATGGGGCGAGCCTAAGATAACCCAGCACAAGCGGGCCAAAAAGACCGCCAATGCTGATGCTCATGTAGAAAAGAGCCATGCCTGCCTTTTTCATAGGCGCCAGATCGGCTCGGTAAAGATCGCCCACAAGCCCGTTAAGAGATGGCTTCAAAAAACTCGTGCCGACTGCGACAAAGGCCAGACCAGCGATAAAGGTGAAACCTTGGGGGACAGCCAGCGTGGCATGCCCTATCACTATGAATACTGCCCCTAGAAACACCGAAGAAGCGGACCCGAGCCAGCGGTCTGCCAGAAGGCTGCAAGGGATAGCTAGCAGATAGATGCCCGAACCGTAGGCAGCCTTCACCAACAGAGCCTTATCCGTCGACCAACCCAGCCCGCCCTCCTCTAAGCTCGATGTCATGAAGAGCACCAACAAGGCAGCCAACCCGAAGTAAGAAAACCGTTCCCACAGCTCGATGAAGAACAGACGCCGCAGCGACGAGGGATGACCTTCGAAAGTATGCATGTGACAGTCAGGGGTCCTGAAGGCTAATAAACTTTACAATAAGACCGCAAGCATTGCCATAAAGCCATGAGATACCTCGTCACCGGGTGCGCAGGATTCATCGCCTCCAGGGTTTGCGGATTACTTTTGGAGCAGGGCGACGAGGTGGTCGGCCTAGATTCCCTCAACGACGCCTATGACGTCCGGCTGAAGCACTGGAGGCTCGCCCAGCTGCTGGGTCAGCGCCTGGATGCATCTAGCGATTACCGGCTTAAGATAGACGCCCGGTTCCCGCTCAAGTCGGAGGACGGCAGATTTTCATTCCTCAAAGGAGACACCAGCAATAGGGACGACGTACGCCGGGCTTTCGCCATGGGCAAGTTCGACGCCGTGCTGAATCTGGCGGCGCGCGCCGGCGTCCCGGCGTCCTTTGCCGACCCCGTCGGCTTTCATCGATCCAACACGGAAGGCGCGGCCAATATCCTGGAGGCCATGGCAAAACATGGCGTCAAGTCGCACGTTCTCGCCTCCACTTCCTCTGTCTACGCCCCAGCGCCCGGTGCGGCGCCGCAGAGGTCCAAGGAAGCTGACTGCACCGACTATCCCCGGTCACCTTACGCTGCCTCGAAGAAGGCGGCGGAACTGCTCTGCCACAGCTACGCCGTCCGTCGCGATAATCCGATTGATACCACGGTTGTGCGGTACTTCACGGTGTATGGTCCTGCCGGAAGGCCGGACATGAGCATCTTCAGGTTCATAGAGTCCGGGTTTCGGGGAACGGAGATAGAGGTGACCAGTGATGGAACGCAGAGCCGCGACTTCACCTATGTCGACGACGTCGCTCGGGGCACGATTTTGGCGGCGCAAGGATGCCAAGGCTTCCGAATCATCAATCTAGGCGGCGGCAAGTCACCCACCAGCATCAACAGTGTCATCAGGCTCATTGAAGTGAGGTGCAGAAAAAAGCTGAAACGCACGCAGACGGCCCCTGCCCTCGGCGATATGGCCACATCCATGGCGGATATCTGGCGCGCAAAAACTGTCCTAGGCTGGGAACCCCAGATCGACCTTGCGGAAGGCATTCGTCGAACGGTGGCTTGGCACAAGCAACACCGTAGCTTCGCTTCGACTATCAACCTTCCTGGAAAGCCGCCCATAATGGGCAAGGAGACCGTCGCCGTCGTAGGACTTGGATATGTCGGCCTGCCCTTGGCACATAGTCTATCGAAGCATTTCAAGGTCGTGGGCTACGACCGTAGCTCAGCAAGGGTCAAGGAGCTGCGGAAAGGCAAGGATCGGACTAACGAAATAGCTCCAGCCGATCTTCGGACAGCCTTGGCGGGTAATCTAACTATCACCGATAAGCCGTCGGAGCTTCGCAAGTGCACCATGGTCATCGTCACCGTTCCCACGCCGGTCGATGAATCCAAGCTGCCCGACCTCGGCCCGGTCAAATCCGCCGCTGAAATCATCGGCAAGGAGCTCAAACATATGCGCAAAGGCACGGTCATCGTCTATGAGTCGACCGTTTACCCTGGTTGCACGGAGGAGGACTGCGTGCCAGTCATCGAGGAAGCGAGCGGACTGGAGTGCGGCAAAGACTTCTATGTCGGCTACTCACCCGAGCGGATTAACCCGGGAGACAAGGAACATACCCTAGACAAGATTGCGAAAGTCGTCGCCGGAGACTTGCCCCAGACCACATCCAGGATGGCCGCGGTCTATTCCAGGATATCGAAGAGCATCCACGTCGCCGAATCGATCAAGGTCGCCGAGGCTGCCAAGGTCATCGAAAACACCCAGCGCGACCTCAACATCGCCTTGGTCAACGAGCTCGTGGTGATCTTCGAACGCCTGGGCATCAAGACTTCCGACGTCCTCAGAGCAGCTGAAACCAAATGGAATTTCCTTAAGTTCAAACCCGGGCTAGTCGGCGGCCATTGCATAGGGGTTGACCCGTACTACCTCACCCACCGAGCCCAGAGGGCCGGCTATCATCCCGAAATCATCCTTGCAGGTCGTAGGCTTAACGACGGTATGCCTAAATTATTTGCCGATTATCTCGTCAAAAGGTGCATCAACTGGGGCCACTCCCTGTCAAGGCAGCGCGTCTTGGTGCTCGGACTTACTTTCAAGGAGAACATCCCTGACTTCCGTAACTCGAAATCCGTGGACCTCGTCCGCGAGCTCCAAACTTACGGCCTTAAGGTAGATGCGTTTGATCCTCACGTAGATGCATCCGCCTTCGCTTCCGACCCAGAATGCCACGATGTGGAGGTGTTGCGTGCCGTCCCAAGGCAGCTGTCGAGCTATGTCGCAATTGTCCTAGCTGTCGGTCACCGGGAATTCCTGAAGGAGGCGTGGGTGAACAAGATTTCCGCCGCAAAAAAGGCCGGAACCAAAGTCTTCGATCTTAAGAACGCTTGGGACAGCCACGAGGGCTTGGCGGATTGGGCTCCTTAGGCTTTCCGTAGGAATAGCTTCAGCTGTTTGGACAGGTCGCGCCTGCTCCTGATGCGGACCACTTTATCTTTTCTCCGTTCGTCCAAGCGCATGCCAGCCACCTTGCCGGCCCATCCGTCTCCGGAAAAAGCCATGATCGGACGGCACTTGCTCCATGCCATCGCCATTTCGGAGAGAGTTCCGGTGCCCCCGCCGATCGCCAGGATGATCTGTCCGTGAGCCATGACATAGTTTCTGGCGTGCCCTAAGCCCGTATAAATCACGATGTCGGCCAGACAGTCGTCCCCCGCCGAGGACTCCTTAGGGCTGATTGCGATGGTGTCGCCCGACTGATAATTCTTAGCGCGCTTGGCCCCGATGAAGGCAGCCTCCATGACGCCCTTCTCTCCGCCGGTCATGACACGGAATCCCAATTCGATCGCCAACTCCCCGGCCATCTCGGCTTGCTTACGGTGAACGGGCTTACACAGAGATTTGTTCGGTCCGATAATGGTAAGGATCGGCTTTTTCATGCTTTTTTCTCCCAGATTGGCCTGAGGTAATCAATGCCGTCCTGCGAGAAGGTTCTCGGAATCTTCAGGTTCATAGCCTTTGCAGAGAGAACCGCTTTCTTGGCAGTGAATGCATAATTAACCCCCGCATCCGATACCGCGTGAACGACCTGCCCGGGGCGCCCTTCCCTGTCGTCCTTGCCATTTGGGTAGGCGAGCCAAACACCGTGAGGCTGACCTGGCCGAACTCGAGCGACCCACCCGAGTATCTCGGCCAACTCGGCGCGAAGCTCTTCGGGTCCTAGTGAGCCGAACTCGTGATGGTACAGGCCATGGGCTCCGAGATAGACGGATGCCGGCAACTGCAACAATTGTGTCTCCGTCAGGTGCGAAGGAGGCCGGGGCAGATGACCAACGCCTACCTGCGATTCTAAGCCTTGGATCAATTCGGCCTGTGCCAACGGATTCGCATGCAGCATGGCGGACTTATGATGTCCGCCGACCCAGCTATTCCTTTCCTCTGCAGAGAGTCGGCGTGCTCCCCGGTAGTCGGCGGCCAACAGGGCATAAACCTGGTCGCGGGGAGGCATAAATCCCGACGTAACTGGCGCCTTTGTGGGGAAGAGGACGCATGGCAACCCTCGTGCTGATAGCTCAGGCATCACGACAGAGGCGAAATCCGCGTATCCATCGTCAAAAGTTAGCAGCACGGCTGGCTTGAGATGTCCTTCGCAAGCTCGGGCACCAAGGAAGCCTGCCGCATCGACGATCTGACAATGATCTTGGAGGGCATCCAGCTGGCTACGAAAGTCGGCTAACGTGTGCAGCATACCGCGCGCATGGTGATAGGCGTCAACCATACCTAGATCATCCGACACTTCCGGTAGCACCCGATGGTAACAAATAACGTAGGCGCTCATGGCCCTGGCGGCACATAACGCCGAAGCTTACTTAGGAAAGCTGTCACATCAGTCTCATGATATCGGACCATCGGGTTAGAGGTGGACAAGATCTTCTGGCCGCGATGCCCACCCTTATCATGAAGGTCAAAACCTCTTCGCAAGGCCTTCTGAAGTTTCACCGCGAAATCCAGCGATTGCCGTAGAGCATGACGGTCTTCCTTGGAGTGCATGAACCTTTCGCAAAGACGTAATTCCTGCTCCAGGATCCTTGCCAAGCCACGTACGCGATAGAATGACGAGATAATCGAACGGCTTCTGAGTTTACGCGCATCCGATACCGCCCGGAAGAAGCGGTCCACGTCTGACTGCTTGAAATCGCATTTTTCGCGCGCATGTCTGCCTGCCTTGGTATCCAACCTGGCCAATTGTCGATCATCCAATACGGATTTCAGCGCGGTATAGATCGCAAAACCCTCGGTGTCTGGCACGTATTTGCGTGGGTTGAGCAAATCCTTTGGGCTTTTGTTTCCTTCGTCCTCTCGCCGTTGCCGGACGGGCAACGCGCAGGCCGTGACCTCCTTGCCGTGCAAATACCTGCAGATGACTGCCGAAACCATGTCGGCGCGGCGTGGCGTCAGAGGCTTCCGGCCATACTTAAGACCCTTAAGGGTGACGGTGGGATACTTATCAGCGTCAGCTCCGACGGGAAGCAATGTGTTGCCCCCCCGGAGAACAGATGGAGCATGCAAGATCCTCGCCCTACTGGACTTCGCGGGAAAGCCGTCCTCCTTCATTTCAGCCGGGTCCACAGCGAAATGGCGGTCCGCAAAAATGGGCCTGAAAACCTGCTTACCTTTGGCCAGCTTGGGCAGCTCGTGGATCACCTTTCTCAAGACATCGCCATTGGTTAGCTTGGAGCGATGAAACTCGCCGTTGTCCCATGGGAAGTAATCGAAGGGGAATTCCAGATGAATAAGGTCCCGACTTGAAACGTCGTAGTAATAATCGCGAATCTCCCGGCCCGGCGAGAACCACTTTTCGAGCACGCGCTGGAAATCGCGGTAATGGTACTTCCGCCCTGCGTCGGCCAGCCTCAGCCGGCGCAAGGAAGTGACTGCGTCGAGCAATTGCAGCCTGAAGGTCATAGTCCCCGGAATCGGCGGAGCTTCCGTGACCTGTCCGAGAATCATGGCCGCTTTCGATCCGCCCTCTGACTTCAAATTCACCAGCAGGGCGGCAAGCTGGCCAAGGAACCAGTCCCGACTTTCCCCATCGTCCCAGCACATGGAGCGGTTGATGAGCGAAAGGTCCTCGTCGAGGAACCAGGCTAACGCCGATTTCAAGTCAGGAGAACGTCGGATATAAGATGCCACGCGACGTTGCACTGCGCTACGCGCGGCCGCGATTGACGCCCTGTAGCCCTTAGCAGTAGCGTCGGCTGAAGCAAACCTGGGGCGAAAGGTCTCGACCACGAATTTGGGTTCACGTCGTGGAAGGCCGCCGAACCATTCCTTGGGCTTTTCTGAGCCTTCCGCATTGTCGAGTATGCAGACATGGACCGAGCCGACTTGGCTGGATAGCCATTCCAGCTCATTGAGCAGATTAATTAATCCGCTTTTCTCCGCATCTTGGTTGCTGCGACTGATAATTCCTACCACCAGATGTGCTGAGCTCAATTGTTCCCGCGCCATAGAGTCCAAGGGCTGAAGACGTATTTTTCTGAACGTTGCGGGCTTCAGGTCGTATCCGATTCCCCAACGCTTAGGACTGGTACGACGGTCGCGTTTCCTAATTCGTCCTTTTATCGCCCGAAATAGCGATCGTTCAACGAGCTCACCGAGACGATTCCTAGCTAGGAGACAAAAGGCCCGGCTTCCCCTGCGCATATCCAAGATGACCGAGGTTGTGAGCTCCCGGCGACGGTCGATTACCACGCCGTCGGTGCGTTCATGCACCCGATATCCAGAAGGCGGAGCGATGAGTGTCGCTTTGCCCGTCGCCGTCCAGCTAAGGCCGGGGAGCTCGGATACTCGCAGTAGCATCTCATACGTCTGCATCCCGCGGAGCGCCTCATTGAATAGGCCCGCCTCCATAAGTACGTCCAATCGGATCGCGATGGCCCCCATCAGGCAGCTTGCCAGGTCGAGGTCGAGGCTGAAGAGACGCGCAAGGTGACTTTGCGGCGTGGACTTACGCAGCATCTTGATGGCCTTAGCCGAGCCCTTTACCTTGACGTCCGTAAGGACAACCGCCGCGGAGCATCGCTTGGTCGCCGCCTCCAGTCGTTCGAAATGCGATGGCGTAAGTTCGTCTTCTTCGCGCAGGAATGACACGAAGCATCTTTCCTCGTCGGCGTACTCCATGAGCTTGAGGATGGCCGTGTTCAAAGCCCCACACAGCCCCTGTGTCCGCTCGTTTCTAAGCACTTGGACGTGGCAGTCTTCCAGCCGGAGGTCCAGAACACGCTCTTTGACATCATCAAAGCCCGCCTCCGAGTCATCATCGATGACGATGAGCTTGTCGGGTTTGCGCTTCTGGTTGGCCAGCGACCGGAACGCGCGCTCGGCCATGTCCCGCACGTTACGCTTCGCATATACGACGAGCGCAAACATAGGATTTTTTCTACCGGGACTCTTCATCTAATGATCAGCCTGACCTCGTTTGCCCATTTCCGCGGCAACCACGTGTCGACAGGGAGCACATAGCCTTCGGCCGTCCGGACGACTTCCTGACGATAAAGCACTTCGGCTTTCTTGCCTTTGGCCTTTAAGAGGTATTGCGCGACCTCATCGGGACTGTCGAAATCGACGGACTCCTCAGGACCATGGTCGTTATAGGGGACGGTGAATACCCAGACCGCGCCAGGACGAGAAACCCTGGCCATTTCCGCCAAGGCCTTTCTTGGGTCGAGCGAATGGTCCAAGGTATGGTGCGAATAAACGATGTCGAAGGACCCGACAGCGAAGGGCAATTTATGCATATCCGCCTTACGGACCTCGGCTGCGCGCGGATAGAGATCGATTCCCAACACCTTATTAGCGCTGAACCCCATTTCTCGCATGGCAAGCATCTCGACACCATAACGAGCCCCGACGCACAGGACATCGCAGCCTGCCTTATAATCCTGCCATAAGACTTTATCCCTGCCTTGCTGAGGATTATCCACCAAAAGATCTAGCTGCTCCAACATGTCGACGTGCTTGGAGAACATCTTAAGTTCATAGAGTCGACCTGCCTTGACCTGCTTTTTCTGTCCCTCGGCATAAATGTCGGGGCGGCTCTTCTTCATAAGTTGCTTCATGGCGAGGACTGGGGAGGAAGAATGATGATGATGGAGTGCTTAGCAAGGTCATCACCGAGGGACTCTCGTGCGAACGAGGAGAGGGCCATTCTCAGGATCTTCTCCTCGGGCCAAGAGACCTTGTAGCCTATGATGACCTCGGAGTCGTGGGGGTAGTGCTTGGACAGGAATTCGGGAAGCGCCGCACGCTCGGCATATGACTGGAAGAGCACCAATGCCGGCTTCCCTTCGCATCTCCGGCCTAGCACATCCCAGTCCAGTTTCTTGTCGGAAGACACTGTAAGCATGCGCTCCAGGCTGACAACCAGCACGGCCTGCGACGTACCGAACTGCGTCATATCCAATCCGGCTGCGGCACAGAGCGCCATCCAGCTGCTGATGCCGGGGATCACCTCGAACTCCGCACGCCTTGAGCGCAGCCATTCGACATACTGACCTACCGTCCTTTCCCGTCCGACCTGGCCGGAATACAAGCAAGGGTCTCCCGGGACCAGTAGCGCCAGATCACTCCCTGAATCGAGCGCGGACTCCAATCTGGCACTGACTTCCTGGATCGTCAGCCTGCCGGCTGTAAGGTTTTTGCCCGCAAACAAGCCCTTGATTTCCGGGCCGATCATCTCGCCGACGTATATGGCCTCGCCGACAGAGCCGATCGCTTCGATGGCCCTGCCGGTGAGATATTTGGGCGACCCGCCGGGGCCGATTCCGATGACGTAGATCATTGGAGCTCGATAACGGGTCGAAACCCAAGGAAACGATCCCGCAGGGCCGGCTTTAGGCCAAAGCGATGAGAGGAACGGCAGGTTTCGGCCTTGTTCATGGAACTGCCTCCGCGGATTACCCTCTCAAGGATGTTCGAATCATCGCAGCAAGGGTCGTCCAAAGGACTAGTCTCATAATATGTGGTTGAATATCTATCCTGGCACCATTCCCAGACATTACCGACGATGTCATACAGACCCCACTGGTTGGGACGAAAGCCTCTAACCGGCTTAGGCTCCAGGCCGGAGTTCGCGCAACACCAGGCGTGATCGGGGGCGGCGCCCGTCCGGCTTCCGAAATTAAACACCGTGGTTGTCCCGGCGCGGCAGGCGTACTCCCACTCGGCCTCCGTGGGCAGACGGACCCTCATTGCCAGCTCCTCGCCGATCGTCTCGCAAAACATCCTCGCATCACCCCAGCTGAACCCCGTCGCGGGCAACGATGCGTTGGCCGGATCTCGCCAATAGCGATGGGTAGACTCGTCCCAGAAC
>Ga0172367_10008665_pt1 | contig 11326 bp, 7 predicted proteins | sample Lak10m_FD_114542 | JGI IMG/M metagenome (GOLD analysis project Ga0172367, IMG submission 114542) | Freshwater microbial communities from Kabuno Bay, South-Kivu, Congo - kab_022012_10m | ecosystem: Environmental > Aquatic > Freshwater > Lake | place: Democratic Republic of the Congo: South-Kivu...
CATAGCATCTGCTTTAGGTTCTTCTATTTGAATGTAGCCACCTTGTTTATACCAATTTTCTGGCTTATTTTTATTTAATATTCTTTTTTGTCCATCAGCAACAAATGATGTATCGGGTTCATCACCCGCAGTAAATCCTGCACTACCGCCAGATGCTTCTTTTAAATTTTCTTTTTTAGGTATTCTGAAAGTTACGGCTTTTTTACCATTGATTGTTGGCATTCCCCATTCATCTTTATCTATTGATTTAACAACAACTTTTTTATTTTTAAATTTACCCATTAATATTGTATCACCAACTTTAACATTAAGTTTAATTTCTTCGTTAATGTATTCTTTTAAAGATTTAAGTTTGAGAGTAATCATTTTGAATATCTGGTCATCAAACTTAGGGTATGCTTTCATAAAACCCTTCTTTCTATCTTCGGTAGTTCCCGCACTTAACCAATAACGAACATCCGTACCACTAATTGCGTTTGGTTGAGCAGGTGCGGCATAAACATATCCCTTATCCAAATAACCCGCTTCAATTTTACCTTTATACTGAGTAAAATATTTACCACTAAGACGAGATGCATCTTTTTCACCAACTACGGTTATAAAACCAGTTGTATCCGAATCAAATTTGTTAAGTATTTCTTGTGGGGCGTACGGATTTTTTACATTAACAATTTTAGATGATGGTATTCCAAACATCTTTATCATTATTGCTTTCTTTTCCTTAAAACTGAATGGAGATTTTTTTGAATCGGTTACATTAGAAGTTCCTATATAAACATTATCTTTTCCAAACTTCTTAACCAAATGGTCATACGTTGCGTAGTGACCCTTATGAAAGGGCTGAAAGCGGCCTGAATAGACAGCAACCACATTGTCTATCTCAGCCGCCTCTCCCAATATGCTTTCTACTAAAAATTTCGCTAATCCCTTCATATAGTTTTCTATATGATATAAATATGTGGGATTACTCTTTTACAACTTTCAAACCGTTCGGTGCTGAAGTAACTTGCTTAGCTGCTTCCTGAGCCTGTTGTTGCTGCATTTCTGCAACTTGCTTTCTAGTTGGTGCGCCTGGTTGATACTGAATTGTTCCTTCTTGAATATTAATTCTTCCTTGAGGATATTGGTCATCCAAACCATCAACAATTTCTCTCATTTGAGAATTTAATGATTTGAATTCATCTTCCGCTCTTTCAAGCATATCTTCCAAACGAAGTAATTCTTCATTTAGTTCTTTTTTACGAATATGAATCTGACCAAAATCTGTTATTAAAAAATTAATTTTAGAATTAATATCATTCATTGTACTTAGGACTTCATCATCCAATTTTACAGTTGCGATTTCAATCGATTGTGTTTGAGGAATTTTATCTAATTCTGCCATAAAATGTTTTTTTATTGTTTTTTGTATATATAAGTATATTATTTTTTAATTTCCAAATACAGTAACTCCCTTTTTCTTTACAACTTCTCCTGCACAATAATTAGCCCAATTAATAGAATCTTCTACATTAAAAGTTTCCAAATATTTGGCAACAAACCCCGCAACAAAAGTATCTCCCGCTCCACTTACATCGGCGTTTTCTACTTTTTTAACTTTCATAATTTTTCCTTTATAAGAAGCCCCTTTTCCATCCAAAGTTGTAATTATTTTATTATCCAACCATTTATTTTCCAAAATTACATCATGATTATTCTGAGCTTCAAATCGGTTAAGTTTTATAAAAGTTACTGGTTTACACCAATCTCCTAAATGTTTTTTTGTATCTAATATTACTAAATGATGCATAGAGGCTATTTTATTAATATCTTGCTCGGTAAGAAACCCCTTACAATAGTCAGATATAACAATCGCATCAAATAAAGATAAATTATTTATATTATTAAAATCAATTCTATTTGTAGAATCATTTTCATCTACTCTTATATAGAGTTCATTTGTATCTCCATCTACAAATCTCGTTTTTCTGATATTGGAATCGTCACTTAATAAAACCACATCAATTCCCATCGAACTTAAATTTAATGCAGTATTTCCAGCCATACCTTTATTTGATACCGTTTTAGTTGGAATAAATACAGGCCCTTTTCCTTCTGGTGATTTTCTTAAAGATTTACCATAGACAAAAACATCCGTGCAACTTTCACCTATAACTAAAACTTTAAATTTTTTCATCACCTAATATTTTTGTTGTGCTTATATTTTTTATTTTTTGAAAAAATTCTATTTTTGGAATATATTCTACACCAATAATTTGATGGTATTCGTAATCATCACCAATTACCATAACATCAGGTTCCCATTCTTTTATTTGTTGTATAAGTTCATCATCTGAACCAAATTGGACAACCGAATCTACAAAACGAATTGAAGATATAAATTCAATTCTATCAGTTAAAGTGTTAAATGGTCTTTCTTTACCCTTTTTTTCTTTTACTCTTTTATCGGTATCTAATCCTACTCTAACAATTCCAATTTTTGAAGCATGTTCTAATAGTCTAATATGACCAATATGGAGAACATCAAAAGTACCATTTAACCAAATTTTTTTCATTATAAAAACTTTTCCAATTTTTTTATAACCATATCAGCGGTTATTGATTTAGTACATTCAAATTGTCTTTGTGTTCCTTTGTGGTCTGGACACCAATTCCAATCTCCAGCATCTAATCTCAATCGGTTAAAACATCCTTCACATTTTCCTTGTGGTGCACCAATACGAACACAATCTTCCATCTCAGCCCACTTATATGAAAATCCACTTATCAAAACCGTTGGTACATTTAATGCCCAACTTAACCAACTTAAACCGCTACCGATTCCAATAAATGCTTTTGATTTTAACATTTCATCCATAACAAATTCTAAAGGACCATTTGGGTGTCTAACAATTCCATTAGGAAGTTTATTACCCATATAATCATCACCTTCCTTAGACAATAGTTTTACAGTATATCCCTTATTGTTTAACCAATCAACAACCTGTTGCCATCCATTAGGATTATTCCAAAATTTAGGTTGAGCAGTTCCATGTATTCCTATACAAACTTGTTTTAAATTTTTATCAATTTTTGGGGTTCTCTTTTTAATTTTTGGTTTTATTTCTTTGAATTCTAATCCTAATATATCACTACACATTTTTTGCATAGTTTGATGTTTAGGGTCTGAGGGATTTCTTAGATTGTTAATGGAATTATCTTGATTGTAAAAAATTCCAATACAATACATAGCATACAATCCTTCAACAATTTCACCAGGTGAAACAAATTCTATTTCCGGATAATCATCTTTAAAAAAGTCATTATTAAAGGTAGATACTACTAATTTACAATTATGTTTTTTTCTAAATTCTTCAAAATACGGAAACCACGCAAGTGTATCCCCCAATGCTTTTGAATCCAATGCAATATAAACCCGCTTATCTCTAGCATTGTAGACATGTTCAAACCATAAATTACCATTTTCATAAATTTCAATTCTCCATTCTACAAAATATTCAATATTACATTTGGACCAACAATTATTTTGAATTGTTGTTTCATATTTAACTTCATTCGTTTTGTTATCTATAAAACGTATAAAATATTTTGATTTTGTAGAACCTCTTATTTCAACAAATGCACCTTTTACAAAATGATAAAAGACTGTATTTTTAACAGGCCTAATGTTACTTTGATTTTTGTTTAAATTATCGTAAATCATTAATTCCAAGTTTTATTTGTCAAATCCAATAAAGAATATCCTTCGGCTTGCTTACTATAAACTTTATTTGTTGTATATCTTAATTTAGGGTGATTATAAAAAACATGATTATACCAAAGGTCACCAACATCCCATCCAACATCATTCAATCGTTTCATCCACCAATCTTTAGTTCTATTAGGAATAAGGTAAGCATGAGCAAGGTCTTGATTAGGACCTGTTTTGGTGAACATACTATCTACTTGTACTTTTTCACGCGATGGATTATTTGCAAATGATATGTAATAAACATCATCTCTTTCTGAGATGAAACATGCTTTATAAATAGCATCTACAAATTCTTCTAAACCCGTATAGATAAATGCGTCAGCTTCAAATATTAAAGTGTAATCAAAATTTTTTGTATCTATTGATTCCAATGCCTTTCTATGCGCTAAGTAACACCCATAATGTCTACCTGTAATCCATCCCAAACCTGCACCTGGATACAATTCACCAGGTTTATTATCTTTACTTAAATGTTCAGGCCTTCTACAATTTTCTGCAGGTGGGAATCCATCATAAACTTCGTTTATAATTGGAGTATATGTTATACCATAAAGTTCTAATTGTTTTAAAGATTTAATTGAAACTTTTTCTCTCATATCATCTGGTCTAGTAAGCATATGAATTACTTGAATTCTTGGTTTTTTTCTAACCCATGACCAGTTATCAGTTAGTACCTGAGAATAAAAATATTCATCAACAGCTTGTGTTACACCAGGAAAAATACTAATTCCATAATCATCTCCTGCAATATAACATCCTGGCTTTATCTTATTAAACCAACATTGAATATTATCTTTAACGTCATTATAAGATTCTCCAGCATCTAACATCAAAAAATCAATTGAAGCATTCGCAAATAAACGAGATGCGTTTTCAGATGAATCTTTTACAATTTGTATATCATCAAACGTTTTTGTAGCAACTGAATTTTCAATAAATTCATAAAAAATGTCTCCACCAAAAGAATCAACTATATCTAATTGGTATTTATCATTATCAGTTCCTTTAAACGTATCAACGGTAGTCAGTTTAACGGTTTTGTTTGCAAGTTTAATTTGATTCGCCAAGTAAGTGGTTGATTTACCAAACCAAGTTCCTACTTCTACAAATACCGAATTATTTGGTGATTTTTGTATAAACTCATCATACAATGTTTTATATGAAAACCAACCAGGTATTTCCAAAATATCAGGTCTTAATTTTTCTAAAATAATTCTTTTAGTTTGTGTTAAATCATCGTTTATGTAGGTTACTAATGGATTGTTATCATATGTATCCAAATAGGTATGTAACTTTCTAAATATAGAAGGCATGTTATAAGATAATGCTTCTTTAATTGAGAGTGGATTCAATTCTAATACCGATGAAAAATAAAAAAGGTCACAAGCTTCGTAAAAAGTATCTACATCATTTCGTTCACCCCAAATTACACAATTTGGTGGTACATTTTCCATTAAAGGTTTCCAATAATGTTCATAGTTTAAAGCACGATTTCCTACAAAATGAAATTTAATTTTATATTTTTCTAATTGCCTTGCTACTTTGAATATTTCACTTTGATTTTTACCTGGAGAAAATAATCCAACCATTAAGACATGTTTGAAATATTTTTCCAATCCTAATTTTTTCTTAGCATCTTCTTTATTAAAAGAATATTGCTCAATAGGGTATTCCCAAGTCATCGTTTCTACGCCCAATTCAGCATCATCAAATACTTTCTTACTCCACTCTGATACCAAAACGTATCTATCTGGTTGGTAAACTATTTCTAAAGGATTGGTAAATGAACCATGTGTTGTAACAACAATAAAGTAGTTTCTATCTTTTTTAAAGATTTCATCTAAAATATTAGTAGCCAAATTATGTTCCGGAATCTCTTGAAAGTGAATAATATCTGGATTAAATTTATTGATGACATTTAATATTTCAGATTTATTCTCATAGAGTGTGTGAATTGGTACTAATGCAGATATTTTATTTTTCTGCACAACGTATTCAGTCCCACCACTATTTGAAATTTCAACAACTTCTATTTCAAAATCATTTTTAAAATGTTGTACTTGCTTTAAAGTATATTGGGGTTGTCCACCAGTAGAAAGGTGTGGACAGATATATAACAATCTTTTTTTCATAATAATAGAATCGTATTCTAACAAATATACGAAATTATTTTGGTATTTCCAAATTTATTATTCGTATGTAACGGTACCAGTCACTAAATCTATTTCACCGTTTGGATATTTTTTATCCAAATCTGCAATAGTTTCATCAAAACTAGCTTTTGTTTTTTTGTATTCGTTTTCGATTGAACTTTTATAATTCTTTAATTGAATAAAATTAACTTCTATTTGTCCTAATTCAAATGTAAAATCGTTAAGTTTGGACTGGTAATTTTTTAAATTAGCTAATGTTTGTTCGTCTAATTGTTCGGTTTTTGTTGCCATATATTTTATTTTTCTGTGTCAAAAAAGAAGACTTGAAATAATCTTCCGTTGTATTTATTTTTTCCAAAATAATCTAATGATTTATGAAATAAAGATGCATCATATAAAACCATTCTATTAAATTTATTAGATATCATATCAGTAAGTTCCCATTTTGTCATATCTTTATAATCTGTCAAATATGGATGATTAAAATCTTTTTCAGTTGGTTTTTCAGTATAATAAACAAATCTTTCCATACCGGTTGTTTTATGTTTATAAAATCCAGTTCCAGAAGATATTGGTGCTTCAGGCGTCAAATATAAAACTGCTGCCCATTGAACTGCTCCATCCGTATGTAACCACGAATGATGATCTTGGGTTGTATATTGAAATGCTCCGGTACTTGATAATTCATCTTCATCATGCCATGTGGTAACTTTACCGGCAAATGGATAAATGACATATTCAATCGCTTCTTTTAGTGTATCGTTTAACATTGGTTTTGTTCTAAAACCTGGAAAGTTTGGTGATGAAAAAAAATCTTGTTGTAATGCAAAATTTCTAACATCAATTGGATTCGAATAGAAATCATCTATTACGATAATACTTGCTGTTTGTGCCATAACTTTTTATTTGTATTATATATAAATATATACTTTTTTAGTTTGAACCACTAATATAAGCCTCTAATGCTTCAACTTTATTAATTAATATTTGGACAGCTTTTGTTAATGGAACTACCAATTTATCATACGCTAGTGAATCTGATGTGACTACATTACCACTAAGTCCATAAGAAACATATCTTCTCATTTCAGGGTCCTCATCCAACCATTCTGCAATGAATCCACCCTGCTTACCAATATACTCTTTTGCATTTGGCATAGGATATAATTTTGAATAGTCTTCTTCACCATTGGTTTCATAAGTTGCAGAATTAACTATTTGTAAAGGCGTATATAATACAGGTTTTAAACGCTTTATACTATCATACGCAGAATTAGGATAATCCTCTATATCAGTTTTAATTCTGATTGTTGATGAATCAAATATTAATTCTCTACCAGATACACCTAACTTTGTACCGATTCTTAAACGAGCGGTTGCTACGTTTGTAACTTGCGATGGCCAGTTACCACCAACTAATACTGAGTTTGTACCATCGGTTGCCATACGAATACCACCGGTTGTATTATCAGTACCAATCCAACCACCTTGAATTCTAATATTATTATTATTTGCACCACTACCACCTGCGGTACCGGATAAGAAAATATCGCCATCTAAAACTTCAATTGCCCTACCACTCGTTGATGAATTTGTGATTCTTAACGCCGGATATGCTGCATTTGTTGCTATATTAACTATTGGTTCGGATGTTGTTCTTTTAACAGAAGCATAGTTACTGGAATCTGCTAATACAATAAACCCATCTGAACCGATTTCTGTTTGTGCGTTTTGTAGTGCAACTGTAATTGATGAAGGGTCTATATCTCCAGCAGCTTCAATAGCATAATCACCATATCCATATATTACTGTACGAGTATGAATATAATAATCTCCCGATGCTGGGAATGTTATTGTTATTGCACCAGAATTAAATGCTGTGGTTTCTTCATCACCACTACTATTAATTCCCGTTGGAGTTTGAGCAACTACATAACTCCAAATTAAATTACCAGAGTAATCATCTGTATCATATATATCAACCGCTACATAGGCTTGAGCGTATCCATTAAAAGGATTTGGTGCGGTTAAATGTATTATACCTCCTGACCAAGCCGGAGTTGCTAAATAATATGTACCAGCGGTTGTAACAGTAAATCCTGTTGCATCAAATACAGTTTCATCTAATTCAAAACTTCCAGGTCCTAAATAAGTAGGAGACCCTAATGAATATCCAGCAGGTGCGTTTATCGGTATAGTTGCGGATGAAGCAGGAGTTGTAATTACACCTTGTTTAATAAATACCCTAGGTACATCAGAAGTATCTGCAATAAAAATTTGTTTATTACCAGCGTCAAGAACTATTTGTTCGGTATCATTCATAAAGTTTCCATCAGAAACTTTCCAGTTACCTATTTCAGAAACTTGATTTGCGTCAGTTTCAATTTTTCCTCTAATTGTTAAAATAGCATTATCCCATTTAATATATGGTGGTTTAGCGGCACCATAATGAATATCCTCTGGATTATGTCCAAAACGAAACTGTCCATCCTGCTGTAAATAGAATCCTGCTGCGGAACCAGTTGTTAAACTTGTTGCATTTGCGCTTCTAATAAATCCACTATCAGTACCACTTTGTCCAATTGTTAAACCTCTATAAATGTTTGCATCTTGTGCTAATAAAATATCAGTTGCTACTGATGCAAAGTTTGCCATTAATTCAAAATATGTTGCATTTACAGGACATCCTGTTGTTCCTTTTGTCAGGCCATTTGCTGCGTTTTTTACTAAGTAGTAAAGCCCACCACTTCTCGTTACCATTCGCGATGATGTGTTACTTACCCATGTAAAACCGGATGCTAAAGTACTACATTCACCAACATAACTAATACCAGGACCAGGATCACCATTAACACCAGCAGCACCTTGTTTTGATTTAGTTAATGATTGAACTTTTGTTACGGAAAATGAGTCACCATTAATTTTTTTACCTGTAATAGTGAATGTTACAGTAGCTTGGTCAGCTGTCATACTTGAATGGTTTGCCACCGTTGCATAGTTTCCACCATCGGTTATTGAACCAGCTGTAATATTTGAAACTGATGTGGATACAGTAAATTTACCTGCTGCAGTACCAACACCATCATAATCTAATTGAGTTGCTCCTTCATAAAGTAATATATTAGTACCACTACCATTATAATCAGAAACAGTTCCATCATTTGCAGCTGCTAATGTATGTGATTCATTAGTTATTATAATAGTTAATGCATCAGTTCCTTCTTGCACTCTAGCTATTGATATACTATCACTTAAACTATCTGCAGTTGCAGTAACTTCAACTAAAGTATTTGAACCAAAATCAGCTTTTCTTAAATAAACAGTATCACCAGTAGTTGTTACACTTCCACCAGAAGATGCATTATATAATGTTACTGATGGTGATGTAGTCCAGTTTGTGGTTGCGGAAATATTTTGTTTATTTACTGATAACTCTACCCAATCAGGTGAAAGTGTACCATCTTTAGCTTCAATAAATACCTGAGATGAAGCTGCCATTCGTAACGTTTTAGCTGATATAGGTGCTATTGTCCAAGGGCCGTATCCGGGATATCCAGTTCCAGCATTTGTATTATTAGTTGAAGTGTGGTCTGAATTTGAAGTCCAAGTATTACCACTATACGTTACAATATCATTTGTTAAGTAAGCAACACCAGATGCCCATGCCCCCATCAATCTACCCTCGTTTGTTCCCGCAGATGTTTGTTTTAAAGAACCTCTGAGTGTTAATGTAGTACCATCCCATTCTAAATAATTTGAAGAACCACCAACTTTAAAATTTGTACCGGTATCATACCAATAGTTATTTGCATTTAGATATAATCCATTATTAGCACCATTTACCCCTCTACCCAATTTCATTCCACCCGCGTTTAACAAACCACTAAGAATAAGTGCTTCGCCATCCCATTTCATGTAATTGTTTCCAGAGTAATCTTTTATAGATAATCTACCATAAGTTCCAGCCGCACCTTGTTCATATAATCCCATCCAAATACCAGGTCTATCATATCCAATAACACCAGTACCAGATGTACCAGCTGCGCCAGCCGTTGATGGATTTATTGAAGTACCAGATGTTCCCGCAGTACCTACAGTTCCATGTTGGCCTAATGAAATGTATGGGTCAGGTCTTCCACCTGCCAATACAATGTTTGCATATTTTGATGTGTTATCATATGTACCAACATTAATTGTATTTTTAACATACGATTCTTCAAATATTGCAATCTTAGCTGCTACAAAGAATTCTTGACTTCCTAAAAATTCCCACCAATCATTATCACCTGACGGAGTGGGTGCATGATAATTTACTAATACTCCGTTTTGGTCATATGTTGTGGGACCTGAACCACTTATAGCTGCATAATATTTTACATCATCTTGCGTTGCTAAGTATGTCACTGCATCTCTACGATTATTTGTAGTCTCAACTCCACCAATATAATCCAACGTTGGGTCCCATTCACCTCGCATCACTATACCTGGTCCTGTCTCGCCCTCAAATTGTACCGATAAGGATTGAGTTTTATAAAATGTTTGTCTATCTTCACAATTTATTTCGTAAACTATGATTGCGGTTCTATTAGTTTCAGGTGATGACCATGATGTAACTCCTGGCATAGTTGCAGTTGGTGTACCTGTCAAATAACTTCCCACTACTAAACTTCCATTATCTAAAGTAATATGTCCGGATTTTGCCGAAATTTGAACTCTATATTGTTGTTGATATGATGAACTACCATATGCATCCGTTTGTGCTCCAGTAAATCCTGCCGGTTTGTTTGTTAATGCATACGTGCCTCTATTCGCAAAAATTTGTGTAGAAGTATTAGCAAGAGACATTTCTCCAGATACTTTATAAACAGCAGCCGCATTTTCTCTGGTTAATTTTACATCATATGGTGCTGGTTCGGTAAATTGTACAGCAAATGATTGTGTTACAAATTCAGTTTGTCTAGTTGAAGGAGATGTTCCCACATTTGTAGAATATCCTTCAAATTCTATTTTATAAACTATTTCACCACTCTTATTAATTGCAGGTTTTTGCCAACCTGTAATATCGGGCATTGTTGCAGGAGTTGTTAAAACTCTATTTGATGCTAATGTAATCCAAGAAGATTTGTAATGAATTGATGCCGAAGAATAACCTAATATACCAATTAAATTATTTAAATAATCATAATCAGTTGCCTGTGGTGCGGGAAAATTTCCAGATGTAACATTTACTAATGGCGTAGTACCTTTGAATGTAGGTAATTTTATAGCCGTTCCTGATAAGTTTGTACTATATAATTCCGCAGTAATTGATGTATTTGTATTATCTGCCGATACTTTGTAAGCATCTGCTCCAGCCTTTATACCAGCGATTGTTAATTGGCCTTCTGCTCTGTATGGATTTAAAATTGATGATGTATATGGA
>Ga0172367_10008666_pt1 | contig 11326 bp, 11 predicted proteins | sample Lak10m_FD_114542 | JGI IMG/M metagenome (GOLD analysis project Ga0172367, IMG submission 114542) | Freshwater microbial communities from Kabuno Bay, South-Kivu, Congo - kab_022012_10m | ecosystem: Environmental > Aquatic > Freshwater > Lake | place: Democratic Republic of the Congo: South-Kivu...
AAATCGGAGCTACACTCTGTCTGCATCGGGGTGGCCTTTCGCTCTGCGCTTTGACTTTGTTGCAAAACGAAAATCTCAGAGTTCGCGCCCCGATGCACCTCCTATGTTTGAGAAATCCGGGCTTAGCCTCAGCCTTCGGGCAGACGAAGCAGCTTTTGTCTGACACAGGACCGGCGCCGCCCCGCGCCCGTAGGTGAAATTTCCTGTTGCAATTGCCACAGATGGATATCTGATCAGGCGCTAGATTTATCGCATCGCGCATCAAGGGGGCACCGGCAATGAAGACACTCAGGACAGGACGACTGGCGGCGGCTTTCCTTGTCGCGCTCCTTTCGGGCTACGCCGACGGGCGTGCGCAAACGCAGACCAAACAGGCCCCACCGACCATTCGCATCCCCCCGCCAGCCAAACCCGCTCCGACCGTACGACCTGGCACGGCACCGGCTGAAACGCTCCTCGAGCACGATAGTGATGGCGATGGTTTTGTATCCGCTGCGCTTGGCGGAAATGATTGCGACGACGCCAACCCCAATCGATACCCGGGTAACACGGAAATACCCAACGACAAGGACGAAGATTGCGACGAGCAGACGATCGGCGAGCTGGACGCCGACCGTGACGGGTTTATTGACAGCAGGGTTTCTAATCCGCGAGGCAGGACGGGCGATGATTGCAACGACAACGAGGCCACCATAAATCCTAACGCACAGGAGCTGCCTAATCGCATTGATGACGATTGCGATGGGCTCGTCGACAATCTGATTGGAACCTGGTGGACGCCGCGCTGAGCGGTGCCCGCGCCAGCGGTGCCATGCGATGCCCGCTCCGACAGCGCATCGCTTGAAACGAACCTGGCGGCTGCCGCATCAGGACCGCCCACCCTGTAAGGAGAGATGATCATGTTGAGACGCACGACACCAGCAGCCGGCCTGGTCATGGCGCTTGCCGCATGTGGTCCCGCTGGGTCCAATCCACAGAATGTGGTGGCTGTATCGACGCCGGCAACTCCTGCCATCAGCGCGCAGCTGGACGCCTGCGAGCTCGTCCTGCCTCAAGAGCTTGCCGATATCTTCTCGGGACGAAGCTTCGTGATCGACAATAGCGGGCCAACCGCGCGCAACCAGCCAGGAGGCGCAAACAGGAATATGACGACATCCTGCACCTTTGTATCGGATGGGGCCTCCGTGCAGGAGATGGTGGTGGTGAGTGTGCTTGTAACAATTGCGCCCAACGATGGCGCACAGCAGACGATAGAGGCGATGAAGGCTGGCGTTGCGCAGCTTGGGCTCGGGGCTGAGCCTGCGGATATTCCGGGGCTGGGCGATGGTGCCTACTGGGTCAATCTCGGCAGTCAGCGCACTGCGGTCACGGTAAACGTGAAGCATGACCCCCGCATCTGGCTGGCCGTCGGCGAATCCTCACGTGGCCAGGAGGTCAGCATGACCGTTGGGCGCCTTAGTGACGTAGCAAGACGCATCCTCCCGCGCCTCTGACAGTCTGCAAGAAGAGACAGCGACCGATATCATTGGGCGGAGCTGTCAGGTAGAAACCTGTGGTCTGCTTGGACTTTTGACGCTCGTCCAGCCATCATGCCGTCGCCCTCGCCCAGACGAATTCCGGGCGCGGACGCAGGATGCGCGCGCCTTCGTTCCATCATCGACGGCGCGCCGGATACACATGCGTTCACCTGGTCTCGTCGAGACGAGGTCATCGCGATGCCAGCGCAGCGACAGTGAAAGTCCTTGACGCAGAACATTGGTGGCGATCGTCTGATAGGACTTCGCGGTCACGGTGCGGATCGTTTCGCAGAGAACATCCACGCTTTGATCCCCGGGCATCTCCGCGATATCACTCAGGCTGAACCTGGAGCGGAAACAGAGGCAGATCGCGTGCTGGATGACCGCCGCCAAAAAGCGGTGCCACATGCAGGCGTTTCGCGCCATTGGGTTGTCGCCAGAGGCCGACGATATCGGCCTGCGGAGAGGCTGGTCAGCACAGGCCTGACATTACCAGACGACGCCCGGCTACGGCTTGATTTCCCGGATGGTCTGTCGGGTCGTTGCGCCCTGAGTGATGGTTCGCATGCCAGGCGTCCTGAAGTCGACCTTCTTCAGATCAATCATTCGAACCTGTCGATCCGACATTGTGTGAAAATAGAATAGCCGGTTGTCGAGATCTGCTGCTGTCGTGATCTGGGTGGCGCTTTCGATATCTTTCGCGATGCGGTCGGGCGCGCCCGTCGTGCCCACCGGAATGTTGAAGTTGTCCAGGATGCGGAACGCTTCAAAGATGGCGTCCTCGCCGGTCTCAAGCGGGCGGGCTGAGGCGGTCAGGGCGACGGCGCGCACGAAGCGCGATGGCGGGGTGAAATCGCCCGGTAGTCCCCTCAGGCCTGTGCCGGCGCCAAGTGGTGAGAAGACCTGACCTGCAAGTTCGACCGGAAGAGCAGCCGCTGGAGTGAGGCCGAGATAGTTTCTCAGGTTTGTCAGGTGCCAGCCATATCCTGGTGAGTTCGTGATCACGCCCATGAAGCTTTCAAAGACCTGGATTTTTCCGCCGTCGGTAATCTCGATGACGATGCTGGCTCCGCTCGCATCCTGCACCTTCCAGTGAAAGGGTAGCGCGGCCCCGCCAAAGCGTGGGTCCTCGACATTGACGACCCGGAGCTGATCGAGATTGGCGCGCACTTCGGCCACGGTCGAAAACGACGACAGCATCCAGCGCATCAGGTCCCCGACGCTTAACGAGCGCGCCGCCTGCTTCGGATCATAGGGCGCGAAATCGGCGAAATCGGGAAAGTAGTACATCCCGACATACAGCCCGGCCTCGTTCATTCCGTCCGGCCCGTAGGGCTCGCCATATGCCCCGAGAGAAACAAAGCCGAACCTTCCCTTCCACGAGAGGCCGTTCAGTCCTTCGGGCGTCTGGGCGACGAACGCATGCTGTCGCGGGAAAACCACCAGAGTATCGTGATCGGCGTCGCTAAGGGCCCATTCCACGGTACGCGCGACGATGGACGCCCCGTTCGTCGCATTAAGGGAGATGCCGGTGCAGGCGATTGCTGACGGCGATGCGCCGAGCGCGAGGACGATGGCAAGGCCGATGGATCGGATCGCAGACATTTTGCGAGACTCCTTTTTGGATGAACGAACGCTGCCCGGAAAGGAACGTTGAGGCAGGATCCTGGACCGTCTTCAGACAATGCTACGGCGGCAGCCGTCAAGCAAACTATCGATTCATCGAGCGCTGCAACTCTCCCATCGGCTGTTGCGACACCTGGATCGCGCCCGTCCTGGGCCTATCGAGATCAAGAATGACCATGTGGGCGAGGGTGAGGAGGATCAGCAGCAGGGCTGTCTCCCCGCGATGGGTTTGCCGGCTGACGGCCAGCAACGATCCCATCATGATCATCGACAGGACCGCATAGAGCAGCAGCACGAGGAGGACAGTGTCGGGAATATGGGCCGAGCGCACGGCTTTCCGGGCGGCGGCCAGATCGAGGCTCTCATTGAGGGAGTCCATGACCCCCCGGGTCAGCAGGGCGGGACTGTCACCGCGCAGGGCTTTTCCCATGGCAGTCCACAATTCATCCTGCAGCGCCTGGGTTGGGCTCTCGGCCGCGGCATCGGCATCGGCGGGGGCCTCGGACCAGATGAGCCTGGCATCGACATAGCGTTTGAGAAGCTGGCTCATATCGGAGCGGTCAGGTTCGTTCAGCAGCTGGATTCGCAGCCACGCTGTCCCTAAGGCGTTCGCCTCCTGGACGACGAGATCGCGGCGCGTATCGAAGCGGTTGAGGGCCATGGAGAAAGAGAAACCCAGAAGCAGGGCGAGCAGTCCAAGCGCTGCTGACAACAGGTGGTCGGGTCCGGACTTTGTCGCGTGCGACGGCGCGCTCCGGCGCTGAAGCCAGACCTTGCCGTGATATCCGAGAGCCACCGCACCGGCGAGGGTCAGGAGGATGACAAGACCGATCACCAGCAGGGGTAAGGGCTCTAGCGAGGCCATGATCGCCTGTCTCCTGAACGAACCGCAAAAAGGGAGCTTTGAGCGAGGATTGGCCGACTTACCTGGTCCTCGTCAATCAGAACGGCAGTCCGCTTGCGCTGAAAACGACAAGGGGCCGCCTGTAAACAGGCAAGCTATCTGACCCCTGCTGGGCTAGGAATAGTCACCCCGCACGATCGCCAGCAAGGACCTGAGAACATGCAGTGAAATGCAAGACCCGGTGCGGCTTTACAGCTTGGAAGCAACCTGGCCAGGACTTTACGCCAGCGATTGCGGCATCGAGAGCGTGGGGCGCAACGCTTCGGCAGACAACAGACACGGGAGCGCCTGGCCCCGGTTCATGCCTCGGTCTTCAATCACGTGAACAGGTATCGCGACGTCAACCGCCGGGCTGTGTTCAGGGCCAACCGCGCCGCTGCTCTCGCCGACTGACGTCAACCCGGCACCGCCTCATCCCGACAAGCCGCGTCGTTCGCAGACGGGTTCGCTTTCCTCTGGCTCCACCGCACTGCCGCAGCCAGCTCGTCCCTAGCTGGCAAGCGCTTCAACCACGGCATCAAGCACTGCCTGCGCCTTGGCGCGCATCTCATCGTCTGTCGCATCCTGGATCGGGTGTTCGACCAGCAGATAGCGTGCGTCCTTCATGCCCAGCGCGTCGCGCTGGGCCTCTGCGGCTTCGCGAAACTCGCTGGAGGCGATGGAAACGGCCGGAAGGCCCTGGATCTCGAACCACACAGTGTCGTGCATACTGCACGTTGTGCATGACCCTCAATCGGCAAGCGCTTCAACCAGGAAGGAACATTCGGACTTGATCGTCCCTCGAAGATTATCCGGACATGGCTTGGCGAATGTCGGCTTCCTGTAGCGGTTGACCTTGACACCCGGCAGTCGCTCCAGCAGCAGGCGCTCAAGCTCATCCAGCAAGACATTGCCGCGCGGCTTGCTGATGTCCAGAAGGCCAATCGTACCAGTTATGGCCCCATTGCGTCGCGATATGTGACGCTCCACGGGTACGCGTTCATCCGTTGGATCGAGGATAATGAGTGTCATGGACATCCTCCTGTTGAACCAGCTCTAGCTGGTTTCGATCTTTCGCGAAACGGACATTGAGCCGGCTGGTCCCGTAACCCAGCCATGGAAGGCGGCCGAGAACTTGCCCGCTTCCGACCCCGCCACAACGATATGGATGTTGGCTTCGCTGGCGAATTTGGGCGCCGGGGCCTCCAGTTGTTCAGGCGTCATCTTGTCCGCGATTGCGCGCGGAATGCCCGCACCGGAAATTTCATTTGCGACCATTTCCCTCAAGGGACGCGAGGTCACCTGCTGGATTCGGGCGCGCAGGCGATCCTTGGAGTACTGACCTTCGCTGGTGAGGGTGCGGATGTGTTCGGGACAGACCACAAGCAGCGCATCCATGGGCATGCGATGGATTTTCGACAAGATGGCGCCCTCCAGCCCGAGCCCGAGCGATCCAGCGATCTGGTCGGCGCCTCTCGATTCCTGATCGACAATCAGAACGGGACCACTGGTCATTGCAAATACCGTGACGACGGACTCCTCAGGCCGAAAGCCTCTCTCCACATGGAGCGGCGACCAGGGTGATCCCTCCTCCCATTCGGCAAAGCACATCGTGAACTTGAGGGGGCTGCTCATGGTCGAGCGATCAACGCCACCAGGTCTTGCTCCGCCAATATTGCGGATTACAAGCCTCACCGCCCGGCCGATGGTCGCATTCGCCCGATTGCCGACGCCCAACGCGCTCAGCTTCATGTTCATGCCAATGCGATGCCGGATCGGGCCATTGACGACCATCACGGGTGCAGCCCCCATGGTCGTCGCCGTCACGCCGTGGATGTTGAACTCATCCGTGCAGACCGCCTCGACCGCGGCAATCACAACGGGAAGATAGTCGGGTCTGCATCCCGCCATGACCGCGTTGATTGCAATCTTTTCAACGGTCGCTGGCGCCATGTTGGGCGGAACGACAGCGACAATGTCCTGCGCGCCGCGTCGTGTCCCCGCCAGCATTCTCATCACCCTTTCCGGCGTCGGCGGAACAAGTGGCAAGCCATCGCTGAAACCCTGATCAAACATGAATTCAGCATCGTCATCCGCGCTCGCAATCTCGATGCGCCGCGCGCGGATGGGGCTGTCCGAGGCCGTTGCGCGAAGGCGCTCATTGACTTCGGGGTCAAGATGTTTCGAACCGCAACCGGGCCGCCAGTCCGGGTAGTCCAGCCAGTTGAGCCCGCTGACGCCAGGATCCAGTTGGGCGCCGATCTGCTGTTCAAGTGCTTGCCACTCGCTGCGAACAAATCCCTCAAACCGGGTCTCGATTTTCCCCTCGCCATCCGTCCAGAACACTGCGGGCACAATCTCGAAATCCCATGCAAAGGACACCCTGCAGTCGCTATCGTCGAGGACGGGCATGGTTAGGGCATGGCGCTCCTTCAGTGTCGCATTCCCGGCAGCCGACTGTCCGACCAGCAGCACATCTGCCCTCGCCCCGAAGGTGCGATGGAAAGCTTCGAAAACCGGCATGACCAGATTGCAGGTCTTGCAGTCCTCCTTGACGAAGCAGACGAGGCTTGGGCGACCGCTCGGAAACCGCCGAGGTAAACCATCGAGATCGGGCAAGGAAAATCCGCGATTAAACGCGCTCATTCACACCCTCCGGCCCGATCATCGAAACCTTGTCATCTCGCGCCGCGCCCGAGCGCCGGCGCCGATCGCTTGGGCGGAAGGATGCTCTCAAGGGCGCCCTGTCCGCAAGGCGGCTGAAAGCCAGGGTGAGACCGCGGCTGAACGTGAGTATTCACCGGTGGCGGAGGCGGATGGGAATCGAACCCACCACACGCCTTCTCGACGCGTCACTGGTTTTGAAGACCAGGGGAGCCACCAGACTCCGGTCACCTCCATACATGTGCAAACCTACTGTCAGAGTTAGTTGAGTCAAACATCGTCGCGACCGACCGATAAAGGGTTCTCATCCTGAGCCAGATGACGAAGATCGCCATTGCGTACGGTTAGGCCCTGCGCGTCGAGATGCTCGAGGAGCGGGACAATGTACTTGCGGGTCGTCTTGAGCGCCTCTCGCGCCTCTCCCGTCCGGAACTCCGTCGGAAACGGAAAGGCCCTGCGAAGGTCACGCCCGGCCTCAGCCAGCGCATCGACATGAAAAAGCAGGAGCTGTCTCAGGGCATGATTCATGAGCGACACCGCGCGGCCCGAGGCAACCAACAGTTCAACGAGGTTTTGAGGTGTGTCGGGGTCCGTGTCGGCTTTAACGTGAAGTTCGTTGGGGTCGGGCGGTTTGAGGCCGCCCTGGCGTAAAGCCTCTTCAATCGCGTCCAACTGCAAGCGTTGGGAATGCGAGAGCCCAGCCAGCGGATCATGTCCGGCGAGTGCGACACCCGCCCTTCTGCGCGCCACGCGGCCCTCCTGGACGAGCAGTCCTTCAGCGTATTCGACCAGGACCGGCGAGAATGACCCCAGCAATGCCTGGCGCACGCGAGTCTCGGGAAAGCCTGACTGAAGCGGATCAGCACGATGCAGCGATGCCAGCTGATCAAGATAGGCATCCCTCGTCGCTGCAATGGCGTGCCGGCTCCCGATCTCCCCGGCGCCGAGATCAAGATAGGCAGCGCCGAGAACCTCGAGCATGTACTCGGTCGACTGCGCGCCAAGTCGGGCAAGATCTGCGAGGCGGACAACACCTCCGCTCTTGCCTTGCATGGCATCGGCAATCTCGTGGGGATCGCCTCCCCACGCCGCAGCAAGGATCCTCAGTCGATGACGATCATTCCTGCGAGCCGGCGAGGCTAGAGGATCGATGACGACGGCGCCGCCGATCGTCTCAGCAGGAGACAGGCGACGCAGAATGGCGCGCTGACCCGCAAACGCGATCGCCGGCGCTGCAAAGCGGAGCTCAGCATAATCACTTTCACCAGGCTCGATGCAATTGCCCTGAATAAGCCTGACGGTCGCGCTTGCACTCCGCGATCCGTGCAGAACGCGCACTTCGTCAAGATGCTTCAACGCCCGGCTAGCCGTCGATGACACTGTGAGGCGTACATCGATCTGGGCGGAGGCGGAATAACACCCCGGCGCACACAGTACCTCCCCGGGGCGGACGTCCTCACGCGACACATTCCGGAGATTGACCGCCGTACGACTGCCGGCTTCGACATACTCCCGGTCGACACCATGGGTCTCAAGACGACGGACAATCACCGATCTGCCCATCGGGGCTAGAACCGCGTGCGAGCCCCGCTCAAGCCCGGCCCCGAGCAACGTCCCTGTAACAACCGTCCCCATTCCAGCCGAACTGAAAACCCGGTCCACCGGCAGGAAGAAGCCAGGGAGCCGTGGCGGTTGAGGCGCACGGCACACCAGATCATCGAGTTGTCCATCCAAGACATCGAGCCCTTCGCCCGTAACCGACGAGCAGAACACAATGGGCTGTCCCTCAAGACCGGTCGCAGCGATGGCCGCCCTGATCGACATCTCCCGATTTGACCATTCGCAATGCGCCAGCAGATCAGCCTTGGTGACGGCGACGATACCCCTGCTAATTCCGAGCAGAGTTGCAATTTCCAGATGCTCGAGTGTCTGCCGCGCGATTCCCTCGACAGCGGACACAACCAGGAGCGCAGCGCCAGCACCGGTTGCCCCTGCGACCATCGTGCGAACGAAGTCTTCGTGCCCCGGAACATCTATGAAGTCGATGTTTCCGGAAGGATAGACCCGATGTGCAAAGCCGAGCGCGATCGACATGCCGCGCTCCTTTTCCTCCTTCAGCCGGTCGGTCTCGATCCCGGTAAGTGCTCGCACCAGAGATGTTTTGCCATGATCGACGTGACCAATTACGGCAACGGCGCAGGATTTCATGGAGCCAGAGCCCGCTGGATCGCCCGCGCGATATCCGGGATCTCGCTGTCCTGAACTGTCCGGACATCGAGGCAAAACCTGTCATCGTGAATGCGCCCCAGGATCGCCTGGTCACCCGTTCGCGCACGGCTCGCGATCGCCTCGGCTGAAAGCGATGGCGTCTTCAAGGCGACAGCAAAACTCTGGAGACCCTGCTGCGGCAGCGCTCCACCGCCCGCATAGGCGGTACTCTCCACCACCTCGACCCTGAGCCCCGGAAGAGATGCAATCGACAGAGCCAACCTCTCGGCCCTCGCCTTCACGATCGCAAGGCTTTCCGCCAGGGCGCGAAGAACCGGTACTCTTTCCAGCGGATTGTTAGGCGCCTGGTAGAGGCGCAGCGTCGCCTCAAGCGCGGCAAGCGACAGCTTGTCGATCCGCATCGCCCGCACAATTGGATGTGACCTGAGCTTGCCGACGAGGCTGGCGCGCCCTGCGATCACACCGCACTGAGGACCCCCCAGCAGCTTGTCTCCGGAGAACGTTACAAGATCGACGCCCTCCTCAAGGACGTCACGAACAACGGGTTCATCGACGAGGCCAAATCGGGACAGATCGACAAGGACGCCGCTGCCCAGGTCCTCCACCATCACCACGCCCCTGCTGTGAGCAAGCTCGGCAAGCTCGCGCCGAGAGGCCTTTTCTGTGAAACCAACGATCCGGAAATTGCTGGTGTGACTCTTGAGAAGAACGGCAGTCTCCGGCCCGATCGCGGCCTCGTAGTCTGCAATCCTGGTCTTGTTGGTCGCGCCAACTTCTCTGAGCCGGGCGCCGCTCTGGGCAATCACGTCCGGCATTCGGAAAGATCCGCCGATCTCGATCAGCTCTCCGCGCGAAGCGACGACCTCCTGTCCCGCACCGACGCAAGTGAGACAGGCGAGTACCGCTGCTGCACAGTTGTTCACGACGATCGCCGCCTCCGCCCCGGTCAGCTCACGCAACAGCGCTTCAACATGCACATGCCGCGAACTGCGCGCGCCAGTTGCAAGGTCAAGTTCAAGGTTGGAGTAGGACCTGCCCGCATCCTGGATCGCCGTGAGCGCCTCAGGGGCCAGCAGCGCTCGACCTATATTGGTGTGGATGACGATGCCCGTCGCATTTATCACGCGCCTGAGGCTGCTGGCGCGACCTGAGGTGATGGCTGCCTCGACGGTGGCAAAGAAGTGGTTGCTCCGGAAATCTGTTGGCGTCTCACAACCGGACCTTAGCGCTTCACGAATTTCGTCCAGCCGGACACGCAAGGCGTGCGCAACGGCGCCGCGTCCATACCGAACAACAAGCGGCGAGGCCTGCTCCGATTCAAGCAGGGCATGGATCTGGGGCAGCTTTCGAAATGCGTCGCTCACTAACGCCGGGCCTGTATCTGGTGGACAATCGGCGCAGCGCCGTCCGTCCAATGGGAGTTGCACCCGGACTGACCGGATTTGGCATGGTAGGCTGCAAATCAGCGCCGGCGCGAGAGCTTTTCAACCGGCACAGGATCAGCCGCGCCCTGCGAGCATCAGGCGTCCGAACGCATGAATTGCCTTGCTTGAAGAGCTCGTTCAGTGAACCGTGAGCTCTCCACGCGCGCTCGGACCAAAAAAATCGCCCCCATTTTCTGGTGGGAAGCGCACGGATAACCTCTCAAACTGCCTGGCTGGAATGGGGGTCTTTCGGGTTCTTCCCCTTTCGAGCCTGGCATGCGGGCCCGGCGGCCAGGACGATGCGGACCGGCCCGAGGGCGTTCCGGCGGTGCACCGTGGCCGGCCACCATCCTCAGGCGAAGGACCGACCCCGAGAAAGACAGCAAGCGCCAGCTCAACCGCAATGCATGCTGTCCGGCGCCGCCCGACGGCCGCCCTATCGGGTCACGGCCTCCCGCTTCATCGGCGCCAGCTTTGCGAGCAGCCTGTTCTGGGCAGAGAACGCAACGCCTTCCCGGGTCATTGCAGCCTGAAGGACTTCGACGAGGGCATTGAATTCGGCAAGGGTGATGCCGTGGTCGGCGTGGACTGATGTCATGTCGCGGCCTGTGTAGGCGCACCCGCCATTGAGGATGTAGCAGAACTGCTCCTTCAGCGTCCGCCTCAGGCGCACCAGATCCGACGCCTTGAAGATCTCGGCCAACCGGGGGTCTTTCTGCACGTCCGCCACGAGATCATCCACAATTCGGCTGATGCCCTCATGTCCGTGGAAAGCGGCGAACAGGTCTTGTCCTGCAACCGGCGTGGCCCCCGCGTTGGCGTTGGAGATCGTGTAGGGATCGACCGCCTCTTCGCCAGGAGGTGTGCACGGCGCCCGAATAATGGGCCACGGAGGCGCCGTTTGTTAACGGTGCGTGGCGGTCCAAAAACCAGCCACATCTATGGTCGCCGCCTTGCCGGTCACGGGAGGCGGCGCCGGGATG
>Ga0172367_10008669_pt1 | contig 11323 bp, 9 predicted proteins | sample Lak10m_FD_114542 | JGI IMG/M metagenome (GOLD analysis project Ga0172367, IMG submission 114542) | Freshwater microbial communities from Kabuno Bay, South-Kivu, Congo - kab_022012_10m | ecosystem: Environmental > Aquatic > Freshwater > Lake | place: Democratic Republic of the Congo: South-Kivu...
CGTGTCTTTGTATTTGCCTACCCAAATATATTTCCCTTTGATTTCATTGGTTTCACTGCCGTTTAGGTAAGGCGATCCGCTATTCGTCCAACTACTTTGCGACAATCGTCGCCAAGACAAGCGAGTACTCCCTTGTTCAGCCAACCAAGTATGATTGAACCCAAGATTGTTGGGGCAATCGATCCAATCAAAAGCCACAGGGGCTGTTGGGCGGGTTCTTACATAAACCGATACGGGACTCGCAGGTCCGAGGCATCCGTTGATCGTATCCAACCAACGCATGTATCGTGTATTTCCGCCTTGGACCAAACCCTGCCAAGCCGTCTTGGAAATAAGCGCATTTTGCAACAAGCGATCGGTGGAGGAGGTCCAATATCGCGCTTTCAAGGAAGAAAATGGCGAAACCTCTTCCTCCGGTGATTCACCAAAACAGAGGGTATCGCTAGAGGCAAAGGGGGTATACACTTGATCGCAGCGTATGCCCATGGGAATTTGGATGGATGCTTTACAGCCCCGGCTGTCGTTGACCGTAACGCCATACATCGCCGGCTGATAAAACGAAGGTTTTTCTATGGAAGACTGAAACCCCAAAGACGATGTCCACGACCAGTTCATGGGTTTTGCACCCCCATATCCCAAAATGATAGCACCGGGTAGTCCCGCGGTATCTATGGACTGCACAGAATCAACCGTCAGCTGCAGGACCGACCCAACCATCCATTCTCGTTTGGCCATCAAGCCTTTGGAATCTTCGATAATCACTGCGTATTTGCCCGGGTTCAGAGAATCAATGAAAGACTTCTTGGCTCCGGTAGACCATTGATAGGTAAACGGCGCCGTAAATCCATGGATTGAGTCGATGCGTATCTGGCCATCCCTTCCGCCGCAACTCGCAGCAAGGGTAGAAAACACCTCCGGAGAATGATACATTTTTATCTCATCGATGCCTAGATTCCCCTCACCCAAAAAGCGGAGTTTGAACCGGACGATGCCTCGATATTGGGGCAAGCTTACTCGAGCAGGGTCACTGAATTTCCACACAAACCCATTGCTCATTTCCAACGTATCGGTGAAACCCAACGATTGTTCCGTACTATCTACCAAAGTCACTTCCATGGCTGTGTAAGTGGCATCGTCAGGCATGGTACCCATGCCGCAGGTAGGACAATTTTGATAGCTCATCTTTACATTGTTCTTGGACGACAACAAAGCCAAAACGGGCATGGAATCGATAGAGCATAGCACCTTTGGGCTCATGATAACCAAAGAATCACAGACCGTTTGTTTGATTGTACTCCAGGAATAATTGCGCATCAACGACAAGTAATCCCCCCCGCTTTGGGTTGAACGGTGTTTGCAGTAAAACTGGTAGGGATGGATACCCAAAAAAGGCACGATTCCTGAACCTCCACAGCAAGTGGGCAAAAACCGCAGGGTGTCCAAGGCATCGCATCGTAACGACTGGTCCCAGGGACCCTTCAATAGCGATTTCGCCACCGTCTTGGCGTTGTTGTCGCGAAAATTCAACTCCAACGGCAATTGAACTTGACCATACATCACGGTGTAGGAAATACACAGGCAAAGCATCAATTGAATTTTCTTGAACATAATAGAAATCGAAAATAAACTATCTTTGTCAAAGTAATCAATGTATTTAACGCATTGTTGGTAAACCTTTAATGTAAATTCATGAAAAAAATCCTTTGGATCATCTTGCTGTTCACCGCGTACCTGCCTGTAAAAAGTCAACCCGCGATAACTCCCATGGTGGGAAAGGCATTTGCCGATAAAAATGGATCTTCTGCGGTGCGCATGGGACTGGGATTCAACCAATTGTACAAAAACCGTTGGGGAATTTACTACACGTATGAATACCGCTCGGATGTCATGTTTTTCGAAAACACCCCGTATGCGCACAACGAATACCGCCGAGATGTGATGGGCATCACCGCCCAAATCAACCCCAATTTTTCTGTGTATGGTGGGGTGTGTATGTTCATGGATGGCATAATCAATGGTCAGTTTCAAGGCAAGGGTGGCGGCATCCCCTATATTATCAAACCCGTTGGTTTGCGCAAAGAAATTGGCTTTACCTACCACCCCAACGATTTACCCCTGCAAATCTCTGCGGGATACTCCTTAACCGTTAGATTCACAGGCAACATTGGCTGGAGAATTCCTTTAGAGGCAGACTTGACAACTGTACACCAAGCTTTGCTACAAAATATGGATTAATTTCTCTTTTTGTCAAATAAAACACGACAACAATAAATAGTATACATTGGATAGGAAAATTTGTTATAGATTTGAAATAAAGTTCCCCATCAATGAAAAAAACAATCCTAACACTTGCCTTTTTGTTAAGTTTCAAAATTGCTGTGAGTCAAATACAAATAGTGCCAAAACTTGGCTATGTATTCCAACACAGAGAAGATTTTGGTGCACCGCGTTTAAGCCTAGCCGCCAATAACCTCATCAAGGAGAGGGTGGGTTTTTATTATTCTTTGGAATATCGTGGAGGCATTCAATTTCAGGAAGACCAAACGAACTTTTACTTTCGTGACCTCCTGGGTGGCACTGTCCGCGTCAATGAGTCATTTTCTTTCTATGCTGGTGTTGGTATGTTTAGAAAAGGTTGGCTCCTTGGAAATAGGGAAAATGGAAGACTTCGGAAAGAAATTGGTATAAATTACCAGCTAGTCAAATACAATTTCAACATTGACATTGGTTATAGTTATTGGGTTGGCCCAACTGCCAATTTTGGATATATCATCGCATTACAAAAATAAAACAAAACTTTGGTTACCGGATACGTGTGTTTGAGTATTACAGCATGATTCACGTTTCCAAATGTGCCCAAACATGATCGATAAAATCATCCCAGGCGGTGCAGACACATTGATTCAGCTCGCTGAACAACACCATACCTCTTACCAACAAGGCGAGCCTTTCCCCAACATTGCCTTCGAGAACTTCTTTCAAGAAGATTACCTCAATCAAGTATTGGCCGAATTCCCTGATTTGTCGCAGCGAAATACCATCCAATACCAAAACGCCTTTGAAAAGAAATTTGCCGGTAGGGGTGAGCAGGATTTTGGGGTGGTCACCCGAGAATTCATGCACTTTCTTAACTCGGAACCATTCCTTCAATTCTTGCAGAAACTTACCGGCATTGAAGAGATTTTAATTGGAGATCCCTATTACATCGGTGGTGGACAGCACGAAATCAAGCGAGGCGGATTGCTTAAAATTCACGTGGATTTCAACAAACATCCGAAACTAGGCCTAGACCGGAGACTGAATGTATTGGTCTATCTCAACAAAGATTGGGAGGAATCCTACGGCGGCCATTTTGAATTGTGGAACCAAACCATGGACCACTGTGTCAAGAAAATTGCGCCCAAATTCAACACCCTTGCCCTGTTTTCTACCAACCACATTTCCTACCACGGCCATCCAGATCCACTGAACTGTCCGGAAGAAATGAGCCGAAAATCATTTGCCCTCTATTATTACAGCAACGGCAGACCCCAACATGAAATGCAAATTCAACAAAACAGCCACTCTACCCTCTTCGTGGAACGCAAAACACATCCAGAAGAACACGGCGCTTTTGTGGAGTTAAGAACCAAAAATAAATTCAAAAACACCCTTCGCGCCCTGTTGCCAGAAGCATGGATTCAAGCCTTCAAGCCCAAATCCACAGATTGGTAATTTGCTCAATCAATGCATGGCTGCTTCCATCGCATTGTCTGTGACGGATACGGCCTGCGCCAATTGATCCATGTACAAACGCTTTTTCTGCCAGTCCGTTTCTGCATTGTTGAGCAACACATCATACCCCCAGACTTTCCTTTTTTTGATGTTTTCCTCGACAATGGATACACCAAAGAATTTGCAGTTACACAAGTGGCTCGAAATCAGTCATTTATGGCGTTTCACAGAAATTTAATACGGATTCATGGTCGTTAAAAGGGAATTTCACCGCGATCCCCGACCTTTGAACCATGAAATTGGTTTTTGTCGCCAACCGCATACCCTACCCGCCATTTCGGGGCGATAAATTGAAAATTTTCAACTTGGCCCGATGTTTGGCACCTGAACATGAATTGCACCTCATTACCTTTTATGAAACTGAAAAAGAACGCACCTATGAATCGGATCTTAACGCCGTTTTTACCTCGGTAACCCTGATTCCATTGCCCAAGTGGCGCTGTTTATTGAATACTGCAGTCACTGTTTTCCTACCAGACACCCCTTTCCAAGTGGGGTACTTTCGTTCCAAGAAGTTCCGACAAATCCTGCAGAAAACCCTCGATCAACTACAACCCGATGGCATACATGTGCAACACCTGCGCATGGCCCAGCAGATCCCCAAGGGATACAGACCCATTACCCTCTTGGATTTACCCGATGCCATTTCCATGTATTATGAGCGCCGGGCCAACCACTCAACTACACCATGGACCAAGCTTGCCTTGCGTTCAGAAACGAAGCGACTCAAACGATATGAACATCAAATATTGCCACTGTTCCCCAAAGTATTGTGCTGCAGTGCCGAAGACGGACAGCACATACAAACCTTACACCCCCAAACTCAGGTAGGCATTTTAGAAAATGGCGTAGATACAATCACCTATGCCCCACGCCAACAAGAAAAACCAGCGAGTCTTATACTCTTGTTTACCGGAAACATGGAGTATGCCCCTAACGTAGACGCTGTTCAATACTTCGCCGACAAAATCTTTCCAAGCATCCAAGCCCTCTACCCAGCCGTTGTGTTTGAGATTGCCGGACAAAAGCCCGTTCCGCAGGTGTTGGCTTTGGCCAACAGGTCAGGCATTGCCGTAACGGGTTTCATACCCAATTTGGCCGATGCCTACGCCACGGCAACAATTGTAGTGGCCCCCTTGAGGTTCGGCGCAGGAACCCAGAACAAAGTATTGGAAGCCCTAAGCATGAATATCCCGGTTGTTTGCACGCCCATTGGATTCCATGGCATAGGACTCATCCACGGCGAAGGCATTTGGTGCGAAGACACCACAGAATCCTTGAGAAACCGCATACTACACTTGCTCTCAGAACCAGAAAAAGCAAAAATGCTGGCAGAAGCTGCGGGCCATACCATCAGACAGCGGTTTAACTGGCAAACCATTGCCAAACAACTTCTGTTCTATTTCGAAGAAATACACCAATAATAAAGCACTAAAAGAAATATACGGCGGATATTTCGGTATTGATGGACCAAACATTGATGCCCGGAAAACGGAAGGTACCCAAAACACCATCCGGATCATACACCCAGTTGAAATTGTAGGTACGCATCAAATGTAGGGTGTAACCCACCGTTAGATTGCGATTGAAATACGGTTGGTGGTGATGCAACTTGAAACCCCAGTCCACCCAGCGCTTGGAGTAATCTTTCCACAACGGATTGGTGCCTCCATAACTTAAAAATGGCATTCTACCGTGAAACAAATCATCGTTGTGCAAGACATGCTCAAAAAACAAACCGGTCTGTCGCATTTCCTTGATCTTGCTTACCCCCAACGTAAACATGTTGCTACCCGGCCCAATCCCAGCCCCCATCACCTGCCCTTGATTGGTCCAACCCACACCGTTCCCATGCATATAAAAGCTATGATATCCAGCAATATCCGGTTGAATAAAATTATCCAGACTGCCTTTGATATGCGTTCCCTCGAATAAGAACTCCAACCAAGATTGGTCCTTGGCCACCCATTGCAATTTTTTGAATCCCATCATCCAAACGGTGGAATAGAATGGTCTTGTCATCAAATCCTCGAAGTCACCCCACCAATCTTCCCGACCAATTTCGGCATACAATTCGGCGTGGGATTCTTTCATCAAATAACGGGTGCTCACCCCCACTACCTGGTTTCGGTTTAGCGAAATGGACGTGCCGCCTTGACCAATCTCACGACCTAAAATGGACGCGGTGATGTAATCCTTTTCACTGGTGGGCACCCCTTCTACTTGAGAAATGCGCATCGCCCCCAGGAACAAGCCCGGCAACCATTTCGGCTGAAACACAAAATTCATCCCCGTAAAATAGGAATGGTATTTGGGGGCCGTGGGATCCGGTACCACATCGGGTGCTTGGGGTGGCCAAGTACCCCAAGTCATAAATAATGGATTGGTAAATCCGGAATGTTGCAACTGGCCAGCAATGATGTGCCCCTCAACCCTACCGTATTTTGTAAGAATGGGCCGGTTGGTTTGCAAAGAATAATGCCCAAAGCCCGGTGCATTGTTGCTTAAAATGATGTTGTTATAATACCCGCTAGCCCAAGACAAATTCTCGGAGCTGTAACCCGCAGAAAACGGACCCACATGCAATTTGATGTAGCTCTGACCCGAGAATCTCCGTTTGTACGGATCTTGACCCATGCGCTCTGGATTGTCAATACTTCTGGGTCTTTCTGGCGGATTCTGAAACGGCAAATTCTGTGCTTGCACCATTTCCGGTCTCAACTGCATTTCCAAAAACTTGTATCGCGCATACACACCCCCAGAGAGCAGCCATTGGTAACCCTTGGAGGGAATCATGGCCCCATCATTCCACCCATAAGGATGGTGTTGGTTGTAGCGGGTTTTCAACAATACAGGCAGCAAACGCAGTACATAACCCAGTTTTTCATCCGCCAAATGATATTTATTGTCGTAATGAAACGAATCACTCGGAAACCGAGCCGCATCATACACAAACGTCTTGTTGATGCCCAAACCCAAACGGGGGTGAATCGGACGTATCATGAACGACAAATTGCTGTCGGCGTGGCCCATCAATTGCTCGCGGCGCAACGCTTCATCAAAAAAGGGGAATCCCACAGGGACGGTCTGGGCAGAAACGTTGCCCAACAAACACATCAACACCCAAACAAATAATTTATTCATGTTACACGATTTTTAAAGAATCCATAATCTACGGGTAAGGGCAAACACCTTTCCCGACAAACCAAACCAAAAGTAGCAAAAGGAATGGGATCCCCGATGGTTCCCAAGAAAAAACAATTGAAAATAAACAAAACCACAATGGGTCTTGTGTTCTCATCTTGAAACAAGGTCTTAGAAAAAATAAACGACCCCATCACCCCAAGGAATAACACAAAGCCCACAATTCCCGTTTCCAGCATCAAATCCGCGCCATAGCAGGCCGGTCTTACCCCCGTATAATCGATGCCAAATTGGGAAACAAAATAACTCAACCCCGACAAATCCAATCCAATGCCGTCAATGGCATCAATGCTTGCTTTGCCCCAATTGCCCAATCCAGACCCCAAGGGATGCAACAAACCGTACCGATAAGAACCCCAAACACTGGCCAAACGAAAGCCGGATACATCTAAAATCCATGGCAAGGGGTCTTTGTAATGCTGGTTTTGAAAAAAGTCTTGCAAGGCCGCAATGGACCGCGGCGGAGATGGATGACCCTCAAAATACGCATACACCAACAATCCACCCGCCAGCACCACTGGGATCATTTTGACCAAATTCTGCCTTTTTTGAATGGCCAACACAATCAAGCTCAACAAGATGATATCGGTCAGCGAACGGATGACAAAAATATCGAAGACTGCCAAGGCAATCAACGCGTAAATGCCTTCCCTGGAGGTGAGTGAAATGCCCTTCTTAAACATGAAAAACAAAAAGAAGGAATGGATGGCATAGCTCATGTAAGCCGGTTCAGAATACAACCCAGACACACCCCGCAAATCAGATTCTGTTTGGATCCGCTCAATGAAAATTCGCAAAAAATCGGCCAAAAAATCGGGGAATACACCCCAGTATTGAATTAACCCAATGACCACATTCAAGCCAAAGACGAAGAACAGGGCTTTGCCCAACTGCGCGAGTTCCTCTTCGTCCAACGATTGAATGGCAATAAAAATAAAGGAAGAATTGACCAAGGCAAACACCGAACGGGCCGATACCAAGAACCCGTTGCCACCCGCCAGCAGCAGCACATTCAACACCAAATAACCCAGAAAATAGAGGTAAGGCCTCGGAATCACCACAGAACGTCTCAAGGAATAGAGAAAAGCCCATGGAAAAATTTCAGAACTAAACAAAACCCGTGCCGGGGTAATGTTCGGTAGAAACACGAAATAGGCCAACAGCTTCCGAATCCTATCCAAAAGCGTCATGGTCCTCAATCAAATTTGCCCAAAAAATGCAGCACCCCCACCACAACAACCAGGCCTCCAAGAGCACCCGCAGCAATCCATACCCACAATGATAAACCCAATTTTTTCAAAGGAAAATGTGGCACATCTACAATTTCGATGAGTGGGGTTTGTTTCTTTAATGCCAATTCTGCCAATTTCAAGTTTTTCACGATTTCCCCGTACAAAGAAATGCTGATTTGCATGTCGATCAAGGATTTGTTCTGCTCCACTTTGGCCGATTGCAACAACGGATTGATGTTGTAATCCATGTTGTTGGCGTTCCGCGAAATGTTCTTGTTCATCACCGTTTGAATGGAATCGGCCTCTTTTCGTAGGACCATCAAACTCTTGCGCACATTGCGGGTAATGGATCGTATGTACTTTTCCGTAACCACATCAATCATGGTCTCTGCAAATTTCAGGGCCAAGGTATCGTTGCTATGCTTGCAACTCACCGAAATAAAGGTTTGTTTTTTGTCGGGTTTGCTGGCGCTCAATACGTTATTGTTAATATGTTCGAACAAAAACCACAAAGCACTGTCTGTTGCCGCATTGTTTTTGGATAGGTCTGACTGAAATTGAACCTTGTGCAAGTGCTTCCGGGTGCTGTTACTTAGATCCGGATAAAACTTCTCTGCCAAGAGCACTGTCTTCTGGCCCACTTGTTTATAGGGCCTCACCAAGGCCTCTTCCACCGAACTGCGCACGGAGAACAATTTAACCAAACTCTCACCCACAAACACCCCACCTGGATTGGAGCCACCCACATCCATGCCAAACTGGGCCAACAAATTCTCCCAACCCGAGGATTTTTCCTGTTCCGCCGCAATGATGAATTCCGCATTGTATTTCTGTTTCCCTGCCACCCATCCATACACCCCCGCCATCAGAACACCCAATACCACTGCAATCAACAACCAAAGCCGGTGTTGCATCAATACTTGAAAATACCGATTCGTTTGATTCTTTAGGTTGCTTGCCGTTTGCATGTTGTACAAATTTACACGAAAGGATAGAATCCCCAAGCATTTAATCGGGTTTGTAAGCGATCTACCCAACGCAATAGGGCATAATGCACCCTCAGCTTTTCCCCCAAGCTCACAAAGTGGATGCCTGTCTTCAACAATTCTACATTTAACTGGTGCTCCATGTATATACAGAGTCGTTTGCGCTCCAATATGCCCGGGTCTTTGGATGGCGTGTGCCAGCCATACAGGAAATTTTGGGGCTGCAACCAATCTTCGACATAAGCCAAATAATCCGCAGAAAATTCACCTTGCAAAGCCGAAGCGATGGCTTTTTCCAAACAGGCTTGGAATTGAACCAACCGGGTTCTATCGGGAATGTAAAATATCCAACTCGACAAATAAGGTGATGGCTTCTCTACAAAGAGAGAAACCTCCCGTCGAATGTCCCCGTAGATGGCCGTATCCAATGGGTTTGATTCCCTAAACTTCTTTAGCAGCCCACTCCACAAAGACGCATTGTGGGTTTTAAACCAAGTATCATTTGCAATGATGTAGGGACCTTCGGTTTTCATGCAGTTCAACACCTCCAAATACCCGCTGAATTCGAAATAGGCATTGCTCCCAGGAATTCCAAAAGAATCATGGGCTTTGTTGTTGATCACATGCACACCCGTACAGCGGGATTTCCAATCCCGCAGCCACCGATCCATCCGCTTGGGCTTGCCCATCAACACCCAACCCCACTCTACCTTTTCCATACCTTAATCCAAAAAGTCCAAACAATGGCCTTGACTTGGTCATAGGCATAAGTGAAAATATTGCGAAAGAATATGAATGCATACTCCCGTGGCCCCTGCAACAAAGCACGACTAGATAGATTGAGTAATGCCGACCAAAAATTCCACAACCGTTTCATGGGTTGAATTCTGAGTAACTGTGATTTCCCATATTTATCCCGGTGAATTATTCCTGGTTGATAGGATAAATAATCGATATCGGGACAATGATTCACACCCAACAAATGATAACCCTGTTGAACCAATCGAAAACAAAAATCATAATCGATGCCCTCCAAAAACCAACGATCCGTATGTCCCTCCAGTGACTTAAGTGCATTTAAATTAATTAAACTACCCGCAGAAATGGCGAGTTTAATCTTATACGGTTTAGATTCCTCCGGTGAGCAACTACCTTGATCTTGGTAATTAAACCAGATTAATCCAACAGATTTGTCTGGAATGTGAAATTCATACCAATGGGTGATCCAATCCAAACTCAGGAAATTAAAAATCACGTCTTGATCGAAATATAACAGATGAGAATATTTCTGATCATAGGCGCAATTTCCCAATTTTTTCAATGCAACACCCAAACCCTCATTGAAACCGCGTCTCAAAACATGCGGCTGGATCGCCGCCGGCCAAAAATTATCCCCTGGGGTGTTGTCATACACCAAAAATGCAATCCCCCGATCAAACAATCCTTGAATCCGTTCACAAGTCTGCGGACTGGGATGATAGGTCACGATGCCTACCACCATTTTCAATGGGGCCACTATTTTCTCCATAACCAATACAAAACTACAGTGTCAACAACACTTCTGAACGACCACAGAAGCGCCGCCCCCAACAAACCGTAAGAAACCACCACCCAATACAAAACCGGTATATAAACAAGGGCACTGATTCCATGCCACAATGCGGGATTTTTAATTTCTCGGTGACTGTGTAAGGCCGACAACAAGACATGTCCCATCCCATTGGCCGTAATTCCCAACAAGAAAATCCAAAAATACCCCAGTGCCGATGCAGCAAATGCGGCATCATCAAACTGTTGAATCAGCCATGTTTGTCCAAAGTACAACAGCAATCCAAACCCCAAATGCAGCAACAAGGTCAGCCCCAACCCCCAATGCACCCTACGGTGATTGTATGATTTGTTCGCGTTCTTTGAAAAAAATGGCAACAAAACCAGCGCAAAGGAAGACGAAAGCACCAATAATCGCACCCCAAAATCCTGGGCAAACACGTAAGTGCCCATCACTGGAGCCCCCATCACACTGAGTAAAAGGAAACGATCCAAAGAACCATTCACAATGCCCGATACATTGCTCAAAGTGATCCAACCGTTGTTTTGATGGACCCGCACCTCCTTTGTGGTCGTTCC
>Ga0172367_10008670_pt1 | contig 11322 bp, 8 predicted proteins | sample Lak10m_FD_114542 | JGI IMG/M metagenome (GOLD analysis project Ga0172367, IMG submission 114542) | Freshwater microbial communities from Kabuno Bay, South-Kivu, Congo - kab_022012_10m | ecosystem: Environmental > Aquatic > Freshwater > Lake | place: Democratic Republic of the Congo: South-Kivu...
CCTCCCCGTGCGGCGTGTGGCACGTGATGCAGGTCATCGTCCCGTCCGCGTCGAGCGGCAATTTACCGGAGATTCCCCGGCGCGGGGCGATGTCGATCGGGTGCGTCACCGGCGCTGCGTGACAGCCGGTGCAGAGCGTGAAGATGTCCTTGCGGAAGTTCATCTGCCGGTAGGGACGCCCCGGTTCCGGGCGCTCCTCGACGTGGCACGCCGGGCAACGCCCCGGATCGCGGAGGGAGGCGTGAGGGTCGGCGGAGGAGGAGTGTCGAAGGTACAGCAGCTGGGCGGAGTACGCGAGAGCGTACAGCGCGACGGCGGCGCCGATGATGCGAAGTCCCCGGCTCACGACGGCCCGGCGCTGAATTCCCGGAGTGCCTCGCGCAGCCTGGCCAGTGCGTCGGCGGAGTCGCCGATCATTCGCATCTCTTCGGAGGGAAGGCCGTGCGCGCCGAGGGAGAGGCGCGCTTCGGATAAAGTGCGATCCGCCTTGTCGCTCAGATCCTGCAGGGCGCGGATGCGGTCGGCATGGGCCTGGAGCGCCTCCCGATACGACTCACCGAGGTGGTAGAGGAGGTCACCGTTTCGGAAATGGAACCCGGTGTCGAGGATCCCTTTTCCCAGGTCGGTGAACAGAAGCCGGAACTTGTGGATCGGCCCCCCGAGCCGGTGCGATTCGCGGACGGCGAGGAAAAGGGTGGCGCCGATCGTTACGAGGTAGGAAACGCCTCCTGCGACAAGCACGGCGGGGAGCAGGATCTGCCAGGTGTTCCTGAGGCGGAGATGGATGCTGTAGAAGGAACGGCCCAACTCCTCGTCGGCGAGGTAATAAAGGAGCAGGGAAAGAAGCAGGACCCCCGCGGCCCACACGGAGGCGATCTTGAGCAGGAACGGCTTCTGTGTCCGGATATCGATCCAGTATCTGCGTCGGCTGTGATCGGCCATCGGGCCTCCAGATCGCGCGGTTTAATGCAATGATTCTCGTTGTTACTGTAAACTTATCGTCAGTTTCATCCGAAAAGTTCACTATCGGTCGGGACACAAGGAGGGCAGTACGGAGTCGACGACGAAAACGGAAAAAGGCAGGAAGCGCTCCCGTCCGGGGGGTCTGTTGCTGCTCGTAGTCCTGCTCGCTAACCTTGTGTGCGGTGTCGGGCTCCTCGGCGCGTTGCGGGCGGACCTTTCGAAAGACCTGGTCGCGGTCGAGAGCACGGCGGTATCTTTCAGGATCAGCTCATACCTGATGGATAAGATCCTGCGGTTCGCCTCCGCGGGGGAGCAGGGGAGGCGGATCATGGGGGAGGGACGGGTCAACCTGGACGTCGATGCCATGACCGTCGTCGACGGCCTGCCCGCGGAATGGAAGTTAAAGAGAGTGCGGTCGGGGACGGGGGAGTGGCTTCCCGTATTCATGGGGAATCCTCTGGATCTTCCGAACCGCGGACACGTTCTGCCGCTCGGTTTCCGCATCGCAGAGGGACCGGGACATGGGCAGCGATATGTCGTCGGGGCGGTCTCGTTGGCGGACGTAGACGGGTACCTGGCGGACCTGAGGCGGAGAGGAATACTCTGTCTGATCGTGGATCATGAAGGACGAACCGTGCTCGGCGAGAACAGAGGGTTCCCTTCCCGCCCCGATTCCACATCCGGGTTCGCGGGAGAGTCGCGGATGATGAGCGCAGCGCTGTTCGACGATTGGTCCCTGCGGACGTTCATCCCGGACGCCGGTTCCCGCCTGCCGTTCCTGCCGCAGGCCGCCCTCGCCTCCTTCATTCTTTTCAACGTTCTCGCGCTCGTTTTTCTTCGTCGACGATTCCTCCAACCCGCGGAGTCGGCTTTGGAGGCCCTCGCGGGAACCGTCGCCGAGCAGGGCGAGTTACTTCCTCCGCGGGCGGCGCCCGGCCAGGTCGCCGGCGCCGTCGGCAGCCTTCTGTCGCGTTTACGCTTCGACGCGGAAGAGGAGAAGCGGTCGATGCTCGAGGCCACGGAGCGTCGGGTCCGCGAGATCTCCGACTCCCAGAAGGACCTGCTCTTGCACCACCGGCTCACCAAGAAGATGCTCCAGTCTCGAGAGGCGGACGACGTCTTCGATATCCTCCTCGGCGGGATCGCCGGGGGGTACGGTTTTTCGGGGGCGCTGATCGGGAAGGTCTCCGACGACGCGTGCCTCGTGTTCCAGGGGGAAACGGATCCCGTCACGGGAATCCCGCTCCGGATACCCCTTTGGGACCCGGGCTCCCTTCTCGCCCGGACGTTCTGGTCCGGCAACATGCTCCACGAGTCCCCACGCGAGTTGCCTCATCTTCCGGAGGAGGAGTCGATCATCGGTTCATCGCCGGTCCTTTGTCTACCGGTCATGCGAAACCACAAGGTGAGCTGCGTTGAAGCGAAGAATTGCGTCGACAGGAGTTGCCCCAACTACTATTCGGGGAATCTGAAATGCTGGCTGAGGCGAATTCCGCCGGATTTCCTCGACGGCAAGGGAAACCCGGAGATCAATCGCGAAGCGATCGTCGCCTGCCTCAGGTGTTCGGTTTTCCCGACTTCCGCCCTTTTTGTCGTCCGGAGCGTCGACAACGGCAAGACGGTGACAAGGGAAAACGCCGTGCCCATCACGAATCTGGCATCGGAAGCCGGGCTTGCGCTTGAAGTGGTATCCCTCTACGACAGCATGAAGGTTATGGCGGTAACCGATGGATTGACAGGGCTTTTCAATCACAGGGAATTCTACCAGTCGTTGCGCAGGGAACTCGAGCGCGCCCGCAGGTACCGGCACACGATTTCGCTCCTGATGATCGACGTCGACGATTTCAAGCAGTTCAACGACCGGTTCGGCCACCCGGCCGGCGACTTCGCACTTCGGAACATAGCGGAATTGCTGCGCAAGGCCGCAAGGACAACCGACATAGTCGCCCGGTACGGGGGAGAGGAGTTCTCGGTGATCCTTCCAGAATCGACACCAGGCGGCGCCCTGATGGTCGCCGAAAGGATCAAGTCGGAAGTCGCCGCATGCAACTTCGTCCCGAACTCCCCAGATCCGGTCCATCTATCCGTTAGCATAGGCATTTACAGCTCGGATTCCGGGGAGGCATCAGAAGACCAGATGGTATCGCTCGCCGACGAGGCTTCCTACATGGCAAAGAAGTCGGGGAAAAACCGGGTCGTCGTCAAGGCGCCCGGGTGATGGGCGGAGAAAGGGAATTCGGACAACGTTTCAAGACCGCGGTCGAGAAGAATTTCGACCAGAGCGCCGACGCATACGACCGCTTCGAGGAACGCCACCACCTTTTCGAAACGCTCACGCGGCGGCAGTTCGAGCTGATCGAGCCGTCAAGGCCGGAGAGGATCCTCGACGTCGGGTGCGGGACGGGAATCTCGACGCTGGCCCTCCATCACGCCGTGTCCTGGAGGTCGCCGAACATCTACGCGATCGACATCAGCGAAAGAATGCTCCTGCGGGCGAGGGAACGATGCGGTGCACTGCCCGGGGTCTATTTCATACAGGGAGACGCGGAGAATCTCTCGGCGTATTTCAAAGAGGCGTTCGACGCGATCTTCTACACGGCGTCGGTCTTCCTGTTGCCGGGATTCGCCGAGTCGCTGCGGCAGGCGAGCCACCTCCTCGTGACCGGCGGGGTGCTGTCCATCAGCTACTACGCGGGGCTGTTCGACGAACGTGGGGACGACGCGATCAGGAAGACGTTTCCCGACCGGAAATACCAGTACGGAGCCGTGCCGATCGGTGAGCTGGTTTCGTGCCTGGAGTCACTGCCGGAAACGAGGACCACGAGGGTCGATTTCCGGTTCGAGGTAAGACGTGATTTTCTTTTCGATTTTCTCTCGATCCCCGCGCAATCCGCCGGGCTGTTCCCGAAGATTCCGTACCTCGAAAGGATCCCGAAGGTCCGTGACTTGTGCGATCAGCTCGTGAAGAGGGTGGACCCGGTTTTCATGGGATGGGAATTCCTGATCGCGCGAAAGCGATGATCGATTCATTCTTGCCTTGATTTGACATAATATACATTACCGGACGTTAATTGCCTGCCCGGTTCGAGGGTATGTGAACACATTGGGCCGTCGACCTGGACGCCGGTCAGGCGTGCCACATCCTCTCGGTGAAATCCGGCCCGGGAAGTTCGGCGGAAAAGGTTCCGTAAATCGGCCACCGCTCCCCGAAAGACCCCGCGATCTGGAGCGTAACGAAGAACTCGAGTCTTTCATCCTTCCCGCAGTCGAGCGACTCGAAGGGAATCGCCAGTTCCAGGACCTTTCCGAAGGCGGCGCGGACCTTTCCGGCGCAGTTCGGCGCGCATTGCACGGAAGGCGTTTCGCCCACGGATTCCCCGATTTTCACGAATGAACAACGGCAACTGCCGTCGATCGGATAAAGGGTGGAACTGAATTTGACCGATTTCTCCTGGAACAGGATCTCCAGTTCCACCTCGCGGGCGTTTTCGGCGGACACCTTGTCCAGGTCGAAGCGGAAAAAAATCTCGTCCACGCTGAAGCCGAAATGGAAACAGGAAAGGATGACGTGCCCGGCACGGTGCATCGTGCCGAATCCGGGGGCCGGAACGATCTTTCTCGCCGAATTCCATTCAAAATAAGATGTCACGACGCCGTCGATCCTGGGCTGGATGTAAGATCCCGGGGCCGCGATCACGTTCTTTTCCTGGACGACCTTGTCGGTCTTGATGATCGGTATGTCGATCGAGTCCGGCGGCATGATTCCCATCGATCTGTAAGCCGCTTTTATGTTGTGGCGGAACAGGCGATCGAATTCGCCGCCGTGGGGCGTGTAATGATCGTCGCCGTACCACCAGCACCAGTCGGAACCTTCCGCGACCATGAGATATTCAAGCGCGTTTCTGAGGTCCGCCGGAGGTTCTTTTCCGGTCTTGGAATATGTCTTCGATTTTGATTCCATCAGGGTGCGTGCCCGGGACAGCATCTCCCATGCGGCGTGATCTTCCGGGTGTCCGATCCAGATGTGGAAGGTCCCGTCGATCCACGATCCCGTAGGAATTGACGGAAGCTCCCTGACTTCACCGATCCCATCCAGGGCACCAGATAAAGTGATAAATTCAACGTTCGGCCTTAACTTATCAAGTTTGCTAAATAATACGTTTAAAAAAGTCACTCCGGAGTCGTGGAAATATTCCCAGGCGTTCTCGCCGTCCAGGATGACGGGGATGACGTACTCGTCGTCAGGTACACTTGATCCCATGGACGACAGTCTGTCGTATATTGCCTTGATATTATGTATGAAATTACTTGCCGCGTCGTGCGCATCCCAGCGGGAATATTCGAAACCGATCAGGTCGGAGAGGTGGTGGTCCCGAAAGAACACCGGGATTTTTCCGCTGCCTGTCACCGCGGCGTAGGGGCGATAAAACCAGTCTGGTTCGGTCGGAATTCCGTCCGGATCCCTCCTGACGGGTCTTCCGAACGCCCGGGCAAGGAGGATTTCGTCCGTCGCGGTCCACCGGAAACCGGCGCCGGCGGCCATATCGAGGGCTGCCGGGCTGATCGAACCTTCGGAGGGCCACAACCCGGCTGGGTCCGCCCCGAAGAGGTCGCGGAACACTCCCCTGCCCCGCTCCATCTGCATCCTGGCGTCGCCGGGCCATGAAAACGGCAGGCCGGGAAGGGCGGCTCCAGGCAGGGCGTCGAGCGCCGACCGATTGTCTATCAGAAGCGGAAGGATCGGATGGTACATCGGGGACGAGGAAAGCTCGCCACCGTCTTCACCGGACAGCCTGCGATACTCGTCGATCACGCGACCCATCACTTCAATCTGGTGATCGAGAACGTAATGCTTCTCCCGCTCCGTGAACCCGCTCCCCTTGCGCCAAAGACGGGAAAGCTCGGGGTCCCCGTCCCTGAACAGGGGGTTGAACCAGGTCAGGTTGAAAAGGGTGGCAAGGTCGGTGTACTCCGACGCTCCGTAACCGCCGGGGCCGCCGTTTTTCCTTCCCAGGGAGCGGATCGCCGCCTCGTGCCCGCGAAACAGCTCGGCGTAACGCGGCTGCGGGATGATCATCGTGGGTGCGAAGGCGGAAAAGAAGTTGCGGAGAAGGAATTCGTTCTCGTCCCTTGTCAGATCGAGGGCGTTCTTGCGGGACAAAGACAGAAATACATCTTCGGCGCCGTTTTCCACGTAATCCCTGACCTGGACGAGCAATGACGGTACGAGGTTGACGGTGTGCCTGACGCCCGGGTGCCCCCGAAAGATAATGGGAAGCGCCGCGTAATCCTTGATGGCGTGAAGCCGGACCCACGGAAGCATGTACGATCCCGTTTCCGGATCCTTGTAGTACGGCTGGTGCATGTGCCAGAGGAAACAGACACGAAGTTTCATGCGCGCGATGCTCCCCGGCGGGAGGCTACTCCGTCTGGGCCAACTGTATTTCCACCAGGTCCCTGATCTGTGTTTCAGGGCTTTCCTTGAGTATCGTGCGGTAAAGCTCCGCCGCCTCGGCCTTTCTCCCGGAGAGTCGCAGCACGCGAGCCTCGCCAAGCTGCGATTGCGCCTTCATCCCGGCTTCGGAGACCGCCCCGGCGTCCCGGTAGGCAGCGACCGCCGCTGCGAAGTCCCCCTTCCCCTCCAGGGAAGATGCTATGCCCAGCCGAAGGAGGTGCCTCATGATCCCGGCCTCTTTTCCGATGGCGATTCCCGCCCGGAACCGCGAGATCGCGAGATCGTAATCCCCGCGGGAAAACGCGATGCTGCCGAGGTAGTAGAAGGAGTACACCGCCGCACGCGTGTTCGGATGCCTGCCCGCGTGCACCTGGAGGAACTGCTCGACGGACGCCAGTTGCGAAGGGTCCGCCGCGGAAGGGGCTTGCAGAACTCCCTGCGCCCGGTTCAGGGTCGGCCACAGGTCGGAGGCGGACTTGTTCTCCTCCCACTGCAGATACGCCCTGACCCCCAGCACGAGCCCGACGACGACCACCACGCCGATCGCCCCGGCCGCGACTTTCGGTCGGTTCTCCTTGCACCAGGCGACGGTTCTTCCGAACGTCGAAAAGAATTCGTCGGGACCCTTCAGGTCCCGTCGTTTCAAACCGGTCTTCTCTGCCATCTCCCGGGCCGCTCCTTAAGTTTTTCGATGATTTTGCATTGTATACCAGATGGATCGGGCGTTGGGACACTCGTTCAGGCGGTCTCCCCCTCGAGGTACTGCCTGATGACCTCCGCCAGGGAGTCGCGGATCTCCTCCGCGGTGACCTGTTCCATGGAGCGGACCTTGAGCGTGCAGCCGAGCCGCTCCACACGGTTCCTGAAGAGCCGGAGGGTGTTCTCTCCCAGGCCGAAATCGGCGAAGGAATTCCCCATGACGGCCAGGACGACCTTGGCGGCGACTCCGCGGGTATAGTCCGATACGGCCATGAGGCTTTCGAGCGATCCGGACATCTCGTTCTTCAGAAAGACCACTATCCCCAGGGGAGATGGCGCGAGAGCGTACCAAAGCGGGGAAAGGACCCGCTTGTAAGGAAAGGCGTAAAGGCGGATCGAACATTTCTCCCCCACGCGGAGTCGCCCGAACATGCCGGCGGGAATCCCCTCCTTCCGGCGAAGCGAGAAGAAGACGTTGTCCACCTCGAAATCCCGGAATTTACTCAGGGCCATCAGCAAACCCTCGAGCAGCGAAGGGTCCGGAAGGTAGAAGACTATCTGCCCGGACGTCTCCCCCGCTCCCGATCCGCCGTCCTCGAGTCTCGCCCGAAGGCGGACCAGGTCCTCGGGCGGGATGAATTCGCTTTTTCGGGGGCGCGCGTCGAAATTCCCGAACCTCAGGGCCCCACGGGCACGCAGGGTGATCAGGGCCTCGTATACCACCAGGTCGGGGAATCCGCAGTTGTCGACGATCTCCTCTACGGTGGCGCAGAACTCCGCAAGCAGCAGGATCTCGCGGATCACTCCGCCGGCGACGGCGACATCGTGCGCCTCCGGGACTACGGCGACCGCGTCGGCCGGATTCGGCAGAGTGTCCCGGATCCGCCTGAGTTCGTCGTCGTGCCGCATCCCCTCGAGGATGGCCTGCTGGCTCGGCGTGAAAATGGTCCGCCGGACGCCGACCTTCCCCGGCAGAAAGCGGAATTTTCCCTCCCTCAGCGGGATGAGGCGGAACAGGGCCTTTTCCCCGGCGATGTTCCGGGTTACGGCGGAAACGATCTCTCCCTTCTCGATGTACACAGAACCGGATATGTGCTCCGCCTCGACCTGCAGGATGCCGTTTTTCCGGTTCATGGAGAGCATTTGCCACAGGTCGGGCAGGAAGATCTGGCTCAGGTTCCCGCTGATCTCCGAATCGCCGGTGAGGGCCTCGGAGAGCGGATCCTGATATAGGGCCCGCTGGATCCGAATGAGGATCTCCTCCTCGTGGAACGGCTTGCGAATGAACTCGTCGACACCCTGGCGAAACCCCGACACGCTCTGCTCCCGCTCGCTGATGAAAAAGACCGGCATCGACCGGGTGTTCGGGTTGCTTCGAAGGATCTGGATCAATCGCTCCGGCACGAGGATCTGCACCGAAAGGTCCAGCAGGAGGATATCCGGCTTACGCAGGAGGGTCTCGGCGAGCGCCTTGCTCCCGTCCGCGGCCTCGATGATTTCCAGCCCCTTCTCGCGAAGGTACGTCGCCAGCGCCTGCCGCGATTTGTCCGAGGGGTCGGCGATCAGGAGGCGCTTTGTTCCCGAGGTCGTGGTGGTCATCAGAAATTACCCTGGAGCTGGTACAACTCCTGGGCCTTCTCGAGCATCGCCTCCACGAGCGACTCGTCGGCCGTGTTGAACCCCTCCACCTCGCCTCCCCGAGCGGTGCAGAAAAACCCGTACGCGCCGCCTTCCTTCAGGCACAGGACGAACTCACGGTCTTTCAGCTGCTCGTCCTCCGACGCGAAATACATGAGGTTCTTCGAGTCGAAACGGGTGCTGCCCGACTGGCCCACCACGTAGACGTTCCTCTGGGGAGGGATGGAGGCCTTGAAGGACAGGAAGATCTGCTTGTATATCTCGGGGGTCGGCCCGGCGGCGATGACCAGGCCGCGATCCTCCGGGTTCACGGCGATGTCCTGGGCCACCGACTCGAGGATCCGCAGCCACGTTTCCCTGGGGAACGAAAAGTGCGCGTTCCGTCCGAGGTCCTTGCGAAAACGAAGGAAATACGGGACATCCTCACCTTTCCTGAGGAGTTCGTAATGCTCCCGCTTGCCGACGATGATGTCGAAGGCGTCCCAGAAGGACCGATCGGCGAGCCGCATGCGGTGCAGCGGGCTCTTCTGCTGCCGCGCGAATTTCTCCTCGGCGACGCGCAGCAGTTCGGGAAAATCCTTGCCGTCCCTGGGGCAGGTGGCGGACATGAAGAACAGCTGCAGGGAAAACTCCGTTCCGAGGAACTGGATCCGGCACCTTTCCTTCACCGCCTTGCGGAGCCGCCGGACGGCCAGCAGCGCCCCGAAAGCGTCGGTCTCGGGGAGCACCACGCAGAAACGGTTGGCCTCCTCGCGCGCGACCAGATCGGAATCCCGCACCGCCTTGCGGACCGCGTCTATCATCGACGTCAGCGCCCCGACGACGATGCTCTCCCGCGTCTGCTCCATCAGGAAGGAGTAGTTCTCCACGACGAGGAACACGACGGAAAGAGGACGCCGGAATCGGCCCGCCTTGTACCGCTCCTTGTCGAAATAGTCGGCGAGGAACGCCGCGGAGTAGGCGCCCGTCTCCGGATCGCGGAGGGAAACCTTCTCTATCCGCCCGAGGCGGTTGACCGTGTTCAGGGCGGCGGCGGCGTAATCGGCGATGATGCGCGCCATGTGGATCTCCCGATCGCCGTATTTCTTCCTGTCGTTCCGCTCGCCCAGCTTCACGAGGCCGATCGGATTCCCCTGATGAACCAGGGGTACGAAAAGGTTGGATCCGGAGCGTGCGCCCCTCTCGCCGCTCACCGCCCCCCCCGTCGCAACCGCGAACGGGGCTCCCTTCCAGACCTCCTCGGCCGAGTCGGAGCGTGAAAGGAAGAAACGGGATCCCTCACGGTCGATGCCGATCACTCCCCGCACGGAAGCGATCAGCATCTCGTCGGGGTCGGTCGGTGAAACCAGCCAGATGACGCAGCTCTCGGCTCCGAGGGAGTTGACGAAAGTCTCCGTGACCTGGGCCAGCAGTTTCTCCTCGCCCTGGATGGACATCATCTCCAGGCATTGCTGGTACATGGACGCCATCGAGTAGTACTCGAGGCTTTCCGCAAGGAGGCGGTCGGCCACGGGTCCGTCCGGACCGCCGTGGGACGGGGAACCCCAGATGATCCATCTCGCCACCTCGTGCACCGGCGGCTCGCCGCGGTACAGGAAAAGGGGGCCCGTGTATCTCTTCGCGTCGGACAACACGCCGACCAGGCCGGGGGTCGCGGACTCGACCGGGGCGACGATCGCGGCGTAGGGGGAGAAGTCGAGCGTCCCGATGTCCTCCTTCGCGGGGTCGCGGAAGTCGAACTCGACGGCGTGGTCCAGCAGGTTGAGACGCAGCTCCCTGCCGGGAGAGGGCCGTTCCTCGAAGATCATTATCCGTGAGGTTTTCAACGTCGCGACTATCCCCGCATCACATCTTGTACTTGCTGAACTGCCCGGGGTCCATTTTTTCGAGCAGTTCGGTCAACTCGTCCTTCTCCCCGCCTTCGTACGCGGCGGGGGCGGGGATCGACGATTTCGCGAGCACCGTTTCGGACACCAGGATGCGGGCTCCGCAGCGCAGGGCGAGCGCGATGGCGTCGCTGGGACGCGCGTCCACTCGCACGCTCCCGCCCCCCCACTCGATGTTCAAGAGGGCGAAGTAGGTGCTCTCGCGGATATCCGCTATCTCCACGCTTCCGAGCCGCGCTCCGGTGGCGCGGAGGATCGACTTCATAAGGTCGTGGGTCATGGGACGCGGCGCTTCCGTGCCCTCCAGCGCCAGCGCGATCGCGTTTGCCTCGAGCAGGCCTATCCAGATCGGTACGATGTCGCCGGTTCCCGGGTCGCGCAGGATCACGATCGGGGATTTCGTCGCGGGATCGACCGTGACGCCCGCCACGGTGACGATTTTAGGCATGGGAGGACCTCTCTTCCCCGACGAGGGAGTGGGTCCCCGCACCTGTGACGAGGACGGACCGGAAGGGTCCATCGCCGCTCCCGGGGGTGAAGTTGACCGTCTTGTTGCAGGCGGTTCTGCCGCAACGCATCCCGGGGTCCCTGGTGCTGGCTCCTTCGACCAGGACCTCGACCTTCCGGCCGACCTGAGCCGCGAGAATCTCCCCGGTGTGCGCGGTCTGAAGCTCCTGCAGG
>Ga0172367_10008671_pt1 | contig 11322 bp, 8 predicted proteins | sample Lak10m_FD_114542 | JGI IMG/M metagenome (GOLD analysis project Ga0172367, IMG submission 114542) | Freshwater microbial communities from Kabuno Bay, South-Kivu, Congo - kab_022012_10m | ecosystem: Environmental > Aquatic > Freshwater > Lake | place: Democratic Republic of the Congo: South-Kivu...
CCCCACCGCCGTGGCTGCGGATCACGCGGCCGAACCATTCCGTCACCGCGGGGTCCTTGAACACCCGACCGAGCCGGTCGAGGAGCCGGCCGTGGGGCACCGAGTCGAAATACTTGCGGATGTCGAGCTTCAGATGCCACGCGTGGGCCGCCGCCGCCTTCCGCGCCGCCGCCACCGCGGCGAGCCGCCCCTTGCCCCGCCGGCAGGCGTAGCTGTGGTGGACCGCGCGACGCTCCAGGACCGGCTCGCACACGTTCATCAGGGCATGGTGGAAGACCTGCTCCGCGAAGGCGGGCGCGTGGATGGTCCGCTCCTTGGGATCGTAAACCTGGAAGACGGTGAAGCGCCCCGTCTCGAAGGTGCCCGCCTCCAGCTCGTGCCGCATCGCCGCGAGACGGGCGTCGAGATCGCTGGCAAAGGCCCGCACCGCCGGTTTGCGCCGCTTGCCCCGCGCCGCCTGGTGGAAGGCGGCGACGAGATTGCCGCGGGCGATCACCGTTTCCCAGAGATGCCCGACGCGCCTCATGCCGCCCCTCCTTTCCCCGACAGCAGCGCCACGAAGGGTGCGCCGTATTTTTCGACCCGCGCCGCGCCGACGCCGGCGATCTTCCCCAGTGCCGTCAGCGTGTCGGCCCGCTCCGTCACCATCGCGGCGAGCTGCTCGTTGGTGAAGATCGAGTAGGCGGGCACGGCCTCTTTTTCGGCGAGCGCCTTGCGCAGATCCCGCAGCTGGCAGAAGAGCGCGAAGTCCGGCTCCGACAGCACTTCCTTGTAGTCCACCTTGGGTCCGCTCCGGCCTTTGTCCGCTGCTGACACCCCGTCCAGATACTCCACGCAGAAGGCCCAAAACGAATCCTCCGCGTTCGCCACGAATTCCTTCCGCACGGACGCGATGCGCCCGCCCCGGAGCAGCTTGTTCAGCTCCTCCTTGGCCGCGCCCTGCCCGTTGGCCGGGATCTGGATGAATTCAAAGGGCATCTTCAAAAAGTCCGATTTTCAAAAAAAAATTCGCCCGCAGGGGCTTCGCCCCTGCACCCCGCTTGCTCTTCCCTTGGTTGGTCATTCCTCATTCCTCATTCGTCATTCTCCCCCGCTCCACTCCCGTCACTTCACCGCTGCGCTCGTCCCTCGCTTGCTGTTGCGTTCCGTTCGTTCCGCTCCGCGGCCTGCAGTTCAGGGGACTGAACTGCGGGCAGGACGGAAGCCGACGTCGCTGTACGTGCCGCCGAGCGTGTAGTTGTCGCGGAGCGCGCAGCGCGCGACGAGCGCGTAGTAGGCCCAACCGCCGCCCCGGCGCACCCGGTGCGAGCCCGATGCAGGACCCCGTGGGTCCGTTGTCCCGTTGCTCGTCGTGTAGTAGCTCGACCCATACCAATCCCAACACCACTCCCACACGTTCCCAGACATGTCATACAGCCCGTATCCGTTCGCCCCAAAGCTCCCCGCCGGCGAGGTGTAGGGAAACCCGCCCGCCGTGTAGCTCGGGTGGTAATAATCTGTCCCGGTCGCAGGCGGCCGCGGCTCCACATCGTAGCTGTAAAGGTTCGTCGTCCCGTTTTGCGAATAAACCACGTAGTTCGCTTCCGCATGACTGATCGTGTCCGTTCCCCATGGAAAGCGTTTCCCGCTCACCCCGCCCCGCGCCGCCTTCTCCCACTCCGCCTCGGTCGGCAGGCGATACCCGTTCGCACTCCAGTTCGCCGTGGGTTCCGTTGTCCCCGTCCGCATCACCGCTCCGGACACGGTGTAAACCGGCGTCAATCCCTCCTTTTCACTCCGCGCATTGCACCACTTCACCACATCCCACCAGCTCACCGAATGCACCGGGTGGTTCGCGGCCTTCCCCGCACCCACCGCCAGGTCGGTGTATCCGTTGTTCACCGCCCAGGTCCTCACTTCGTCCCACTGCGCTTTTGTCGTCTCCCGCTCCTGCAGGTAGAACGATCCCACCGTCACCGTGATCGAGGGCGCATCGCTGTCCGTGTCCCCGCTCGTCACCCCCATGGTGAAACTCCCCGCGGGGATGAGGGCGAATCCGTCATCCGCCGTGATCCGGAAGCCCATCTGGGTGCTGTAGCTCCGCGGCCAATCCGCGCCCGCATTCCACACGATCGTCTTGCCCGTGCCTGGCGTCACCCCCGCCCCGACCGCGCCCGTGACCGACGTCACCGGCACGGTCCAGGTCGCCCCGCCATCGCTCGAGGCCTCGAGGGTCACGGAAACGGCCCCGAAACCGGGCGCGGCGAGATCGTAGGTGATGTCCACCAGCTTCGTCCCGGCCCGCTGCGCGGCGGTGAGATTGCTGACGACCGGCGCTGCCTGAACCGAACCGACCGCTCCACCCCACGCCGCGGCAAGGATCAGTGACCGGAGAAACACGAGAGCGGCAGGACGGGAGGCGTTCATCATTGGGGGAATACGGACTCGGGAAGGTGGCGGAAACAAACAAGATCACAAGAGCGCACAGGTGACGCGACTCGCCAAGTCCGAAAAGGCGTCTGACGGACAAATTCCGGGGGAGGGGGGGAGGATTCGATCCGGCGGGTCAGGGTGCCTGCGCTCGCAGCGTCGGCGTCTCCGGCTCTTCCTTCTCGTCCCTTCGAAATGGAAGACCGCTCGTGCGCGTTCCGATTTCGTCACGTAGACCGTTGGCAGTCTCGAGGAGGCCAAAAAAGCCGGGCGGAAGGCCTCCGAAATCGGCGAAAAAGACGGGGGGTGGCGAGTTTTCGGCCGCGGAAGCGACTGCGGGAAGCTCCCGTCGCCGCGGGGAGCAGACTGAAATCCATCTTGCCAAAAAAATCCCGGATCGGTAACTTTCGCAGCGTTGGCGCGTCGGCGGTCCTTTCCCGAGTCTCGAGTGAGCTCGAAAGAAGGGTGAATCATTGGAACGATTCATCCGTCGAAGACGGCGAACGTGATCTACTCTCTTATGAAACCGCTTCTCATTTTCTTCACGGGTCTCCTCCTGCCGCTCGCGAGCTCGCGGGCCGATCAGTTCGTGACCGGGCAACCGGCGTCATCCGTACTCGGCCAACCCGATTTCGTTTCGAACTCATCCCTCGCCCTCCCCAATCGATTCGCCAATCCCGAGGCGGTCGCGATCGATCCCACCACCGGCAAGGTCTTCGTGGCGGACTCCGGCCATTACCGCATCCTCCGCTTTTCCGGGATCGCGGCGCTCGCCGACGGATCCTTCCCCGAGGCGGTCATCGGGCAGCCGAATTTCCTCTCGTTCGCTGAGAACCAGGGAGGCGGAGCTGGGGTGCGGACGCTCGCGTTCTTCTATCAGATCACGGTGGACGCGCAGGGCCGTCTCTGGGTCTGTGACACTGGAAACAGCCGGGTGCTGTGTTTCCTCGCTGCCTCCTTCCTCGGCAACAATCCGCCGGCCGACTACGTTTTCGGACAGCCCGACTTCACCACGAGCACCGTCGGCACCACCATCGCAAAGATGGGTTATCCGGCTGGAATCGCGATCGGCCCCGACGATTCCCTCTGGGTGGCCGACTCTTCAAACAACCGGGTGCTGCGCTTCGACGAGGTGACGGCGAAGGCGAGCGGGGCCAGTGCGGATGGCGTCCTCGGGCAGGCGAATTTCGTCGCTTCTGCAAGCGGCACCTCGGCGACCCGGATGAGCGCCCCGTTCTCCCTTGCCTTGGGAGGCGGGGGTGTCCTGTGGGTGGCCGATACCTACAACCACCGGGTGCTCCGCTTCGACAATGCCGCCGCGCTGGCCAACGGCGCCGCGGCCTCCGGGGTGTTGGGCCAGGTCGCGTTCGATACCAATTTCGATGGGATCACCGTCTCTGCGTTTAATTTTCCCTATGGGATCGCCGCCGGCGCGGACGGGACCGTCTACGTGGGTGATTGGCAAAACCGCCGAGTCATGGGATTCCGTAACGCCGCCGCCAAGGCGAACGGCGCATCGGCCGATTTTGTGCTCGGGAAGCCCGACTTCGAGTCGGTCGACTCGGGACCCACGGCGACGCTCTTGTCGGGTCCGGTGAATCCCGCCCTCTCGGCTGACGGCGATCTCTTCGTGCCCGATTTTACCGACCACCGGGTGCTGCGCTTCTCCCCGGTGAAATCCCCCACGACCACGATCCTGACCCGCAAAGCGGTGACTCTGTCGCCCTCCGTGTCGGTGAAAGGGACCGCAACGGGGGAGGTCACACGGGTCCGTTACCGTGTCGGCAGCAGCGGCCCTTTCCGGAAAGCCACGGGGAAGAGCCAGTGGGCCTTCAAGGCGATCTTGAAACCGGGAAAAAACCTCATCACCGTGATCGCCGAGGGGCCCGGGGGCACTTCGTCGCCGAAGTCCGTGCTCGTCATCCGGAAGTAGTCTCGTGGGGATCTCCTGCGGGTGGGGTCGGGGCGGAAGGATTCGGAACGGGAAGGCGCCAACGCTTTCTCTTGCCAGTGGCTTCCGCCTTTGCCAAACTGAGTTTTTTCATCCCCATGGAGGCCGAAACTCTTGGAGGCGGTGGGAGGAGTAGAAGGATGAGGATGAGGATGAGGATGGGTAGGAATCGCGAACCTGTATCGCCATGATCCAACGACGTCGACTCTTCGCTGCGATGGGGCTCCTTGCGGCTTTGTCTCCGATGCGCGCGGCCGATCTTCCCAATATCGTCATCTTCCTCGTCGATGACATGGGGGTGATGGACACCTCGGTGCCGTTTCTCACCGACCCCGAGGGAAAACCCAAACGCTATCCGCTGAACGATCTCTACCGCACGCCCTCGATGGAGCGGCTCGCGGGGAAGGGGATCCGTTTCAACCAGTTCTATGCGATGAGCGTCTGCTCCCCGACCCGGATCTCGATTCAGACGGGGCAAAACGCGGCCCGACACCGCACCACGAACTGGATCAATCCCTGGGAGGACAACGCCGGCGCGCAAGGACCGAAGGATTGGAACTGGGCCGGCTTGAAGCAGGGCGACCTCACGCTCGCGAGCGTGCTGCGCGAGCGTGGCTAGCGCACGATCCACTCGGGGAAGGGGCATTTCGGTCCCGAAGGGCACGACGGGGCGGACCCCGCGAAGATCGGTTTCGAGATCAACCTCGCGGGACGCTCGATCGGGGCTCCGGGCAGTTATTTCGGCGAGAAGAACTACGGCGCGGTGGGCCCCCGGGCCAAAAGCGCCGTGCCGGGTCTTGAACCCTATCATGGCACGAACACGTTTCTCACCGAAGCCCTCACGATCGAGACCAACCGGCTCGTCGCGACGGCGGTGCAGGAGGCAAGGCCCTTCTTCCTCTACTTCGCCCACTACGCGGTGCACGCCCCCTTCGAGACCGATCCGCGCTTCGCCGCGAATTATGCGGACAAAGGCCTGAAGCCGAACGCGGTCGCCTTCGCCACCCTCGTCGAGGGCATGGACAAGAGCCTCGGTGATCTCCTCGACCAACTCGATTCGCTCGGGGTGGCGAACAACACCCTCGTCTTTTTCCTCGGCGACAACGGCAGCGACGCCCCTCTCGGTGATCACCATGTCGTCGCCTGCGCCGCGCCACTGCGGGGCAAGAAGGGCGCCCACTATGAGGGCGGGATGCGGACCCCCTTCATCGCCGCGTGGGCCGCGCCGGATCCGGAGAACCCGTGGCAGCGGAAACTGCCCATCGCCGCGGGGGCGGTGCAGGGTCAGGTCGCGAACGTGACCGACCTGTTTCCGACGATCCTCGGTCTCGTCGGGGCGAACCCGGATCCTAACAAACCTCCCGTCGATGGCCGCGATTTGTCGAAATTGCTCAAGGGGGAAGGGGATGCCTCGCGTCCGGAGCAGTTCCTCATGCACTACCCGCACGGGACTCATCGCAGCAACTATTTCACGGTCTGGCGTGACGGTGACTGGAAGGTCATCCATCATGCCCTGCCGGAGATTCCGACGCATGGAGGTTTCCTGCAGCACGAGGGCGGACCCTTCCAGCTCTTCAACCTGAAGGACGATCCTTTCGAGCAGAAGGATTTGGCGAAGGCGCGACCCGATGAACTGAAACGCCTCGTCGCCGGAATGCGCGCCGAGCTCGATCGCATGGACGCGGTCCATCCCGTCGATGCGGCGGGCGAGGCGATCCTGCCCGAGGTGCCGTGAGCGAAGGGGACGGGAGGACGAGCGGATGAAACTCCGCCTCCGGGAGCGAGCGCGTCCATTCCCGCGCCGGCACGTCTTCCCCCGTTTTCCCTTGATCGGGCGGTCCGTTTCCCCCAGTGTGAACGGTCTCCTCTTCAACGAGCTCCGTTCCTGACATGTCGGCCAAAGACGAACCCACCCTGCAACGTTCCCTCTCCGCCTGGCAGGTCGCGCTTTACGGACTGGGATCGATGCTCGGAGCGGGGATCTACGCGCTGATCGGGAAGGCCGCCGACACGCTCGGCAACGCGATCTGGCTCGCCTTTCTCGCCGCGATGATCGTGGCCCTGCTCACGGGGCTCTCCTACGCCTGTGTCGGGAGCCGTTATCCGAAGGCGGGTGGCGCGGCCTTCGTGACGCAGCGGGCCCTCGGCAAAGCCTGGCTCAGCTACGTGGTGGGACTCTGCGTGATGATGAGCGGACTCACGAGCATGGCGACGGGGTCGCAGGCGATGGCGGAGACGATCGGGAAGGGCCTCGGCGTGGAGCTGCCGGTGAAGGCCGTCGCCATCGTCATCGTCCTGCTCGTCGGCTTGCTCATCTATCGCGGCATCCGCGAAAGCATGTGGGCGAATATCGTCTGCACCGTGATCGAGGCCTCGGGCTTGCTCTTCATCATCGCGGTGGGGATGCGTTTTTGGGGCGGGGTGGATTACTTCGAGACGCCGGTCCGGGTCGGCGAGGTCGTCGATGCCTTTCCGCTGATGCTGATCCTCCAGGGCGCGGTGGTGATGTTCTTTTCCTTCATCGGCTTCGAGGATGTCCTGAACGTGAGCGAGGAGGTGAAGAATCCGAAACGCGACGTGCCGCTCGGCATCCTCTCGGCGATGATCGTGGCGACCCTGATCTACATGGCGGTGGCGATCACGGCGGTCTCGGTGATGCCGTGGCAGGATCTCGCCGCGAGCAAGGCCCCGCTCATGGAGGTGGCGAAGGCCGCGGCGCCGTGGTTCCGCAAGATCGATTCGGTCTATCTCGTGATCACCCTTTTCGCGATCGGGAACACCGCACTACTGAACTACCTCATGGGTTCGCGCCTGCTCTACGGGATGAGCCGGCAACGACTCCTGCCCGCGATCCTCGGCCGCGTCCATCCGACCCGACGCACGCCGCACGTGGCGATCCTCGTGCTCTTTGGCATCGTGACGGCGTTGATCCTGAGCGGCAGCGTCAAGCAGCTGGCGGAATCGACGGTGCTGCTCCTGCTCATGGTCTTCACGGTGGTGAATGTCTCGCTGCTCGTGCTGAAACTCCGACCGAATGAGCCGAAGGGTTCTTTCGAAGTTCCCATCGCGATCCCGGCGCTGGGGGCGCTGGTGTGTCTCGTCCTGATCGGGGTGCGGGTCGCGTCGTCGTGGCAGAACGAAGGCGGCCACATCGCGCCGCTCGTCGCACTCGGCATCGTGGCGGCGGCGCTGGTGCTCTATCGGATCACGCGACCGGAGAACCCGGTCGCGGAGGTGGATTGAAGGTGGGGGCGGGTGGACGAATTCGCAGGATGCCGTTTTTATTGGCAATTATATGCAGTCTTTGACGCAAGCGGAGATCCGGAACGGTCTCGAAAGGGTCAACGCTTCGATGGCGGCCCGTGGGAAAATGGGAGAGATTTGCCTCTACGATGGGGCGTGCCTCTGCCTTGCGTTTGCCGCGAGAAGTTCGACGCAGGACGTCGATTCCGTGTTCGAACCGGCTTCCCTCGTCAGGAAAGCGGCCTTCGAGGTCGCCTCGGAAATGGGATGGAGCTGGAACTGGCTGAACGACGAGGTGAAGGGATTTCTTTCGATTCACGACGCGGACGGCATCGAGTTTCTCGACTCGTTCGAGCTTTCCCACCTGAAAGTGTATGTGGCAAACCCCGAGTATTTGCTGGCGATGAAATGCCTTGCCGCACGGATGGGCCAGCACGAGGAAGGAGAAGTCGCGACCGATCTGAATGACGCGCTCTGGCTGAGCCGTCACCTCGGAATTTCCAGTCGCGAGGAGATCGCGCGCGTGGTCCTCAAATTTTTCCCGGATCGCGAGCTGCCCGAGCGAACCGGATTTTTGTGGAGGAGTTGTTGGAGCAACTCAGGGAATCCTGATGGAAGCGCGCCCCCGATCACTCTCGGAGGTGGCTGACCGTGTCTCCCGCGGGGGATCGTTTTCCATGGAGCTGGCGGATTTTCTCGATGAATTCCGGGAACGACCCAGCGAAGGCGCCTTCGCGGAGGAGCCGTCGCTTTTGGGCTCGAACTCACCGGACCGACGCTGGATCGACGCCGATCTCGCCGCGGTCGCGGAGCATCTCTGTGGCCGACACGGGCTGCGGCGTCCCTCGTGGCTGAAGGGCGCGGCGCGCTTTCTCGATGACCCGAGCTTTGCGTGTCGATCGCGGGCCGGGAGGCTCTTCCTGTTGAAGGATTCGCCCGCCGCCTTCAAGTCGCGCAATCTCTTTGTCAGTGCGAATGCCTTGGAGCGCGTCTGATCCCCTTGCGAGCGGCCTTGGGAGACGAGCAAGCAGGCTGGGGGAACGGCTTCAACTTCCCTTCTTCGTCGGATCGTAAAAGATGCGGATGTCCGCCTCCTTCGTGCCGAGCAATTCCTGGGCCCGCTTGAGGGCCTGCCGGGTGGAGAGGTTGGGATTGCGCGGGTGGTTCACGAAGAGGTTCTCACGTCCGATCACGTCGATGGACCCCGCGTTTTTGAGGACGCGATAAACGTCCTTCGGTGCCCCGCTGATAATGACGTGGCGACCGTGGCCGCGGAGGAATTGCACGAGTTCCTCGAGGGCGACGACACTGGTGGCATCGAGATGGCGGGCATTCTTGAGGCGGAGGATGATCACTTTCAGCGCGGGATCGAGCGAAGTCTTCTGGATCTGGGTGCGAAACAGCTCCGCCGCGCCGAAGAAGAGATCGCCCTCGACGTGGACGATGGAAATGGCGGGGATGTCGCGGGTTTTCGTGACGGTTTCGATGAGTTCGCCCTCTTCGGAGAACCCGTATTCGGCGAGATGGGGGCGACTCGCGTTTCGCAGGTAAAGCATGATGGAGATGCCGACACCGAGGAAGATCGCCACATTCAGCGGCAGCAGCAGCGAGGCGATGAAGGTCGTCACGAGCACGGCGGCGTCTTCGGGCGTGGCGGCGAGGGAAATGCGGATGTGGTGGCGGTTGATCACCGAGACGGCGATGCAGACGACGAGGGCGGCGAGGACGGGTTTCGGCACCAGATCCATGTATCGGCCGAGGAGGACGAGGGCGGCGAGGCAGAGCAGTCCGCTGAAGATGCTGGAGAGACGAGAGACCGCGCCACTGGAAAAATTGAGCGCCGAGCGAGTCAGTGAACCCGAAGCGGGCATGCCGCCGGTGAAGGCATTGGCAAGGTTGGCCATGCCGACGCCGAGCATGTCCTGATTCACGTCGGGACGGTCTCCGACGCGGCTCGCGAGGGTCTTGGACATCACGGAGTTCTCGAGGGCGGCGAGAAAGGCGAGGGAAAAGGCGATGCCGATGAGCCGGCTCATGTCGGAGAAGAAGCCGCTGGGGCTGATCGCCGGAAGGTGCGGAACGAGGTCGGCAAGGGAGAAGGAGGCGAAAGTGGCAACATCCCAATCCACGAGGCGATGGAGGAGGGCGTGGACTCCTGACATCACCACCAAAACAATCGCGAAGACGGGTAGTCTCCGGAACCGCAGGGCCATCAGCGCCCATAGGACAAAGGTCGCGGCGGCGAGGGCGCCGGCCTGCCATTTCACCGCGTCGAGCGAGGAGAGGGTCACCTGGAGAATCGTGAAGAAGGTCTTCGGCGCGTCCGACGGCGTGTCGGGCCTCGCGATGCCGAGGAGGGTGCCGAGCTGGTTCGCGACGATGAGGACGGCCGCGCCCGCGATGTAGCCGACGACGACGGACCGGCTCACGTATTGGATCAGGTCTCCGACCCGGAAAATCGCGCCAAGGATGAGGAGCACCGCGGTGAAGAGCAGCAGCAACGGCAGGTAGAAAAGACGGTCGGCGGTGGAGAAGGCGGCGAACTGGGCGAAGAGGAGGAAGGCGGTCGCATTGGTCGGACCGAGGATGGTGTGGCGCGAACCGGCGAAGAGCGGGGCGACGATCGAGGCGACCGCACCGGAGATGATGCCGTAGGCAACCGGCAGGTCGGCGATCGCGGCGTAGGCCATGCCTTGGGGGAAGGAGAGCAGGGCAACGTTGAGGCCGGAGGTGGCGTCGGCGCGGAGGTCGCGCGAACCGTAGCCGCGGAAGCCATGGCGAATCGGCAGGGGGTCGATCGAGTTCTCCCTGACAAAACCGCCGATTCCGGCGACGGCCCGCTTCAAGAGCCAGCGGATTCTCCTCATCTCCAGCGCATCTGTCCCTACTATCCGGTCGCGAGGGCTCCGTGACAATCGCAAAGAGTCGGACCCCCTCAATGAGCCGGTCTCGCGGTGGCGGGCGCGGTCGACTTCTCCTGTGGCGCGACGAGGGCGCGGAAGCTGCCGCCGAGGGCGAGGTAGAGATCGACCCGATTCTCGAGGCGTTCGCGGCGGACCGCGAGCCCTTGCGAGCGGCTCGCGAAGAGGCGTTGCTGGGCGGTCAGGACGGTGAGGACATCGCCGGTGCCCAGCTCGAACTCCTCGAGGGAACGGCGATAGGCCTCGAGGGCGAGACGGGAGGATTCGGCAAGGGCATCGACGCGGCGGGTCAGGAAGGTCTCGGCGGCGAGGGTGTTCTCGACTTCGCCGAAGGCGGTGAGGGCGGTCTGTTCGAACTCGGCCGCGGCGAGTGCGAGCTCGGAACCGCGACGATCGATGTTGGCGCGGAGGCGTCCGCCCTGGAAGATCGGCTGGGCGAGATTGCCGGCGACGCTCCAGATGCTGAAGTCGCCCGAGAGCAGGTCGCCGATGTCGTCGCTGGCGCTGCCGAAGCTGCCGGTGAGGCTGATCGCGGGGAGGAGGGCGCGTTTCGCCTCGAGGAGTCGCTGGTCGGCGGCCGCGATGCGGCGTTCGGCGGCGGCGAGATCGGGACGGCGGTCGAGCAGGGTCGCGGGGAGTCCCGTCGGGACCTTGCCGGGCAGCTCGGGGAGCAGGGCCGAGGTCCCCGCCTTTCCGGCAGGGTAGGTGCCGGCGAGGATTTCCAGCAGACGGGAGGCGCGTCCCTCGAGTTCCTGACGGGCGGCAAGCCGCTCGCGGGCGACGGCGACGTCGCCGCTC
>Ga0172367_10008672_pt1 | contig 11322 bp, 10 predicted proteins | sample Lak10m_FD_114542 | JGI IMG/M metagenome (GOLD analysis project Ga0172367, IMG submission 114542) | Freshwater microbial communities from Kabuno Bay, South-Kivu, Congo - kab_022012_10m | ecosystem: Environmental > Aquatic > Freshwater > Lake | place: Democratic Republic of the Congo: South-Kivu...
CCATACTATGATATACCATAGTATGGTGCTTTTTATTTGTTATATGTTTTTATATCTCTTTTACTGCTTCCATTATTATGCTTTTCTCACCATTTTTTAAAGAAACTTTTCCAGAGAAAGCTATACACTTTTCTGGGATAAGTATTTCCATATAATCTTTAAATATAGAAGGGAAAGCTACTACTTCTATAGAATCAGTTAAATCAGAAATTTTTAAGAATGCCATTCTATCATTATTTTTTGTTATTACTATTCTAGAAGTATCTATTATTCCTGCGATAGTTACAGGAATTCCATTTCCTAAATCTTTCTTTATTTTTTGTATGTTTATTTCTCTGCTTTCTAATTTTTCTCGTAATCTATCGAGTGGGTGTCCGGAAATATAAAGTCCCAATAGTTCTTTTTCCCAAACTAGCTTTTCCGCTTGCGACGCAGGTGTTGCACTCTTTAACTTATAATCCATTACCTTTTCACTTAGACCACCGAACAGTGATCCTTGATTTGCATTTTTTGTATGAGAATCTTTGTTGTATAGAAGCATATTTTCTAAGTTACCTAAAAATACACCTCTGTCACCCCACTCATCCATACTTCCTGACTTAATCAATGCCTCCATTGATTTTTTGTTTAAGTTTTTATGTTTTATTCTATTTAGAAAATCACTGATAGACTCAAATTTCCCCTTTTTCCTTTCTGCTATAATAGCATCCGCAATATCTGTTCCAAGATTTTTTATTGTATAAAGACCAAATCTTATTTTTTCACTAAGATTTTTTTCTTCATCTCGGAGTACTGTAAAACCGCCATAGCTTTCATTTATGTTTGGCGGAAGAACTGGTATATTCATATGTTTACATTCATTAATTATTTCAGTAATTTTTTCTACATCTCCTGATTCAGCTGTCAAAATAGCGGTCATATATTCAACAGGATAATTGGCTTTCATATAAGCTGTTTGATAAGCTACTCTTCCATAACTTGCAGCGTGAGCTTTGTTGAAACCATAAGCTTGAAATGGTTCAAATAATTTCCAAAGTTTCTCAGCAAATTCAGGTGTTTGGCCATTTGTAATAATTCCTTTTGTAAATTTTTCTCTCTGAGCTGCCATTTCTTTAGGAATTTTTTTACCAACAGCTTTTCTAAATTTGTCGGCTTCTTCCCAGTTGTATCCAGCGAGTTCAATAGCACAAAAGAGAAGATCGTCTTGATAAACTATCAGACCATAAGATTCAGTTAAGAATTTTTTCATTCTCGGATCTAAGTATTTAACTAAATTTCTATTATGTTTTCTTTTTATATATTCAGGAATAGATTCCATCGGACCAGGACGATAAAGAGCAACCATCGCATTTATATCGTGTATCGAAGTTGGTTTCAATTCTTTTAAGAATCTAGTCATTCCTGCACCATTTAATTGGAAAAGTCCTTCAGTTTGTCCACTTGCAAGTAATGTAAAAGTTTTCTTATCATTTAGAGGAATATTTTCTATATCTATATCAATTCCGTAAAATCTTTTTACCAAATTAACAGTATCTCCTAGTATTGCTAAGTTTCTAATACCAAGAAAATCAAATTTTAGAAGTCCTGCATCTTCAACACTATACATATCATATTGAGTAATTATCTTTCCACCCTTAGGGTCAAATTGTGTTGGAACATATTCATAAAGAGGTTTAGGAGAGATGACGACACCTGCGGCATGGACAGAAATATGTCTAACGCATCCTTCCATTTTTTTAGCAAAGTCAATTATTTTTTTTGTATCTTTTTCTTTTTTATATGCATTTTTTAATTCTGGAACCATTTCCATAGCATGATCTATGGTCATCGGCATACCTTGAGAACCAAGTGGAATCATTTTTGAAATTCTATCCCCGACGTCGTATGGATATCCTAATGCTCTTGCCACATCTCGCACTGCACCACGGGCCATCATAGTACCAAATGTTCCTATTTGTGCTACTTTATCTTCGCCATATTTTCTTTTTGCATATTCAATCATTTCATCTCTTCTGTTATCAGCATAGTCCATGTCTATATCAGGAGGAGATGGACGATATGGATTTAAAAATCTTTCAAATGGTAATTTGTATTCAATTGGATTTACATTTGTAATGCCAAGTAAATAAGTAACCATAGAACCAGCAACAGAACCTCTAATTGTAGTCAATATATTATTATCTTTTGCATAATCCAATAAATCATCTACTACTAAAAAGTAGGGTGAGTATCCCTTATTGAAGATTATTGTTAATTCATATTCTACTCTTTCTAATACTTCTTTTGTCTTTTCTAATTTTCGTTTTTCAAAACCTTGGTAAGTTAGTTCTCTTAATTTTTCATCATAAGTTTTACCTTCCTCTATTTTGAAATCAGGGAAAACCCATTTTCCTAATTCTAATTCTATATTACACATTTCTGCTACTAGTTGTGTATTTTTTACAGCTTCAGGTATATCACTCCAAACTTTTAGTGCTGTTTCTGTATTTAATAAAGAAAAATCATCATCTGAAAATTCAAACTTTGATATTTCTTTTCCATCACCCTGGGTATTTATCTGAAGTAATGTGTGATGAGCCTCATGATCTTCACTACAAAGATAGTGTGAATCTTGAGTGGCGACTACTTTTATATTGTGTTTTTTTGCGAGGTCTATTAAAGTATTTCTAACTTTTTCATCATTTTCCACAGAGGGGTGTTTTTGTATTTCTATAAAATAATTTTCTTTACCAAAGATATCTTGGTGTTCTTTTATTATTTCATTTGCTTTATTTAAATCGCCACGTACTATACTTTGAGAAAGTTCCCCACCTAAACATCCTGACATGGCTATCACTCCTTCATGGTATTCTCTTAGTATTTCTTTATCCATTCTTGGTTTGTAATAATAGCCCTCTAGATTTGAAATAGTTACTAATCTTATTAAATTTTTATAGCCTGTTAGATTTTTCGCAAGTAGTGTAAGGTGATAATATCTTTTACCGCTAGCTTGTTCAACGTTTCTATCTTTTCTATTTCCAGTTGTGATATATGCTTCTACTCCTAAGATTGGTTTTATACCTTCTTTTTTTGCTAATTTGTAAAATTCAATAGCAGCATACATATTGCCATGGTCTGTGATAGCAAGTGCTGGCATTTTATATTTTTTTGCTAAATCTATTAAATCGTTCAATTTTGAAAGACCATCCAGTAGAGAATAGTGGCTATGAGTGTGTAAATGTATAAAGTTTACTTCTTCTTGCATTGTTTATCATAATAACACAAAAAGCAAAAATAATATTCTTTATTTTTTATTTGTATTTTTATATGTTATAATGTATTTATTAAAATTTAGACTAATTATCTATGGCAAATAAAATAAAAGTAGGAATAAATGGTTTTGGAAGAATAGGTAGAGCTTTTTTAAAGATTGCATGGGAGCGACCAGAGCTTGAAATAGTGGCAATAAATGATCTCGGTTCTTTGGAAAGTTTGGCTTATCTTTTGAGACATGACACAGTATATAGAAATTGGAATCACAAAGTAGAAGTATCTGATAATGATTTAATAATTGATGGCAAAATTGTTAAATTTATTTCAGAAAAAGATACGACCAAACTTCCATGGAAGAATTTAAATGTAGATGTAGTTGTAGAATCAACAGGTCTTTTTACTTCTTTTGATAAAGCGAAGTTTCATTTAGATCAAGGGGCAAAGAAAGTAGTTATAAGTGCTCCTTCTAAAGGTGGCGACAGTAGTACTCCCGGGGAGACAATACTTCTTGGAATAAATGAAGATAAATTTGGTGCGACTGATATTACCTCTAATGCTTCTTGTACCACAAACGCTGCATCACCTCTAATTTCAATTCTTCACGAGACTATAGGAATAGAGAAAGCAATATTAAATACAGTACACGGATACACTGCATCTCAAGCACTTGTGGATGGGCCAAGTAAAAAAGATTTAAGAGAAGGAAGAGCAGCTGCACAAAATATCGTACCTTCTTCAACTGGAGCAGCTATTGCTGTGACAGAAGCATTCCCGGAGCTCAGGGGACTTTTTGATGGTATTTCTATTCGTGTTCCAGTGCCAGCAGGTTCCATCGTAGATATTACTTTTATTGCGAAAAGAGAAACAACAAAAGAAGAAGTAAATAGAATTCTAGAAGATGCCTCAAAGAGTGATAAATGGAAGAAAATTTTTGCTATTACAAAAGAGCCACTAGTATCTTCTGATATTTTAGGAGAATCTCATGCTTCTATTGCTGATTTGGAAATGACTCGTGTGGTTGGTGGAAATCTGGTAAAAGTACTCGGCTGGTATGATAATGAAATGGGGTATACTCATACTTTAGTTGAACATGTTGTTAAAACAAGCATAAGTATTTAATTATGATATAATAAAAGTGTATGAAAATTTATATTGGTACAGATCATGCTGGATATGTATTAAAAGAAAAATTAGTTTCATCTTTAAAGCTTCAAGGATATGAAATTATAGATCAAGGTAATTTTGAATATAATGAAGAAGATGATTATCCGGATTTTGTTATTCCAGTAGCAAAAGAAGTTTCTAAAGATCCTGATAATGTAAAAGGGATTATTTTAGGAGCTACTGGAGAAGGAGAAGCAATTTGTGCAAATAGATTTCCTCATGTTAGAGCAGTAGTTTATTATGGTCAATCGGAATGTGTGGTAGATGATGAAGCAGATGTTATTTTAAGGTCTAGAGAACATAATAATGCAAATATTCTTTCACTTGGAGCTAGATATTTTACAGTAGAAAATATTATGAATACTGTTAATCTTTGGCTTAATACTTCTTTTAGTAATGATGAAAGACATGTTCGTCGTTTAGTAAAGATTGATGCAATTAAGATTTAATAGCATAAGTTTTTATAAATTTTTATCGTTGCATTTTTCTTAAAGTATTGAGTTGAATTCTAAGGAATTAAAAAAATTATACAAAATATGCTATATATAAAATTATGGTTGAAATAATTCCAGCAATATTAACGAAAGATTATGATGATTTAAAAAACAAAATTGCACTAGTTCGTGGTATTGTTCCATTAGTACAAATAGATATTTGCGATGGAGTGTTTGTGTCATCTAAAACTTGGCCTTTTTCTACAGGTGGAATGGATGATGAAAATTTAAGAAGAATTTTAAATGAAGAAGAAGGGATACCTTTTTGGGAAGATGTTGATTTTGAACTTGATTTAATGGTTTTTGATGCGATAGAAAATTTTGATATTTATACAAAACTTGGACCGAAAAAAATAATTTTTCATATTGAAGCAATTGGTAGTATTGAAAATTTTAGGGATTTTTTGGAAGGTATCGATATATATGTGAGAGATAATATAGAGATAGGTATAGCAATAAATCCTAATACACCATTAGAGCAAATTTTTTCTTTGATTTCGTATGTAGACTTTGTGCAGTTTATGGGGAATGATAAACTTGGTTATTATGGAATGAAATTAAATGGAGAAATATTTAAAAGAATTAAAATTTTAAAAGAAAAATATCCTGATTTAACTATTGCTGTTGATATTGGAGTAAATAAAACAACAGCTTTATCTTTAATAAAAGCAGGAGTGACAAAACTTGTAATTGGCTCAGCTATTTTAAATGCAGATAATATAATTGGAGTTATAGAAGAGTTTAAAAATTTAGGATAAAAATTTTAGTATAATAAAATTATTTTTGTTATAATTAATACAATGTCTTTTTTATCTGATAAAAAAAAAATTGAGTTAGAAAAAATTGCAAATTTGATTCGTCAGAGTATTATTGAAATGCTAGTAGAAGCAGGTAGTGGGCATACTGCAGGGCCACTTGGTATGGTAGATATTTTTACGTTTTTTTATTTTCATATTTTAAAACACAATCCAAAAAATCCATTTTGGGAAGAACGTGATAGGGTAGTCCTTTCTAATGGGCATATTTGTCCAGTATTATATGCCACTATGGCACATAGTGGGTATTTTCCAATTGAAGAATTAAAAACTTTACGCAAATTTGGTACTCGTCTTCAAGGACATCCGCATCGTGAATATATGCCTTGGCTTGAAAATTCTTCTGGACCATTAGGTGAAGGTCTTTCGCAAGCAGTAGGTATGGCATTAGCCGATAAAATTGATAAAAAAGATAAAGATAGATTCATTTATTGTTTTATGTCTGATGGAGAATTAGATGAAGGGAATTCTTGGGAAGCAATTATGCTTGCAGGAAAAAATAAATTACAAAATTTAATTGTAGTTGTAGATAGAAATAATATTCAAATTGATGGGAATACAGAATATGTAATGCCACTTGAACCATTAGCAGATAAATGGCGAGCTTTTAATTGGTATGTTATGGAAGTCTCTGGGCATGATTTTAAAGCATTAAATGAAACAGTAAAAGAAGCACAAAATGTGTATGATAAACCAACCGTTATTATTGCGCATACAATACCTGGTAAAGGTGTTAAAGAATTTGAAAGAGATTATAGATGGCATGGAATAGTACCGACTAGAGAACAAGCCAAGATGGCTTTAGATGAATTGAAAAATTTATAAATTTATAAAGTAAAATATGTTAAATCCAAATTTAAAATTAAATCCGAAGATATTTAATGATAATGTAGAACAAATACCAATACGAAAAGGTTTTGGTAAAGGTTTACTTTTAGCTGGAGAGAAAGATTCAAATATTGTGGCACTTTGTGCAGATTTGGCCGAATCTACTCAAATGTCTTTATTTAAAGAAAAGTTTCCAAAAAGGTTTATTGAAATAGGTGTAGCTGAACAAAATTTAGTTACAGTTGCTTCAGGAATGTCTGCTATGGGTAAAATTCCTTTTTGTTCTTCTTATGCTAGTTTTTCTCCTGGAAGAAATTGGGAACAAATAAGAACTACAATTTCTTATAATAATAGAAAAGTTATAATTGTTGGAAGTCATGCTGGAGTTTCAGTTGGTCCTGATGGAGGCACACATCAAGCGCTAGAAGATATTGCTTTAATGAGAGTTATCCCTAATATGGATGTTATTTCTCCTTGTGATGCTATAGAAGCAATGAAAGCGACTTTGTCTTTAGCTAACACAAAGAAACCAGCATATTTAAGGTTAGCCCGTGAAAAAACGCCAATAATAACTACGGAAGATACTCCATTTGAAATAGGAAAAGCACAAGTTTATTGGATGCCAGACGTTGGATTAGCACAGGTAGGTATAATAGTTACAGGTAGTCTCACTTTTTATGCAATAATTGCAGCTAAAGAATTAGAAAAAGAAGGAATAAAAACTAAAGTTATGAATTTATCTTCTATAGTGCCTATTGATATTGAAGCTATAGTAGCTCTTGCAAAAGAATGTAAGGCGATTGTGACGATAGAAGAACATCAAATATCTGGTGGAATGGGGAGTGCTGTTGCTGAAGCTCTTGTAAAAAATTATCCTGTACCAATAGAATTTGTAGGCATAAAAAATAAATTTGGCCAATCTGGTATGCCCTATGAATTAATAAAATACTATGAAATGGGGGTAGAAGATATAAAAAAAGCTGTTAGAATAATTTTAAAAAGAAAAACCAATTAGTTAATTGGTTTTTCTTTTTAAAATTATTTATTATATTCTTCTATTAATATAAATAATTTATCTCTTAAAACTTTAAATGTTTCTGTTCCTCTTACTTTACTCATTTCTTCTACTAATTTTTTCATTTCTTCTACAAGTTCTTTTTTTCTTTCTTCTATTTTGTTTTCTTTTTCTTCATTTGTAAGTGTTGTATCTGGTTGTCCAGGATTTGTATTAAATTCTTCATTCATAATTAATTTATTTTTTTTATCTTATAATCATTTTTAGCGACCTTTAAATATTTTAACAGTTTTTTTTGTGAAAGCAAACCTTCTCGTGCTCCAATATATTGAACTACAGACATAGAATTTATTGGTCCCCAAGAAAATGCTTCAATTGGGGATTTACCTAAAGCTAAAGCTGAAGTAAATGTAGCTGAAAAAGCGTCTCCTGCTCCTGTACGTTCTACAGGCGGAGCAATGTCTGGATAGATAGGGTTATGCCACAATTCTCCATTTAAATATAAGTATGCGCCATTTGGTCCGTCAGAGATTACTACCATTTTTGGTCCCAATGCCTCTATGCCTTTCGATAAAGTTAGTATATCTTTATTTTGTATATTTAATATTTTTTCAGCTTCTTCTAAATTAGAAAAGAAAATTTCTGTTTGTGCATAAATTTCTTTTAAATTTTCAGTGCCAAATTTTATTTGAAATGTACCAGGTTGAAATGCAAGTTTAACATCTTTATTTTTTTTTAAATAATTTGATATCTCAGTATGAAAAGGTAAAGAATTTTCTCCCATAGAACTCAAATAAATCCAATTTGGTTTATAAATTTGGCTTGTTTTTTTTATATTTGGCCAATGACGTTCGTAGTTTTCATGTTTTATTAAAATAGTGCGATCAATGTTATACCAAAGGACATAATGATAATTTGTCAGTTTATTTTTTTCTATTTTTATGAACGTTGTATTAATGTTTTCTTTTTCTAAAACTGCTAGGCAATCTTTTCCATTTTGGTCGTTGCCCATATTTGTCATAAGGGCAGTACGAAGTCCAAGTCGTGAAGCACAAACAGCAGCATTTGGGCTATTACCAACAGCAGAAATTACTTTTACTGCTTCATAAGGTATTTTGTCTCCAAAACGGAAACAAAGTTCACAAGCATTTGTATCTATTTTGCAATGTACGTGAGCATCATTTATTTTTATAAATGTATCTGTAACTATATCTCCAATCGCAAGAAAATCTATTTTATTTTCTTTTTTTATCATGATATTATTATATCATATTATTAATTTTTTTAAAAACTTTATGTTAAAAAAGATAATTCTATTTTTATTTGTGTTTGTCTTTTTGTTTTCGTATCGTTTTGTTAATGCTTCTCCAATTATTAATGAGTTCATGTATGATTTAGATGGTGCTGATATTGATTGGATTGAAATTTATAATACAGATAGTGAAGATATTGATCTTACTACATTGAAACTTTTAATTAGTAATTCTACTTCTAATCATGGCATAGTTTATTACTCTGGTTCACAAATTTTACATCAAGGTGAATATGGAGTTATAGTGCCTACTTCAGAAATTTCTGCTTTTTTAGATAAATGGGGGAATACTGTAAATTTGTTTACTGCTAGTTTTACCTTACCTAATGTAGCAGATTCAGAGACTGCTAAAATTGAAATAAATAATGGAGATAAAGAGTCTCCAATTAATTCAGTTATTTATGATATGTCACTTGGTGCGAAAGAAGATGGGAATTCTTTACAATTAATAAATGATTTATGGCAAAATGCTTTACCTACGCCAGGAAGTGAAAATGAAATAATAAGTATACCACTACCCCCTTCTCCTCCTGAAGAAAATACTGAATTTACTAATGATTTTACTTCAAATACAAATGAATCATCAGCTACTACTTTAACTTCTAATTCTGAAATTAAAACAAAAATTATTGCTCCGACTCTCGTTTTTAAAGGGAATCAAATTTTATTTAATGCAAATACAACTGGAAAAGATGGTGATGTACTTTCTTATGGTAAATATTTTTGGAATTTTGGTGATGGAGATTCAAAAGAAATAAAAGTAAATAATAAAGAGGGATTTACTCATACTTTTTTTTACGAAGGGGAATATGTTGTTGCTTTAGAGTATTATAAAAATAGTAATGCCAATATTTCTGATATTTCTGATGCATCTAGTAAATTAACCATTAAAGTAATATTAGCAGATATTATTATTTCAAAAATTGGAGATGAAAAAGATTTTTTTATAGAAATTACTAATAATACTAATTATGACGCTAATATTTCTAAATGGATTATTTTAGGTAATGGTAGAAGTTTTACTTTACCAAATAATACTATTATTAAACCAAAAAAGAAAATGATTTTATCTCCAGCTATAACTGGTTTTTCTATTTTAGATAAAAATACTTTAAAATTATTAAATTCACAAGGAGAAATAATATTTGATTATAATTTACCTGTTAATACAAATATAGTGTCAGTTCCAAATTCAATTACTGCAGAAAAAATATCTACATCAAATACTAATAATATAATAAAATCAGAAGTAAATGTTTCAGAAGATAAAAATTTGAAAGAAAACAATGTCACAGTAGATTTACCTGTTGATAATTTATTAGCTGAAGCTATTACTAGTGATATTCCAATAGAAAGTACTGATATTAATTTAATATATTGGATTGGTTTAGTTGTTTTTCTTGGAGTTGGAACAAGTATAGCTTATTTTATTCGTAATCATAATAAAAAAATTATTTCACAAAAAGTTGGTGATGATTTTGAAATAATAGATAAATAATATTTTATTAATAAAATATTAAAAATAATTTAATTTTTAACTTTTAAAATATCTTTATTTTTGCTATATTTTAATTATGTCATTATCAATTGGAATGGAGCGAGTACACCCCGACATTTTTCTCAAAGTAAAATGATACCATTCTATTTTGAGATAAGGCTACCAAAGCCTGATTGGAGAACAATACCTAGATCTAAATAAAATCTAAATAAAGTATAGGGGTGGCATAGGAGGAAAAGCACCACCCCGTCTTCCTATTGAGTAGTTATGTATGAGTTGATAAAAAATTTCAATAATTACTTAACTAAACAATTTACAACCAAAAGCATCTTCTCACAATTAGGACAAGAGACGTCAAAAAGTTCATCGTAATATTCAATCCAGTCACTTTCTTTTGGAGTACCATTCCACCCACAAACTGGGCACTTGATAGACATATCTTCGTTATAATCTTTGTATTCTAATATTTTAGCAGGGTTATCAGACATAAATTTTCCTTTACCAATAATTGAAACTTTCTCGCAATACTCTGCAAATCTTCACTTAAGGGATTTCCGGACCACTGAGAAAGCAGAGCATTAATTACTCGAAGATAATTTTCAAGTATTTTATCTTTTGGAGCATTAAATTTTGAAAAAATATCTTCTCCATTTTTTTCATAATCTGTAATGGTTTCTGACGCATTTGAAATAACATCTGCAGATTTTAATAAAACTGAATCATTGGAAAAAGTTTTGATATGTTCTAGTGCTTCAAATTTTCTTTCTTCCCAAGATAAAGACTTGTTTTGTTCTGTGACACTAAGGACCAGATCATAAACTTTCTCTCCAAACCTTTCGATAATCATTTCCTTAGTGACTTTCTTTTCTTCTATACTATCTTCAATCGTGTCGTGAAGTATTCCTGCTATTATCACATCTTCATTTGCTCCAGCTCTCGAAAGG
>Ga0172367_10008674_pt1 | contig 11320 bp, 9 predicted proteins | sample Lak10m_FD_114542 | JGI IMG/M metagenome (GOLD analysis project Ga0172367, IMG submission 114542) | Freshwater microbial communities from Kabuno Bay, South-Kivu, Congo - kab_022012_10m | ecosystem: Environmental > Aquatic > Freshwater > Lake | place: Democratic Republic of the Congo: South-Kivu...
ACTAAGGCAGCGATTAAGGAAGCTGTAGCCACAACTAAAATAATTGTCGGAAAACGAGTAGTAAAACTGAGGATAGGTGCATATAGGCGCTGTGTTAAAGCACTCACCCAAGTATCATTTGTGGGTAGTTCTTGATTTGCTAATAAAATTGCACAAAGTGCCGGGGATAAGGTCATTGCTACGAAAGTTGAGGCACAAATTGAAATTAAATAGGCAATTCCCATTGGTGCAAATATCCGACCTTCGACACCTGTGAGGGTGAAAATGGGTGCAAAGACAACAGCGATAATGACTGTAGAAAAAATTACACTGGTGCGCACTGCCACGGAGGTGTCATAAACAACTTTGAAGGGATGCACCGGATTACTTGCTGCTTGGTTTTGGCGTAAACCTCGATAACAGTTTTCCATGTCCACAATGGAGTCATCCACTACTGACCCAATGGCCACGGCTAAACCTCCCAGTGTCATGGTATTGATACCTTGACCAAAGTAGCTGAGAATGATCATGCCAATGAGCACGGATAAAGGAATGGCGGTTAAGGTAATAATGGCGGTGCGCCAGTTCATCAAAAACATGAACAGGATCATGGAAACGATAATTGTGCCATCCCGCAGAGAACTGGTAACGTTAGCGATGGCGGATGTAATAAAGTTTTCTTGGCGGAAGGTTTCTTTAACTGTGACACCCGCTGGTAGGCTAGCTTTCAGTTCTATCATTGCCTGTTGGATGGCTTTGGTCACTGTGGGGGTGTCATTCTGTGGTTGCTTATTGACCATGACCACAACTGCTGGCTGACCGTCTAAGCTAGCATCCCCACGTTTTAAACCTGCACCAATACGAACATCAGCGACATCTTCCAGTAATACGGGTATATTATTACGAGAGGTGACCACTGATTTTCTCAGTTGATCAATGGATTCAATACGCCCCAAACCGCGAATAATGACTTCTTGGTCTGGACTAATTAACAAACCACCCGCAGCATTAACGTTAGCTTCTTGAGTGGCGGTTGTGACTTGATCTAAGGTGACATTAAAAGCTTGCAATTTGCCAGGGTCAACTAATACCTGATACTGAAGAATATCACCACCATAGGCAATCACTTGAGAAACACCGGGTACAGCTAATAGGCGATTGGTAACATCCCTATCTACCAAACGCCGCACTTCCATGAGTGGGATACTTTCGGAGGTGAAGGCGTACTGTAAAACTGTGGCAATGGGAGAAGTAATTGGGGAAATTTGCGGATTTTCTATACCTTCTGGCAGTTTTGGTTGTGCTTGTTGTAAGCGTTCTGTCACAAGTTGCCTGGCTTGATAAAAATCAGTATCCCAGTTGAAGATGACTTTGACAACGGAAATCCCTAGGGCAGAGGAGGAACGCACTGTTTCTACTCCTGGTGTACCATTCATGGCACTTTCTATAGGCAAGGTAATGAGGGATTCTACTTCTTCTGGTGCTAGTCCTGGAGCTTCTGTTTGAATTTCTACTTGAGGGGGAGCAAAATCTGGGAGGACATCTAGTGGCATCTGGGTGAGGTTATATACACCCAAGCAAGTGATCATGACTGCTCCGAGTACAACTATCCAGCGTTGGGTAATTGACCATTTGAGGATGGTGTTCAGCATATTTGTTGAAGATTGGGAAACCCATAAGGGCTTAGAGGTTTATTTTGTGTTGTTGTCATATATTTCTTGGTCGATCTGGGAGTTGATGAGTGGTAGTACATGGAACTGGCGACGGTGAGACCAGAATGCACCTATGATGAAAGCTAAACAGGCGATCGCACTCCCTCCTGTAATAGCTATGAGCCAGAGTGATAAGCTTGGTGTTGTCGGTTTTGAGTTAACTGGGGGGTGTTGATGCTCCTGTGTTTTAGGTTCAGTTCCACCCCGCAAAGATTGAGCATAAAGTTGTGGCCCACGCTGAGTTACTATTAAATCTCCCTCAAATAAGCCAGTTTTGACTTCTACCATGTCCCCAAAAGTTTGACCTAGAGTCACTTCTAAGGGTTGATAGGCGTTACTGTTTTGTAAATAGACCTGCGGTTTACTGTTGACTTCTACTACGGCTGCACTGGGTATTGCTAAGATATTTGGGGATTTTTGGTCCGTAAGAATTTCTAGTTGGGCAAACATCCCTGGTTTGAGTAATCCCTCTGAGTTAATAATTTCTGCTTTCACCGGTACAACTCGCGTTTCACCCACTAGAGAGCTAATTATGGTGATGCGTCCCGTAAATGTGCGCTCAGGTAGAGATGGAACTTTGACTAAAATTTTTTGTCCGGTTTTGACTTGCTCTAAGTCTTTTTCATATATATTAGCTGTGGCAAATACCTGACCGTCGTTGACAATTGTCATCAGCTTGTCACCTGCATCTGAGAATGATTGACCAAGGGAGACTTCCCAGTGAGCAACTGTACCAGAAATCGGGGCTGTGATTGTGATTAATCCTTGGTCATTACCACGGATTCCTAATTGTTGTAGCCGAGTTTTATAAATACTCTTACTAAGAGTAATTCGTGATTGAGCTAATTCTACTGCGGCTTGGGCATGTTGGAGTTGATTTTGGGCAGCAATTACATCACGGCTGCTGTTAGCTGTGGCTAGTTGTGCTTTGGCCTGAGCCAGTTGGGTTTGGGACTCTAGGACATTACGCTGTGGTAGAGCACCCGCATCGGCTAATTTTTGGTCTTTGTCGTACTTTTCTTGAGCAAATGCTACTTGAGTTTGAGCTTGAGCAATTTCCGCAACCGCAACTTTTTGCAAGCGATGGTAATTTTGTTGAGCTAATTTTAAATCTGCTTGGGCTTGTTGTAGTTCGGCGCGACTTTGTGCTAATTTTTCTTCAGATTCGACGCGCAGGGATACTAACTCAGGGCTAGATACCACTGCTAGGGGTTGACCTCGTTTTACTAATTTTCCAGGTTTTACCAATAGTTCTACTAGTTTTGCCTCAGCAATGGGAGTAGTTACTTGGGCTTGTTGACTGGGTAGAGTTTCTATTTGTCCATTTGCTTTGATACTTGTAGTTAATGATTGGCGTTTGACTAGCTCAACTTTAATTCCCAGCCGTTGAGAAGTTTGTGCATCAACTTTAATTGGGGTCAGAGAAGGTGTGGAGTCACTACCACTATGGAATTTGTCACCGTGTCCAGCATGAGCAAATACTATGATGGGATTAGTTAATAACGTGGAACTCAGCACGGCTACTAGTACCGAAAAAGCTAGAGAATTAGGCATTGCAATCAAAAGTCCTTACTGGTTATACCAAGCTTGTCGCCATTGTTTCATTTGCTTAATTTCGGCTTCTTGAGCTTTGATAATTTCTTGTGCCAGTTTCTTCATTTCTGAGCGTTGAGATTTCTCTAAAGCATCTTTTGCCATAACTACAGCACCTTCATGGTGAGGAATCATTGCATTGATAAAGCGCAGGTCAAATTTGCTATCAGCTGCACCCAAGTCTACGGACATCATCATGGATTGCTTTTGTTCTGGTGTCATTTCCATCATGTGACCCATTTTGCTGTGGTAAGCCATTGGTTCATCTTTGGCGTTGGGATACCAAGCTGTTCGCCACTGCTGCATTTGACCAATTTCTTGGTTTTGATCTGTAATGATTGCGTCTGCTAACTGCTTGAGTTCGGGACGTTGTGATTTTTGTTGTACCTCCTTGGCCATCTCCACTGCACCTTGGTGGTGCAGAATCATACCATCAATGAAACGTAAATTATAGTTGGTATCGGTTGGCCCTAAATCCATGTCGTGATTTACATCAGTGTGGTTGACTTGCTGGCGATTGTCTCCGGCACTGCAATTTGTGCAATCGCTTATTTCACCAGTATTATTGGAGTTTTCGGTTGTACCGGGAGAACAAGCCGTCAAAACTCCACTAATTAATGATGTAAACAAAACAAAGCTCAACGCCAACAAATTATTTCTCAAAGATAAAATTTCCATAGTCATTGGTCATTAGTAACAGTTTAGGCGTGTTTACTTTTCGCAACATACTTAGGTCTATTTCTGCTGACCTACTTACTCAGCATTGCAGATAAACATGAAACCAGGATGAAATGCTTCTATTAGTTTGGCTACAATAGAAAATAAAACATCCCCTCAAGGCGATTGGGCATTTATTCCCGAATCCCAGAGTATGATCTATGAAAAGACTTCTCAAGCAACCTGCTCTTTGTTTAATTTTACTAATGACCGGCTGCATCTCTGGCAGAGATGTGAGGAATGCTGAACAACCAATAGTCCGAAGTGTATTAGCGAAATCAAACACCAATAGCGAGATAAATTACATAACTCGTGTTGTTCAAGAGGTAGGCCCGGCAGTAGTGCGAATTGACTCTAAGCGCACTGTATCAATATCCCCAGACCCAGTTCTAGAAAGATTTTTTCAAGGAGAATTGCCCACCAGAGAAGAAGTGCAACAGGGTCTTGGCTCAGGATTTATTACTACTGCCGATGGACTAATTTTTACTAATGCTCATGTGGTAGCAGATGCGGATAGTGTTACAGTTCTATTAAAAGATGGTCGCCGTTTTCAAGGTGATGTAGTGGGTGTTGACACTGTTACTGATGTCGCTGTTGTTAAAATTGAAGCTAGTCAATTACCGACCGTTCAGTTGGGTAACTCAGATAATTTAATAGCGGGACAAGCAGCGATCGCTATTGGTAATCCTTTAGGACTAGATAATACTGTGACGCAAGGTATTATTAGTGCTACACAGCGTTCTGTTGCCGGACTAGGTGTACCAACCGAGCGAGTTGACTTTATTCAAACGGATGCAGCGATTAATCCAGGTAACTCTGGAGGACCTTTACTCAACGCCCAAGGAGAGGTGGTTGGAATGAACACCGCTATCATCCAGGGAGCGCAAGGGCTAGGTTTTGCCATTCCCATCAACACTGCCGAAAGAATTGCCGAACAATTAATAGAAAAAGGACGGGTAGATCACCCTTACATCGGCATTCAAATGGCCCAGTTGAACCCTGAGTTAAGTGAGAAAATTAATCAAAGTGATACTGATATTAAAGTTACTCAGGATAGAGGTGTGATTGTCCTGGGAGTCGTCCGTAACTCTCCTGCTTACCGTAGTGGAATTCGTCCTGGTGACATTATTGAAAGTATTAATAATGTTGCTATTAAAGACATCAAGGAAGTTCAGCAACAAGTAGAAAATACTAATATTGGCGATACGATGGAAATTATTATCAATCGCGATGGCACCAGACAAAAAGTAAGAGTTAAACCAGAAGCTTTACCGACAAAATAGCAACAATCAAAAGACATAAGTCATGTCTCTATCATTTGCTAGAGGCAAAATAAATCACATTTTTTTATACTTACATTGATATTTAGGATTTGCTGAAAAATTGATTTTTGAGTACAGGAAACAGCGTTTTGAGGATATCCCTCATAGCTTTTTCACTCTTCCTTGAGAGCCTAAGCACATCAGGTTTTAAACTTGATTCAGCAAGACCTATTTACAAACCATTGGAAACAAAAAAGAAGACTTTCTTAATTACTAATTACGAATTATTATGCAAGGTTTTCGTCTTGGTTCTATTTTTGGATTTGAAATCCGAGTAGACTTGTCTTGGTTATTAATTTTCTTCCTTGTCCTCTGGACTTTAAGCGCGGGTATATTTCCCACGAGCTACCCAGGATATAGCAGTGCTACTTATTTTGCCATGGGTATAGTAGCAACACTACTATTTTTTGCATCACTGCTGGCACATGAGCTTTCTCACTCTTTTGTAGCCAGGGCTAAAGGAATTCCTGTGGAAGACATCACTTTATTTATTTTTGGTGGAGTTTCACGCACTCGAATGGATGCGGAAACTCCTGGGGATGAGTTCCAAATAGCTGGGGTGGGTCCTCTTGTGAGTTTGCTGTTGTCTGGTCTGTTTGGCTTGATTTGGTATGTGGGCGTAAACTTTGGCTGGAGTGTGGTATTTACAGGTATTTTTGCTTACCTGGCTGCGATTAATTTGGCTTTGGCTATCTTTAATATGTTACCTGGCTTTCCATTAGATGGTGGTCGTGTTTTTCGTTCTCTGATTTGGAAGTATACTGGAAATTTGAAAAAAGCGACAAAAATCGCTTCTACAGGCGGAAAATGGCTAAGTTATTTGTTAATTGCCTTCGGTGTTTTAGATATGTTTGCTGGGGCGATTTTGGGCGGACTGTGGCTAATTCTCATCGGTTGGTTTTTGTATAATGCTGCCGAAACTAGCTATGAGGATCTTTTACTTCGCACGAGTTTACAAGGGATACGGGCGCGAGAAATTATGACTCCTTATCCAGAAACCGTCAGTCCTGACATTAAACTCCAAGAGTTAGTAGATAATTATTTTCTCAATCGTCGCTATCAGTCTTTTCCTGTGGCAGAAGATGGTCATCCTGTGGGTATTATTACTTTAAATCAGGTCAAGGATATTCCCAGAGAAGAATGGAAATATCGCACTGTCAAGGATACGATGGTTACCACAGAAAACGGTGTTACTGCGCGTCCAGAAGAGCAGATGTCTAAGGTCTTGCAAAAAATGCAAGATTCAGGAGTCCGTCGTGTACTAGTAATTCAAAACGGTTTACTTAAGGGAATCATTACTGCTAATGATTTAGCTAATTGGTTGCAGCGACAACGAGATTTAGGTCAGGTTACTTAAAAAGTCACTGAAATTGAAAATCAAAATGCAAATAATTTTACATAAATTTACCTTACTTAAAGAGGCTATTTGGCGAAAATTTTCCATTTTTAGGTGAATATTCCGAGCAATCTTTTGCTTCTTCAGTAAGGACAATAGAAGGTTGTACGGCGCATTTTAGGTAATGATTATTTGAATAAAATCGACAGTTTTTACAGGGGACTTTATGCCCACCATTGACGGTAAAAACCATCTTATTGTCTAAAAAAGTGCGAATTTTTTGCAGGATTATGAAAAAAATTATCCAACTAAATAGCAAGGCTACGGGGGATAAAGTTAAAGCTATGTCTGGGATATCCAAACCGTCTTTTTGCATTTGCTCTTGTTTGATTTCACTAGGATTTACCTGAGAAAAATTTCTATCTTCAGCTACTGTTTTTAGCCAAATATTTTCAAAAGACATATTATTTTACCTCAGCTATATACAAGTTGATTTTTGATAGAAAGTTAATTACTAATTTAAGAATCCTCATAAGATTTGATGGCTGTTAATAGTGCTTTTCTATTGGTTAATTACTGATTATTTATGGTACTTTGCCAAGAATTACATTAGCTAATAAGGATAAATTTTCAGAATTATAACTTATTCTTCAATTTACTTATATTTTTGTCGTTTGAGTTGAAATAACAAATCTTAAATCCTTTGACATTACTATGTTATCTTGTAACTTCTGTTTAGCATATTTTCATGAAAATTGTCATACCTTAAGGTAGGAAAAATAAAAGCTATATTAACTTACCATCAATCAAATATAGATATTGTTTATCTTTTAATTATATAATTATCACAATTAAGTATATCTTATATCTGCCGATAGTTTTGTTCAAGGATTTTAATTGTATGTCTAAAGAAATATATTAAAATTATGCTTAAATAATTAGCATTTTATGTTAGAATTTACCAGATAATAAGCTTAATTTTTTTTGAAAGTAAAAACTTATTTTTTACATTTTATTTGTTTATTACAAAATAACAATAGAACATAGAATGGAGTAATAATATTTTTTCAGCAACCACGTCTATTTTGAAGATTTTGAGGAAATATCAATGTTGAATTTTCTGATTACTTGGTTAGTGACTACAATTAGCTTTTTAATTATTTCTAAACTACCTTTAGGAATTGAAATTGATAGTTTTTATAAGGCAGCTATTTCTGCGGCTGTTTTCGGAATTTTGAATGCAACTCTACTACCAATTATGACTTTATTGACATTACCTTTTATTATTCTCACTTTTGGATTATTTTTCTTGGTGTTGAATGCAATTATTTTTGCCTTGGCTGCTGCTTTAGTTCCTGGTTTTAGCCTGAGATGGGGCTTTTGGAGTGCATTGATTGGTTCTTTGGCTTTAGCAGTTGTTAATTCTATTCTCTTAGCTATTGTCAGAACAGGGGTTTAAAAAATAAAATTTTAGTTAAATAACAGGAAAAATTTATTTTTCATCAGTAGAAACATTAATGATGGTGTGAATAATTATGTCCAGATTTATCCCCACAAAAATTGCATTTTTGCTCACAGTATTGCTGGTGCTAATTCTGCTCATATCTTGTCAACCAATACCCGTAGCTGACTCACAATCTCCCCAAAAAACTCCCACAGCGACAACGTTTCCTCTTGTGGCTTCTCCTGATGGGGAACTTAGTACTAGCCCTGCAAAGCTACCACTTTTACCCTATGATTATGCAGCACTGGGAAAAGCTATTGATGCAGAAACGATGAAAATACATCATGACGGACATCATTTTAGCTATGTGAATAACCTGAATAATGCACTCAAACAAGAGCCATATTTGCAAAAAAGAACCGTTGAAGCTTTGCTGCAAAATTTAAACGATGTTCCGGAAAAGATTCGCACAAAGGTACGCAATAACGGTGGTGGACATCTTAACCACACAATATTTTGGCAAATTATGAGTCCTGAAGGTGGTGGCGAACCAACAGGCGAAATTGCCACCGAGATTAACCAAACTTTTGGCAGTTTTGAAGAGTTTAAAGAACAGTTTAACAAAGCGGCAAGCGATCGCTTTGGTAGTGGCTGGGTGTGGCTGGTGCGTAACCCCGCAGGTCAATTACAAATCGTCACCACAGCGAATCAAGATAACCCGATTATGGATGGTGCATATCCGATTATGGGTAACGATGTGTGGGAACATGCATATTACCTGAGATATCGCAATCGCCGGGGTGAGTATTTAAATAATTGGTGGAAGGTCGTGAATTGGCCAGAAATTAACAAGCGATTGCTAGTTTCCTTACAAAAAGGGACCTAGAGTTAAGGTTTGTCAGAGAATGTCGCATTGGATATCTAAATTCATTTTGGCTATAGTAGCTTTGATATCACTGGTTTTAATCGCTTCTCCCACGGCTATCATACCCCCAGCTAATCCAGAGGAACCAGTCACGGTTTATGTGCTTGATTTAGGCTTACATTCGAGATTGGTTTTGCCTGATAATCAAGGATTAATCCAGTATGCTTACGGTGATTGGCGTTATTTTGCCTTCAATCAGCAAGACTCAGCCACTGGTATTGCAGCGCTGCTTATTCCGACTCAGGGAACTCTCGGTAGAAGAAAATATGAGAATTTTGCTCAGTTGCAGCAGGCTATGAATACTGATGTTACCATCCTGAATTTTGCGGTGGCCACAGCCAAAGCAACACAGCTAAAAAAATCCTTGGATAAACGCTTCAACCAAAATATTGAGACAAAGATATTCAATCCAGTTAATCAAATGAATTTTGTTCAAGACGAACTCAACTATACTTTGTACCATAACAGTAATCACGAGTTGGTTGTGTGGTTAAAGAATTTAGATTGTCGGGTTAATGGCTTTGTTTTGGTTGCTAATTTTCAAGTGCAACTCCCCCAGTGAAAAATTCTATGTCGAGGTATGAAGGTATTTGTGAACAAAGATAAAGGTGGCAATTAGGTGGTGCTGTTGATTAGAATTAAGATACCTGTTGTTGGATTGTTCAAAACTAGGGAAAGAAAATGATGAATGTGGGATTTTTTCACAGAATTCCAATTATGCCCTTGGTACTACTCTGGTTAGCTTATGCTTTGTTGGGGTGGTATCTTGCGGCTCATCACATTATTTGGTTAACGGGAGCTTTTGTTGCTGCTGTGGCTTTAGCCATTGTGAGAAAAACTGTTGCTTGGTTGGAACAGTTAGTTGCATTCGGATCTAGAATCTTAGTGGTGGTGTTATTTTTAATTCTCTCAGTTGCCTTGGTGGAAACTTGGTCGCTGTTCTTTAGTCTTTTTTTGATACCCATAGCCACTACATTTTTGGCTGACCTAGAAATGCGTTTTGCTGGCTTTAACAAAACTGATTCTTTTTGGATTTTAACCATCTTAGCCCTATCCGGTTTGGTAGTGGGTGAGATGATCGATATTTCACTGTTGCCTAGTAGCAAGTTTTAGCAATAATGTTGATCAATATATAGGTGCTGTGTTGAAACTTCAGCTGGAATGCAAAGCTAAAACTTCCCTTGTGAAAGCATAACTCGTGATATGTGGTATCAATGTAGCAACCAATTGATTACCCCTGGTTACAGCGCCAAAGCTGACAAAGAGATAACCGCTACCATGCTTCCATTCCAGTAGAAAATAAATCTTATCTTTAGATTTGTCTATAATTCATACACCAGTGGTGAGTGATGTGAACTAGGCAAAGGTTCCGTATTTGAGATTCAGTTACTTCTGACATGATACAATCTTCATGCCATTACAGGGTGGAGAATGAGGGAGGATTGCTTAACAGTGGACAGTAACCTTCTAGTGAAGTAGTCTTACACTCACTCCCTGCCCATTTAAAGTCTCCCCATGAAATAATGGCGACTTGCTGCTATTGTAGCAAAGTATCGGTAAAGCCGTCCCAGAAAGACGGGGTTTTAGACCCAAATTTTCGATAAATATTCATAGGATACTACATTAATCAGCCAGCTTTAAGTTCACATATGCAAAGCAGATCCAGACAAGAGTTACAAGAGCTAGTGCGCCAGCAGCTGCAAGTCCTACTGGAACAAAAGAACTTTCAGGGTGCGAAAGCTTTGTTAGTTCCCGTTCAGATTGCAGATATTGCGGAGTCAATTGAAGGTTTGCCAGAAGCTACCCAGGCGATCGCATTTCGGTTACTTTCCAAGGAAGAGGCTATAGAGGTGTTTGAATACCTAGATCCTAGCGTACAACAAACACTACTCGAAGATTTTAAACGTCAGGATGTACAGGAAATTGTCGATAATATGTCTCCTGATGACCGTGCGCGTCTGTTTGACGAACTCCCTGCTAAGGTGGTCAGGCGACTATTGCAACAACTGAGTCCGGCTGAACGGGATACAACTGCTTTGCTGCTAGGTTATGCCCCTAATACTGCTGGGCGAATTATGACTCCTGAGTATCTCTCACTCAAGGAAAATATGACCATTACTCAAGCACTAGAGCAGATTCGTTCTTTGGCTAACTTGAGAGAAACAATTTATTATATTTATGTTACTGATGATGCTCGCCACTTAACTGGGATTCTCTCACTGCGAGACCTTATTTTGGCTCAACCAGAGCAAACTCTTGGCAGCATTATGACCCGTGATGTAGTATTTGTAC
>Ga0172367_10008678_pt1 | contig 11317 bp, 7 predicted proteins | sample Lak10m_FD_114542 | JGI IMG/M metagenome (GOLD analysis project Ga0172367, IMG submission 114542) | Freshwater microbial communities from Kabuno Bay, South-Kivu, Congo - kab_022012_10m | ecosystem: Environmental > Aquatic > Freshwater > Lake | place: Democratic Republic of the Congo: South-Kivu...
AATTGGTTTCCAAAGGCCGACTGGCCTTTGGCTGGGGGTGTCGGGGGACAGCGTCCCCTGACGGCCGGCGCGAGCCGGCGACGCCGCAGGCAATGGATCAATCATTACGCTCGCTGGTATTATTGCGGCCAGCGGGCTTGCACCGGGCCTTCTAGATTCGCTCCGCCAGCCGGATCGCCGCCCGCGATCCGGCCTTGATCAGCGCCGAAAGCACGGGATAGCCGGGCGCGCCGGTGGCGCCGTGGGCGAGACCGATGTCGCGGTGTTCGATTTCATCGGCGCGGAAGGCTTCGATTTGGGTCCGCAGTGCCTGCTCGTCATCGCCCAGTCGGTCGGCCTGGCTTTGGTAGTGTTCGTCGATGACTTCCTCGACCGCGACGGTGCAGGCCATGGCGGCGGCGGTGCCCATGAGCGCGGTGACGGCGCCGAGTGCGAAACCGGCGGCGTGCCAAAGCGGCAGCAAAGCGCTCGGCCGCACCCGGCGTTCAACCGCCAGGGTCTCAAAGGCCTCGAGGTGGGCGATCTCCTGCGCCGCCATGTGACGGATGGTCGGCCCCAGCGGGCCGGTGCCGAGCACGGCAAGCTGGCCCTCATAGATGCGCCGCGCCCCGTACTCGCCCGCATGATCGACCCGGATGATCCGGGCCAGCAGGGTGGTGGGATCGGGATCACCCGGCAGCCGCCGGCAGCGGGTCGGCCGGGCGTCGGAACCCGCGAACGGGTGGGCGTCCCGCGGCGGGCACTCGAGCGAGCGGCCACCGCCCGAGAGGCACCCGGGCCCGGGCCCGGGCGCCGGCGTGGGGCCATGGGGGCTTGCGTCGACGCTGCCGGTCACCGGGCGGCCTCCAGACGCAGCATGGTCCGAATGGCGGTGGCCATCGCGTAGGCCGCCATTCCCATGAAGATCATGGCGCTATAGCCGGCGAGCGAGATGCCGCCGAGCGACCAGGCCACTACGTCACAGCGGACCACCGGCGTGGCCATGAGCTGGGCCAGCATCTCGTCGGCATTGGTGGCCGTCAACTCCGGAGCGGTGCAGCCGATCAGGTCGGCCCAGATATGCGCCTCAAGCCCGACCTGATAGAACGCGAAGGCAAAACCGGTAAGACCGCCGAGGCCGCAGACCGCGATCATGCCGGCGCCGGTTTCAGTGTCGCGGATGAACACCACAATCACCAAGCTCATGGCGAGAATCGCGGCGTAAATCCAGCGCTGCCGGATGCACAGATCGCACGGCGCGACTCCAAATCCGTACTGAAGCACGAAGGCGCCGCCCAGGCAGCCCCCGGCGACCAGGGCCAGTACGGCAGCCGCCCGTTTCCAGTCCAGCCCCCAGTCCAGGGCCGTTTGCCCGGTTGCCCGGAGTTTTGCCGCTAGTACCACGTTTGTCCCACCCATGTTGCTGCGTTGCTGGCCGCGAGCGGTGCGCCCGGCCGGTGGCGGCAGTATCATACGAAATCGGGTGACTTGCATCCGGATTCGCGAAGACCCGCTGGCCCGGCCCGTCCATGTCATCACCCCAAAAAGACGGCTGGCCAGGGACCAAGTCCCGGTTTCCAAAGGCCGGCTGGCCTTTGGTTGGGGGTGTCGGGGGACGAAGTCCACTGACGTTCGCGCCGGGCAGGCGCGCGCGTATCAACGCGCAGCTCCAGGCGCGATGACATCGGCCGTTACTGGAGGCCGGGGGCAAGAACGGACCAAAATCGCCGCCGGACGGTGCTGAACCGATGGCTTAAGACGGACCAACGCTTGCTGTTTGGCCAAGGGCATGTTATTGCACCGCACAAAACTGCCCCCATCGGCTTCCTCACTCTTTTGCCCCCCCGTTTCCCTCCGCTCCCGCCCCGTTTCCCTTCCCTGCCGCTGCTCCAGCCGCTGCCTCGTTCCTGGTTGAAACCGACATGACCTTGCGTAACATCGCCATCATTGCCCACGTCGACCACGGCAAAACCACGCTGGTTGACACCCTGCTCCGCCAGAGCGGCTCATTCCGTGCCAACCAACAGGTCATGGAACGTGCGCTTGACAGCAACGATCTCGAGCGTGAGCGCGGGATCACCATTCTGGCCAAGTGCACTTCGGTTCAGTGGGGTGAGGTGCGGATCAATATCGTCGACACCCCCGGCCACGCCGACTTCGGCGGCGAGGTGGAGCGCATACTCTCCATGGTCGACGGTGTGGTGGTGCTGGTCGATGCGGCCGAGGGGCCGCTGCCGCAGACCAAGTTTGTGGTCGGCAAGGCGCTGGCGCTGGGCTTGCGTCCTATCGTGTTGATCAACAAGGTGGATCGGCCGGACGCGCGGGCGCACGAGGTGCACGACGAGGTGTTCGACCTCTTCTCCAACCTGGATGCGACCGACGCCCAGTTGGATTTCCCGACTCTGTTCGCGTCCGGGCGCGAGGGCTGGGCGGCCGAGACTCCGGACGGGCCGCACACCGACCTCACCCCTCTGTTCGACCTGATCGTCCGCCATGTGCCCGCCCCCATGGTCGTGGCCGGGGGCCAGTTCAGCATGCTGGTCACCACGCTTGAGTACAATCCTTATCTTGGGCGGCTGCTGACCGGACGGATCCAGTCCGGCGTGGTTCGGCCCAATATGGCGATCAAGTCGCTGACGCGGGATGGCAAGCTGATCGAGCAGGGGCGAATCACCAAGGTGCTGGCCTTCCGCGGTCTTGAGCGGCAGTCGATCGACGAGGCCGAGGCCGGGGACATCGTGGCGCTGGCCGGCTTGAGCGAGACGTCGGTATCCGACACCATTTGCGAGCCGACGGTGGAGCAGGCGCTGCCGGCCCAGCCGATCGACCCGCCGACGCTGGCGATGACCTTTACGGTCAACGACAGCCCGCTGGCGGGCCGGGAAGGCGACAAGGTGACGAGCCGCATGATTCGCGCCCGGCTGATGCGCGAGGCGGAAGGCAACATCGCCTTCCGGATCAGCGAGAGCGACGACAAGGACGCATTTGAGGTGGCCGGCCGCGGCGAGCTTCAACTGGGCATCCTGATCGAGACCATGCGCCGCGAGGGCTTTGAGCTGTCGATCAGCCGGCCGCGGGTGCTGTTCCGCTCCGATCCCTTGACCGGCCAGCGGCAGGAGCCGATCGAGGAAGTGGTGATCGATGTCGACGACGAATTCTCGGGGCCGGTGGTCAATAAGCTTTCGGAGCGCCGCGCCGAGTTGGTAGCGATGCGGCCGTCCGGCGGCGGCAAGACCCGGCTGGTGTTCCACGCGCCCTCGCGCGGGTTGATCGGCTATGTCGGCGAGTTCCTGACCGACACCCGCGGCACCGGGGTGATGAACCGGCTGTTCCACGGTTATGCCCCCTACAAGGGGCCGATTGCGGCAAGGCGGACCGGGGTGATGATCTCCAACGGCACAGGGCTGGCGGTGGCCTACGCGCTGTGGAACCTTGAGGACCGCGGACCGATGCTGATCGATCCCGGGGTTGAGGTCTATCAGGGCATGATCATCGGCGAGCACACCCGCGGCACCGACCTTGAGGTTAACGTGCTCAAGGGCAAGCAGCTTACCAACATCCGGGCCGCCGGCAAGGATGAGGCGGTGCGTCTTACCCCGCCGATTCGCATGACGCTGGAAAAGGCGTTGGCCTGGATTGGGGATGATGAGCTGGTGGAGGTGACGCCCAAGTGCATCCGGCTGCGCAAGCGGCTATTGGATCCGAATGACCGTAAGCGGGCGTCGCGGACGGTTGAGGCGGCGGGGTAGGGGTGCCTTCGGCGACCAGGGGCGCTGCCCCTGGACCCCGCCGGGGCCGCGGCCCCCGGACCCCTTGACTTTAGTAATGGTTTCCAAAGGTCCCCCTTTTTTATGAATGGGGCCTTTGGTGGGGTCCAGGGGCAAAGCCCCTGTCTTGTTTACCAGCGAGCCGCTCTCATGCCCACCGATCGCATCCTCATCCTCGACTTCGGCTCCCAGGTCGCGCAACTGATCGCGCGACGGGTTCGTGAGGCCGGCGTCTACTGCGAAATCCTCCCCTTCCACACCGACGAAGCCGCGATCACCGCCTTCGCCCCCCGGGCGGTGATTCTCTCCGGCGGCCCCGCCTCGGTGCTGGAGCCGGACAGTCCGCGCATTCCCGCCGTGATCCTCCGGCTTGACGTGCCGGTGCTGGCGATCTGTTACGGCCAGCAGGCGCTTTGCCACCAGTTGGACGGCGCGGTGGAGGGCGGCCACGCGCGCGAGTTCGGCCGCGCCGAGCTGACGGTGGTTGAAGGCTGCGCGCTGTTCGATGGCGTGTGGCCGGTTGCCAGCCGGCGGGTGGTCTGGATGAGCCATGGCGACCGCGTGACCCGGCTGCCCGAGGGATTCCGGACCGTCGCGGTCAGCGAAGGCGCCCCCTATGCCGCCATCGCCAACGACGCCCGGCGTCTTTACGGCGTCCAGTTCCATCCCGAGGTCGTCCACACCGAGGACGGTGCGGCGCTGATCCGCCACTTCGTGCGCCAGGTCGCCGGCTGTGCCGGCACCTGGACCATGGCCGCTTTCCGCCAGCAGGCGGTTGAGCGCATCCGCGCCAAGGTCGGCAGCGGGCGGGTGATCTGCGGCCTCTCGGGCGGGGTGGACAGCGCGGTTGCCGCGGTGCTGATTCATGAGGCGATCCAGGACCAGCTTACCTGCATCTTCGTCGATACCGGCCTCATGCGCGCGGGCGAGGCGGCCGAGGTGGTCGGGCTCTTCCGCGGCCACTACAACATTCCGCTGATCCACCGCGACGCCGCGGCGTTGTTCCTTGAGCGGCTCCGGGGGGTGACCGACCCCGAGGCCAAGCGCAAGAGCATCGGCGCCACCTTCATCGATGTGTTCGAGCAGGAGGCGGCGCGCCTGGGCGGTGCCGCATTCCTGGCCCAGGGCACACTGTATCCGGACGTGATCGAGAGCGTGTCGCCGACCGGCGGCCCCAGCGTCACCATCAAGTCCCACCATAACGTCGGCGGCCTGCCGGCGCGGATGAACCTCGCCTTGGTCGAGCCGCTGCGCGAGCTGTTCAAGGACGAGGTGCGCCAGCTCGGCCGCGAACTCGGCCTGCCCGACGCCTTTGTCGGCCGCCACCCTTTCCCCGGCCCCGGCCTTGCCATCCGCATCCCCGGCGAGGTCAGCGCCGAGCGGCTGGAAATCCTGCGCCGCGCCGACACCCTGTACCTCGAGGAAATCCGCGCCGCCGGCCTCTACGACCAGATCTGGCAGGCCTTCGCCGTGCTGCTGCCGGTCCGCTCGGTCGGGGTGATGGGCGACGGGCGTTCCTATGATTACGTGCTGGCCCTGCGCGCGGTGACGTCCTGCGACGGCATGACCGCCGAGGCCTTCCACTTCGACCCCGCCTTCCTCACCCGCCTCGCCACCCGCTTGATCAACCAGGTTCCGGGCATCAACCGGGTTACCTATGATCTCACCAGCAAGCCGCCGGGGACGATTGAGTGGGAGTGAGGGGGGCTGAGGTGATACCTCCCTTGACTTAAGTAATGGTTTCCAAAGGCCCCCCTTTTTTATGAATGGGGCCTTTGGTGGGGTCCAGGGGTAAAGCCCCTGTCTTGTTGCCTCTTACCAACGAGCAGAAAGTTTGAATCACTGTCTGCGGCGATGCCGGCTTGCGCCGGCTGTCAGGGGACTTTGTCCCCCGACACCCCCAACCAAAGGCCGGCGGGCCTTTGGAAACCGGTTATAAGGGCAATGGATCAGACTCTAGGCTCGTTGGTATAACAATCTAGTGCTTCCTTATTAAGCAGCGGTGCGCCATCTTTTGTCACGGTCGCTCTTCGGCGAGCGATGTGACAGGTTAAGGCACCGGCATGATCATCGCAGCAGGCACCCACTGCTATTCGCTGGGCGTCCCTCCCTGTACGGGTGAAGGAGTGTCCTGGACCCCTCAGGATATGGATCGAGCCCTCACCGGCGAAGTCGCGGCCATTGTGTTCGACGACGACGGCCGGGCGGATGTCTCGGCCCTTCTCGCTGGGGTTGCCGACACCGAATTCAAGCAGACCGGCCTTTTCGCAATTCTGGGGTCGCCCGGCGGCCCGGCTAAAGCGGACCCGCTTGAGGACTGGCGAGTCGGCGAGGGCATTGCCGAGGGGTACCTGACGGCCTATCGAAACTGTTTCTTTCCTTGGCCTGACGGTCGCGATGAACGTAAGGTGGGGGCGAGCCTGCCGGGCGCCGATCTCGTCGGCTTTCATACCGACGCCAATGGTGACCGGTTTGCGTTTGGAGAAGTAAAGACTTCAGCCGAGAGGAAGTACCCGCCGCAGGTAATGACCAAGAAAGATGGCATGCAACAGCAAATCGAGAACCTGCGCGATGCGAAGAAGGACCGAGACACGCTTTTTAGGTATTTAGCGCATAGATTCTCAGGACGGCCGTGGCAGCCGAGGTTTCTGGCGGCTGCGGCCCGCTATCTTGAAGATGATCGCGATGTCGGACTGTTCGGCGTGCTGGTGCGGGACGTGCCGCCAAGCCCGGACGATCTGCGGGTCCGGGTGCACAGGCTGGCGCACGACATCCGGGGCAAGACCACCATCGCCCTACTGGCAATCTACCTGCCCGCGGACAGCATAACCAAGCTCGCGGACAGGACGCGAACGGCGCGAGACGGAGGGGGGACATGACGGTCACCCAGGAGACTCTCCGCGCGCTTTACGCGCATTGGGCTCTGCAAGCCATCACCGAGCCCAAACGCCGGCAGGTCGCCGAGTTGGTGAACCAGCGCTTGGTCAAGAACGCTGTCGGCAGTCAGATTGCGTTCGACTTTATCGAGACCAGCGACGACGACGACCTTTTGAGCCGGGTCGCGCTCGCCTATGAGACGGCAGCCATCGAAGGCCTGGATGCGCTGAGCCGCCCATCGGGGAGCAACGGCGCACTGCGCAGCCAGTGCGTGGCCGCAGCCTGTCAGGCGTTTGATATTTTAAGACTTTCCCCGGTTCCGGATGGCGCCCGCGAGCGCATTTTCCATGTGCTGCATCTGTCCGCGATCGCCTATTGCGGTGACCGTTGGACTGATCTTCGGCGCTGGTATCGGGAGAACCTGACGGCCCTTGAAGTGCCCCAGGTCGACGGCGTGCCGTGGGACCGTCGCCTGCTGTACCGCATCTTTGACTGCTGGCAGCGGTTGTTCTGGAAAAAAGGCTGGGACGATCTAAGCCACGTCCACCGTATTATCCTGGGGCTGCGTGAGGAGCAAGAGACACACGAGGCTGCGTGTCTCAACCAGGGACTCGAGGCCGAGAACCGGGCCGCCGCATTTCGTTTGGTGGCCCTCTACCACTGGGCCAAGGGGACCGAGATACTCGCCGGGTACGTGAGCCAGGGCGAGCCCCAGGGAATTTTTTCCTTAATTGATAAGCACTTTGAGGCAGGTATCCGGGCCGCGGCGGCGTCTGGGGACGCCGGGCACGAGATTATTCTGCGCTGGCTCCATGCTGCCGGCCGCGTCATGGTCACCAATTCGCTTTGGTGGGCCACCCGCACCGTCAATTCCCGCATGACCCGGTTCGTTCGCAGCCTGACCACTCGGGATCATCGTCCCTTGTTTGAGCTGTTGCCGCCGCAGCGGGCGGCGCTGCTCGAGCAAGGACTGCTCGACCCGGCCAAGACCGCGATTGTGATCGATATGCCGACATCGGGCGGCAAGACGCTCCTGGCGCAGTTCCGGATTCTTCAGGCGCTGAACCAATTTGATGCGGATCAGGGGTGGGTCGCCTATGTCGCGCCGACACGCGCACTTTCGGCCCAGATCACGAGACGGCTGCGCCGCGATTTCGCGCCGATCGGCATTCGCGTGGAACAACTGACCGGTGCCGTCGAGGTCGACGCGTTCGAGGAGGCCCTGTTGACGGACAAGGGGGCTCCGTTCGGTGTCCTGGTGGCGACGCCGGAAAAGCTCTCACTCGTCATTCGCAACCGCAAGGTGGCGCGGCCACTGGCGCTTGTGGTGATGGATGAGGCCCACAATATTGAAGCCGAGGAGCGCGGCCTGCGGATTGAGCTGCTGCTCGCCACCATCAAGGGGGACTGCCCAACCGCGAACTTTCTGCTCCTGATGCCCTATGTGGAGGAGGCCGAGACATTGGCCCGTTGGCTCGCTCAGGATGTCAACGCCGGCCGCTCGATCAGCTTCGGCGCCACCGCCTGGAAGCCGAACGAGAGAATCATTGGGGTCTATCGTGTGGTCCCGGACGATTCGGTTCGGGCTGGTTGGTGCCTCAACTTCGAGACGTTGACTGTCACCGAGAAGGCGCTGCACTTGCGCGGCACGCACCAAGTCGACGGTGTCAAACCGTTCGACGTTCCCCTAAGCAAGGCGAAGGGAAATCAATCACTCCAGACGGCTGCCATGGCAACCGTTCTGTCAGGTCGTGGGACAAGCGTCGCGGTTGCTACCAGTATACCCTCCGTTTGGTCCATGGCCCGCCGTGCTGCCAACGCGTTGGACGCAGCCGTCAGCGGGGACCCGGATATCAGACTGGTCCAGGACTTCCTGCGTACGGAGATCGGCCCTCAATTCGAGCTCGTGAAGATGCTTGACCATCGGGTTGGGGTTCATCATGCCGGGCTGTCGGACGAGACCCGGTCCCTGATGGAATGGCTGGCCGAGGAGGGTAAGCTGCGCGTTCTGTGCGCAACATCAACGATCTCCCAGGGCATCAACTTTCCTGTCTCTTCGGTCTTTCTGGCATCTCGCCACGTGCCCCACAAAGACGGGTACAGTACCGAAATGGCCCCGCGTGAGTTCTGGAACCTGGCCGGAAGGGCCGGGCGAATCGATCACGATGCCGTCGGCGTTATAGGTCTCGCTGAGGGCAAGCATCATAAAGAGATCATAGCGTATCTTTCGCGGGCGACTGGCGCGCTCGTCTCGCGGTTGGTCAGCCTTGTTGAGGACGCTGTCGAGCGCGGCAAGCTGAACAGTCTTGATCAATTAATTTATAGGGATGACTGGGCAGATTTTCGATGTTATATTGCTCATCTTTGGGCCGAGAAGCGAAACCTTGATGCCGTCCTGGCCGACTTGGAGCAGACGCTACGTCAGACTTTGGGGTATACCGTCCTGCGCGACAACCCCGCGACCAGAGAGCGTGCAGCCGCTCTGCTGGATGCTACCAAGTCCTACGCCAAATCACTGGCAGAAAAGCCTGGGCTTGCCATTCTCTCGGATCAGACGGGCTTTTCGCCGGAAGGCATCGGGAAAGCGATATCGGGTCTTGGCAAGCTGGAGGAGCGGCTGAAGCCGACGGATTGGGCGCCGGACAGCCTGTTCGGCCAGTCCGGCCGAATGGCGGATCTGTTCGGCATCATGCTCAATATACCGCAGATCAAGGAAGGTCTTGAGAAAATAGCCGGTGAGGGGCCGGATCACGCTCGCCTGTCCAATATCACCAAAGACTGGGTCAACGGGGCATCGCTTAGCGAAATAGCAAAAGCCTATTTCTCGAGTGGAAATGAGCACACAGACTCCCTCACTGAGGCATGCCGGGCGATTTACCGGACGATCGTCAACAGCGGCACCTGGGGCATGTCTGCGCTTAGCCGCCTGGGATTGGACCTTGATGCATTATCCGATCAGGAGAAACAGCAAATTAATGCTCTGCCCGCCATGATCTACCACGGTGTACGCAGCGAACGCGCCGTCTTGATGCGGATGAATGCGGTGCCGCGGAGTGCCGCCGAAGCGCTTGGGGAGCTGTACCGCACCACGGTTGGTACAGACCACGCCGCCCACTCGGTCGGCAGCGCCCGGGATTTTCTGCGTAACCTCAATGACTGTGACTGGGACCGCGCGCGGCCTGCGAACGCTGCCCTCTCCGGGAGCGGCTATCAGCGCCTCTGGCACATTCTGTCCGGTGAGGGCGGCTGAGGTGGCCCCCGCCGGATACCTCCCTTGACTTAAGTAATGGTTTCCAAAGGCCCGCCGGCCTTTGGTGGGGTCCAGGGGCAAAGCCCCTGTCTTGTTGCCTATTACCAAAGAGCAGATGTCAGGGGACTTTGTCCCCCGACACCCCCAACCAAAGGCCGGCGGGCCTTTGGAAACCGATTAATCAGGAGGGAGCATCGGCGGCGCGGCCGGCGATCTGGTCCAGCACGACCGCGGCGGCCCGCCGGCTTGGGAGGCAGCCGCCGGCGCCAAGCCAGCCCTTGACCTCGGTCAGGGCTGCCCGCTGCTGCTCGCGCGCCTCGGGATCGTCTAGCAGCCGGCCGACCGCCTCGGCCAGCAGCGATGGCCGGCAGTTTTCCTGCAACAGCTCCGGCACCACCAGCCGGTCATGCATCAGGTTGACAAGGTTGGCATACTTGACCCTGATCAGACGCCGATAGACGGCGACCGTCAAGGGATGCAGCCGATAGGCGATCACCGCCGGCAACTTGGCCAACGCCAGTTCCAGCGCAACCGTTCCCGAGGCGGCCAGCGCAACCTCCGCCGCGGCAAACGCGTCGTACTTTTCGCGATCCCGATGCAAAAGCAGGGTCGGGACCGGCCAGTCCGCAACGCCGGCCGCCACCTCATCGGCAACATGGGCAACCGTCGGGATCACCGCGACCAGATCGGACCGGCGCTCGGACAGCCGCTCGAACGTGGCCCGGAAAGCCGGCAGCAAACGCCGCACCTCGCCGACCCGGCTGCCCGGCAGCATCGCCACCAGTCGGGACGCCGCCAATTCCGGATGCTCGAGTCGGAACCTGTGCGCCTCGCCCCGGTCCGCCCCGCCCTCCAGAATCGGATGCCCGACAAACGTGCACCCCAACCCGACCCGCTCGAAGTACGGAGGCTCAAACGGCAGCAGCGTCAGCAAATGGTCAAAAATGGCCGCGGTCTTGAGCGCCCGTTGCGGCCGCCACGCCCACACGGTCGGCGCAACGTAGTGAATCAAGGGATAGCAATCGCCCGCTGGTCGATTGCGCCGAACCCGGGCCGCCACCCGATAGTTAAAGCCGGGGGCATCGATGGTAATCAAAGCGTCGGGGGCCCACTCGATCACCGCGCGAACCGTCTGCCCCAGGCGCCGAATGAGCGCCGGCAACCGCGGCACCAATTCAGCCAACCCGAACACCGCCAGCACATCGAACGGAAACAGGATATCCAGTCCCTCGGCCGCCATCCTCGGCCCGCCAACGCCGACGAACTGAATCGGCGCCGGCCACGCCTCGCGCAGCGCTGCCATCAGCCGCGCCCCGATCAGATCGCCCGACGCCTCGCCCGCGATCAAAAACAGCCGAAGCGGCCGGGCCGGAGTCATCCCGCCGCTCCCGTCGCCCGCCCGCCCGCCACCCGGTCAACCGCCACCCCAACCGCAAACAGTCCC
>Ga0172367_10008681_pt1 | contig 11315 bp, 9 predicted proteins | sample Lak10m_FD_114542 | JGI IMG/M metagenome (GOLD analysis project Ga0172367, IMG submission 114542) | Freshwater microbial communities from Kabuno Bay, South-Kivu, Congo - kab_022012_10m | ecosystem: Environmental > Aquatic > Freshwater > Lake | place: Democratic Republic of the Congo: South-Kivu...
CAGCCGAAAAGAACTTAGATTCCCTTGCAGATTCAGAAACTACCGAAGGAGAAGCAGCATAAATGGGTATAGTGCTGAGTAATATTATTGCCATTTATCGCCGAGAATTACAAAGTTATTTTGTCTCTCCCCTAGCTTATGCCATCGCTGCTGTGTTTTGGTTTATAGCTGGATTATTCTTGGTGACAATTTTGCTCGGGCCAGACGGCATTTTGCCCACCGTGGCACAATTAGATTTACAAGGACAACAACTAGGTGTACCAATACCACCCATAGATGTACCCTACGAATTTGTCCGGGCATTTTTAGATCGTATGGGTTGGCTATTGTTATTTATCCTGCCAATTCTATCCATGGGACTCTATGCTGAAGAACGCAAGCGTGGCACTTTAGAACTTTTAGCTACCTCACCTGTTACAAACTGGGCGGTAGCTGTAGGTAAATTATTAGGCGTACTGACATTTTTTATAACGCTAATTATACCATTGTTCCTATTTCAGTCTATGGCTATTAGTGCGTCAAATCCTCCCATGTCCCCCATGATTCCTTTGCTCGGGCATTTTGGCTTAATCTTGCTTGCAGCAGCAATTTTATCATTAGGAATGTTTATTTCCTCTCTCACCGACAGTACAATTTTGTCTGCTGTTCTAACCTTTGCCTTAGTTTTATTATTATTGTTTATTGATGTAATAGCTAAAACTGTCGGCGGATCAGTGGGAGAAATATTGGGTCATTTCTCCTTGTTAAAACATTACAACACTTTGATTCAAGGTATTTTTGATACCAGTGCTTTAATTTTATTTACCAGTTACATTTTTTTGGGGATTTTTCTTACAGCCCAGTCTATTGATACATTGCGGTTTCAACGTCAGTAGTTAAAAGTTAATTAATTGACTCATAACTAATGACTATTGACTGATGAAAAATAACATGAACATGATCAAAAAAAACAAAGTTGGAAAATATCTATTTTGGTTAGGCTCGTTCTTACTGAGTGTCGGCTTAACTTCTGGTTTGGTTTCGGGAAACTGGAGAATTATTCCTTTAATATTTCTGATTACAGGAATTGTCATTATTAGTTTGTGGATAGTGTTCCAAAGTCTGCAAACTAAATGGTGGAATCGCCGTTCTACCCAAGCTGGTACTAACGCTTTACTGGCCACTGTAGCTATGTTCGTGATTTTAGGCTTAGTTAACTTTTTGGGGATTCGCTACAACTTACGGAAAGACTTAACTGAAGCCCAATTATTTACTTTAGCTCCCCAGTCCCAAGAATTAGTGCGTGGCTTGGGTCAGTCCGTCAAGGTGTGGATATTTGATATCAATGTCCATAGCCAAGATCAGGAATTATTAGAAAACTATCGTCGAGAAAATAGCAATTTTCAATTTGAGTATGTTGATCCCCAAGGTAAACCAGGATTAGCAAATAAGTTTGGTGTTCAAGACTATGGAGAAGTTTACCTAGAATCTGGAGATAATCGCCAATTAGTCCAAACGTTAAATGTCAATGAACGTTTGTCAGAAGTAAGATTAACAAATCGTCTACAACAAATTACTAATGCAATAACAACTCCAGTTTATTTTCTCCAAGGTCATGGCGAACCACCAATTACATCTAGTCAAGGAGGAATTTCACAAGCCGTTCAGGGGTTAGCTGACAGAAATTACACTGCATCACCACTGAATTTGGTAGAAAAATCCCAAGTTCCACAAGATGCAGCTGTTGTTGTAATAGCAGGTCCTAAACAAGAATTATTCGATAACGAACTGAAAGCCTTACAAGATTATCTTAATGGCGGTGGTAATTTACTATTAATGATTGATTCCAATACTGATACTAATCTCGACAGCCTGTTACAAAAGTGGGGTGTTAGGTTGGATAATCGTTTAGCAGTAGATATTTCAGGTGCAGGTGTGGGACTAGGCCCTGCTGTCCCCATTGTGACAAATTATGGGCAACATCCAATTACAAAAGATTTTCGTAATGGCATTTCTTTTTACAGATTAGCAAGACCTTTAGATATTACCTCTGTGGATGGCATTGAATCCACTACTTTACTCGAAACCAAAGCTTATCCTGACAGTTGGGCCGAAAGCGACCTGAACAGCGAAAAGTTAGAATTTGATTCAGAAACAGACATCCCAGGCCCTTTGACTTTGGGGGTGGCTTTAAGAAGAACAATACCAGCCAAAACCAACCCTCCTCAAGCTTCACCCACACCATCACCCACAACTACAAATGAAACCAACCCTCCTCAAGCTTCACCCACACCATCACCCGCAACTACAAATGAAACCAAGTCCAATTCCCCTACCGAAGATAAGCCAGAAGAACCTAAAAATGAGTCGCGACTAGTAGTGATAGGAGATTCTGATTTCGCCACCGATGGACTATTTACACAGCAACTCAATGGAGATGTTTTTCTAAACTCTGTTACCTGGTTAAGTCAACAAGATCAGCAACCCCTTTCTATTCGTCCCAAAGAACCGAGAAACCGTCGAATTAATCTGAATGTCCTACAAGCTAATGTGTTAGCATTCTCGTCTTTGCTGATCTTACCTTTCATAGGTTTAATGACCGCAACTATTATCTGGTGGAAACGGAGGTAATTAACAATGAAATTACCACGAACAACTATAGTTTTAATATTACTAGCCCTGGGTTTGGGTGGTTTTGTTTATTTCTACGAAATTCGCGGCAAAACTCAGCGAGAACAAGTAAAGACCCAACAGCAGCAAATTTTTTCGTTTAAAGAGGATGACATACAGTCCTTAACAGTTACAACTAAAGATTTTACCTTGAATCTAAAACGTAACACCGGAACACAGGATTCTCAGTGGTTACTAATATCCCCAACAACAGAACCAGCAAATGATGCTATTGTTTCTTATTTGACAGATTTACTAGTTGCATCTCAAAGCGATCGCACTCTATCTATTCCAACTAGCCAAAAAGCAGAATTTGGTTTAGCTCCACCACTAGCAACTATTAATATTAACCTCAAAAATCAAAAAACTCATTTGTTAATTTTGGGTAAACCTGACTTTAACCGTCGTTTTTTGTATGCTCAAACTGACTTGAATACCCAAGAAAATGGTAATACCAATATCCTGCTAGTGTCCACAAATTTTGAAAATGCCGTAAATCGGGAACTTTCAGAATGGAAAAAATCTCAAGACACCAGTGAACATCAAGGAAACCCAGAAAACGAAACCAATCAAGATGAAAAACCAAAGAATAAAAAATAAAAATAATTAACAATAACTCAGGTTACATGACCAGTCCCACCGCCACATTACTTATTTGCTGTCCTGACCGTAAAGGACTAGTTGCCAAATTTGCCAATTTTATCTATGCTAATGAAGGTAACATTATCCATGCTGACCAACACACAGACTTTGGTGCCGGCTTATTTTTGACAAGGATTGAATGGCAGTTACACAGTTTTAATTTGCCACGACAACTCATTGCTCCTGCATTTAATCCCATCGCTCAATCCTTAGATGCAACATGGCAACTACACTTCTCCGACAATGTACCACGTGTTGCTATTTGGGTAAGTCAGCAGGATCATTGTTTATTTGATTTAATTTGGCGACAACGTGCAAAAGAATTTGCCGCTGACATTGCCCTAATAATTAGTAATCATCCAAATTTACAGCCAATAGCAGAACAGTTTGGTATTGATTTTCACCACATCACTATCACAAAAGATCACAAAACCGAACAGGAAGCTAAACAACTAGAATTACTACGACAATACAAAATTGATTTGGTAATTTTAGCAAAATATATGCAAATTGTCAGTGCGGATTTTATTTCTCAATTTCCCCAAATTATTAATATTCATCATTCATTTTTACCAGCTTTTGTTGGTGCAAATCCATATCACCAAGCATTTGAACGTGGAGTTAAAATTATTGGGGCTACTGCCCATTATGCCACTGCTGACTTAGATGCTGGGCCAATTATTGAGCAAGATGTAGTGCGAATCAGTCACCGCGATGAAATTCATGATTTAATTAGAAAAGGTAAAGATTTAGAAAGAGTTGTATTAGCAAGAGCTGTGAGATTACATTTACAAAATCGGGTATTAGTATATGGTAACAAAACCGTAGTATTTGGCTAGTTATTAGTAGTCAATAAATCACCAGCCCTTGGGGAAGTTCTCTTTGAGTCCACTGTTTTATTTCATTAATCAACAAAATGTATAAGTTTGAAACAAACCACATTTTGCATCTTTGCTGGAAAATTAATATCTTCGAGCTTTTCCACCCCGGCTTAAAAACACCGGGATACCAAGCTCCCGTAGTTTCCACTTATTAATGGAGCTTGTTTTTAATCTCTACGGCCAAATTTTCTAGCGTGACTTCAATTTGTTCACCTGATTTTAAATCTTTGAGAGAAGCCCTTTTCCCTGCGGCTTCCTCAGAACCAATAATTACACAAAATTGAATTCCTTGCTTGTCAGCAAGTTGGAATTGTTTACCCAATGGACGTTTATCAAAATTTGTCACAACATTAATTCCAGCCCGGCGCAAATTTTGAGACACATTTAAATAAATAGGTATTAAATCCTCCTGGATATTTACCACCATCACCTGGGCTGGTGTAGCAGACAAAGCATTAATAATACCAGCTTTGAGCAAACGACTAATTAAACGAGTTAAACCAATAGAAATACCAACACCAGGCATTTTCTCACCCAAAAAAGTCCCCACTAATTCTTCATATCTACCTCCAGAACAAATACTACCTAAAGTTTCATGTCCTAATAAAGATGTTTCGTAAACCGTACCTGTGTAGTAATTAAGACCACGAGCAATAGATAAATCAATACAAAAACGATTTTCAGGCACTCCCAGATTACGCACCCCTGTAATCACAGTGGCTAAATCAGTTACCCCTGAATAAAATTCCTCTGCTTGTGGCAGATTTGTCGCCAGATGATTCAACTTATCTAATACCTCGTCCACTGAACCATTAATCTTAATAAAATCAATAATTTTTTGACTTTGCTCAGGTAAAACTTTTTCTGTTTCCAGAGATTGCTTAACTTTAGCTTCACCAATTTTTTCTAGATTATCAATAATGCTAATACAGGCTTTAATTTGACTTTCAGCAACTCCCACAAACTGAAAGAACCCTGTGAGAATTTTGCGATTATTGATGCGAATCAAAAAATCACCAATGTTTACAGCTTCAAATATTTCAGTGATAATTGCAGGCATCTGAGCATCGTATAGTAAACTGAGTTCACCACGAGAGATCACATCAATATCACACTGACGGAATTGCCGAAAACGCCCATCTTTTGCACGTTCTCCGCGAAAAACTACATCCATTTGATAACGGGCAAAAGGAAAAGTTAATTCATTTAAGTGACGAGCAATATAAGCTGCTAAAGGCACAGTTTGGTCAAACTTTAAACCTCTAGGTTCTGAACCTGTTTCCTTTGCTTTGTCTTTCTCCCCTTGGCGACTTGGTGGCAATATAGGGTCGATACCATAAATAATATTATCCCCTTGGTTTCCCTTGGCTTGTAAAACTTCTAAACGTTCTACTGCCGGGGTTTCAATGGGTGTAAAACCGTAACTTTCAAACACGCCACGAATAATATCTAACAAATATAATTCTAAGCGCTTTTCACTAGGAAGAAATTCTGGAAAACCACTAGGAGTAGAAAAGTTAATTTTGTCACTTTTTGCCATGCTTCTACGTTTCTAATTATTAGTTTGAGATTTTAAATTATAACGCCTTGGCAATACAGAATATACAGATAAAGTAATAATGCCACTCACACAGCCATCCCCCAACATAATATTTATTGTCAGTTAATTAGTTAACTAAACCAAAAATCTGTTGTGCGATTCAATTTAATTGAGTAAAAATCAGCGATGAAATCCCTGTGTTCCCTGGAAACAAAGTAATAATCTTACCAGAAAAAAAGCCAAAGCCCCTGGCTTTACAAGTAGGGGTGTAGGCGACTTATGACTTTAGCCACTGTAGTTCCATGATTTTCCTTTAGCTTAACAATTTGAATTATTGTTAAACCACCAAGGGTCATAATTGGAGTTAGTTTTAATCAAAAATGCTTTTTTTCGTAGAAAGCGTTTAATTGACCCCGGCCCCATGCGTGACCCGCCAAGACCGGAAAATTGGAAGGAATTTTTTTCTCCCTCATACATAATGGCAGTCAGCGCAGCGTCATTAATACTGATAGCACCTGCATTGATTTCCTTAGCAACTGCTAAAGCTTCTGATTCCGTCTTGGCAAACACCGCCGCACTTAATCCATACATAGAGTCATTTGCTAAGTATACTGCTTCTTCCACCGTGGGAAATGGCATTACTGGCATAATGGGGCCAAATGTCTCTTCTGTCATTACTTTCATGGAATGGTTGACTTGGGTGATTACTGTGGGACGACACCACCAACCCCCACCCAGCTGTTCTACTTTACCGCCACAATGAACTACAGCACCCTTTTCCACTGCATCCGTAATATGGTGGTTAATAATTGCAGCTTGTTTTTCAGAAATGATGGGGCCAATTTCTCCACTGTCAACTGTGGGATATGCTAACTGTAAACGATGGGCTTTGGCCACCAGTTGATGATAAAACTCCTCGAATATCGACTCAGCAACGTAAATCCGCTCAATTGAAACGCAAGATTGTCCAGTATTCGCCACTGCACCCCACAAAATTGCCGAAGTTGCTAATTCTAAATTAGCTGATTCTAAAACAATGGCCGGATCTTTTCCCCCTAATTCCAAAAAAGCCGGAATAAACCGTCTAGCTGCGGCTTCTGCCACTTTTCTTCCTGTGGGGACACTGCCTGTAAAGCATACTAAGTCTACGTTTTCTATCAAGTTAGCACCCGTTTCACCTGCTCCCTCAGCAAAACTTAATACATCACGTAAGTTAGGGACAGTATTCACCGCTGTAATTAATGGTGCAACAAAACGGGGTGCAATCTCACTGGGTTTGACCACCACTGCACAACCGGCTAACAATGCCGGAATAGTGTCAATTGTAGACAGCAACAGGGGAAAATTCCAAGGACTAATTACCCCCACCAGCGGGTAGGGTACTGATGTTTGTTCCAGGGCGATAAATGGAACCCCTGTATTTTTCGCTGAGGTTGCTAGTAATTCCGGTGCTAACCCACACCAACGGTCAATGCTAGCCAGAAAAGAGTCTATTTCTAATACTGAAGTTGACAATCTCCCCGTGTCACTTACCAAAGCTCTTGTCAAATCTTCCCGGCCAGACAGTATAGCTTGCTTCCATTGTTGTAAAGCATCAATTCTTGGTTCTAAACCCATGTGTTGCCAGTTAACTTGGCACCTGCGGGCGCGGTTACATTTGTGTACCAACAACCTGGGGGGCGGCGGGAGAATGATATAGTCAAATTTTCCAGTTCGGGGGTTACGGACTTCAATTGGTTTAGTCATTAGTCGTTAGCACTCGTTGTGATGTTTTATCCCCCTGTTACAAGTTAAATTATGCCCAATTTCCCTGAGTGTTCAATGGTTTTTTGCTAGTTTTTTATGAAGTGTAAATTAAATTTTATATACTTTGTATAAAGTTAATTCCTAGGCCGAAATGGTGTGTAATTACCTCCCAATGCTTGAACAATAGTGCGGGTGTTTGCCACCATCATTTTGACGTAAGAATCTGCATCGCTACCTTTTGCCCCAATGGAATCAGAGTACAGTTGATGTGGTGCTAATTTTACACCTGCTTCTTCAGCAACGGTTTTAATTAAGGCTGGGTTAATTGTAGTTTCGGCAAAAATTGCTGGTGCGTTGGTTTTTTTAATTGACTCCACCAAACGTTGTACTGTTTGAGCACTGGGTTGTTCTTCTGTGCTAATACCAATTAAAGTCCCGGCCATGGTCATACCATAAGCTTGACCATAATATTGAAAAGCATCATGGGTGGTGACAAGTTGGCGTTTTCCTGGGGGGATAGTTTGAATTTGTTGATTAATCCAGTTATGTAACTGCTGTAATTCATCAGTTAATACTGATGCTCTTTGGGTAAATTCCGCCTGCTCTGCGGGGGATAATTTAATCAACTCATCTCGAATGACATTTATCATCGCCATGGCGTTTGCTGCACTTCCCCACACATGGGGGTCTGGTACAACTGTTCCTTCATATGCATCTGACTGCAAAGGTTTGACAACTTCCCCCACAGCTATCTTAGGTACCTTCTCCCCAGCCCCATTCATTAAGTTAATCAGTCCTGGTTCCAAATTGTAGCCGTTATATAAAATCAAATCAGCTGTTTCTAAAACCCGACTGTCTGCTGGTGTCGGTTCATAAACATGAGGATCAACTCCTGGTTGGAGAAGACCAATTAACTCAATTTCCTCACCCCCAACTTTTTCCGCCCATTCAGCAATGATGGTGCTAGTTGCAACTACTTGCGGTAGGTCATTTTTTGCCGTAGAAAGGCGGTTACTATCTACTTGGTTACATCCACCTAGAGCAAGTCCCAACAAAACTCCCACCACAGCTGACCAGTATGATCTGGCCTTTGATTGAGTAATCATTTTAATATGGTTGTTAAACTGGTTTTCATATTTTTCTCATTTTTAAAGTACACTATTTTCATATTCTTTTCATTTTTCCTGGATATTCCCCAAAATGAGAACTGTTAACTTTTCTTTAAACGCTGTTCACCCCATGGAAGACAACCACACAGGCACAACCATAAGCATTAATATTGCCCACGTCGCCGTGCATTACCGCACAGCAGAAGCTTTAAGAGATGTTAACTGCATAATTAAGTCAGGTAGAATCACAGGGATTTTTGGTCCTAATGGTGCAGGGAAAAGTACGTTGATGAAAGCCATGCTGGGCTTAGTTCCTCTCAGTACCGGCACAGTACTCCATCAACAAAAACCTTTAATGCAACAACTAGAGAAAGTGGCATACATACCACAGCGTAACCAAATTGACTGGACTTACCCCGCCACAGTTTGGGATGTGGCGATGATGGGAAGGGTAAAAAAGACAGGTTGGTTACGTAATTTTTCCCCAGTAAGTGGACAAGAAACCAAAAACGCTCTCAAACGTGTGGAAATGCTTGCACACAGTCATCGCCCCATCGGAGAATTATCAGGGGGACAACAGCAAAGAGTATTTTTAGCTCGTGCTCTGGCACAGCAAGCAGATATATATTGCTTTGATGAACCATTTGTAGGTATTGACCAAAAAACCCAAGGGGTCATTTTTGCAGTTTTTCATGAACTGGCCGCGGCTGGTAAAATTGTGCTGGTGGTAAACCACGACTTAGGTGAATCTATTGCCCACTTTGATGATTTAATTTTACTCAACCGTGAATTAATCGCCACAGGCCCACGCCAGCAAGTATTGACAAAGCAAAACTTGTATCGCGCCTACGGTGGTCAAGTCATGTACTTTTCTACTGCTGCTTAAATCTCACCTATTTGACCCTCTCCGGTAGTTAGTATAAAGATTTTTCTATAAATATTTTCCTATAAACCCCATAAATAGCATAAATATTTATGATTCAAGCGTTATTTGAGCCATTGCAATATAGCTTCATGCAGCGATCCCTCGTGATTGCCATTATAGTTGGCTTACTGTGCGCTGTAGTAGGCAGTTACTTGATGGTGCAAAGACTAGCGTTACTCGGTGACGCCATTAGCCATTCAGTATTGCCAGGATTGGCCATCGCGTTTATCCTGGGAGGAAATATTTATTTTGGTGCATTCATAGCCGGTGTTGTGAGTACCATAGCTATTGCGTGGATTAAAACACGCTCCCCAATCAAAGAAGATGCGGCAATGGGCATAGTACTTTCGGCTTTTTTTGCCCTGGGGATTACATTAATTACAGTCATTCAAAAAAATCAAAAAATCGACCTGAATCACTTTCTGTTCGGCAACATTCTCGGCGTGACATCTGACGAAGTGCGAGACACTGCCATTATTGGCGCCATAGTTTTAATAGTAATCTTCTTATTATATAAAGAACTTTTATTTTACACCTTTGACCCCTTAGGCGCCCAAGCAGCGGGTTTGCCAGTTAATCGACTCAATTTTGGATTAATGCTGCTCATTGCTTTAACAATAGTTGCCAGCATGAAAACAGTAGGCGTTGTTTTAGTATTAGCAATGTTAATTACACCAGGAGCAACCGCCTATCTGTTAGTCAAACGCCTCAATCAAGTTATGATTCTGGGGGGTTTTATTGGTGTAATTTCTAGTATTAGCGGTATGTACCTTAGCTACTTTTATAATTTACCCTCCGGCCCCGCCATTGTTTTAGTAGCATCAGGACTATTTGTCCTAGCATTACTTTTTGGTCCCAGACACGGAATTTTTACGCCAAAATTCCACCAAAAATCATAAATTTGAGCATTAACATCATCAATAAAACTTCAGCTTTTTGGTGACGGGCAACACCAACGCAATAAGCTAAAAATTTGACTACAAACACTTTTAATATACGTAATCAATGCTTGAGATGTAATCCCATTTACAAATAAATTATAAAATACTGACAAAAATTACCCCTCTAAAGGAATTTCTCAGGTAATCTAACAACAGCAGTTTATTTCCCAACATGATGACCGTGAGTAGTCCCACAATTTTAGCCCTAGACTTTGATGGAGTAATTTGCGATGGATTAATTGAATATTTTGAAGTCGCATGGCGCACTTACTGTCAAATTTGGTTGCCGATAAACAATACACCAGCAGATGATTTAGCTTTGAGATTTTATCGCCTTAGACCTGTAATTGAAACAGGTTGGGAAATGCCAGTTTTAATCAAAGCCTTGGTAGATAATGTACCTGAAGAAAAAATTCTGCAAGATTGGGTCAACGTTGCACCAAAAATCTTATTAAACTCCGATCTTTGTTCCCCAACAATTGCCACAGCACTAGACAAGTTGCGGGATCAATGGATTAACACAGATTTAGACGGTTGGCTAAGTCTGCATAGATTTTATCCAGGAGTAGTTGAAAAAATTAAACTCACTATTGCTAGTGAAGTCAAATTATATATTGTTACCACTAAAGAAGGACGCTTCGTACAACAGTTATTACAACGAGAAGGCGTAAACTTACCATCAGCAACAATTTTTGGGAAAGAAACTAAGCGCCCTAAATACGAAATTCTGCGAGAATTAATTGAGACAACCGGGAAAAAACCAGTTAGTTTGTGGTTTGTAGAAGACAGATTTAAGACATTACAGCTAGTTGAACAACAAACAGATTTGCAAGATGTCAAACTTTTCTTGGCAGACTGGGGCTACAATACGCAAACAGAAAG
>Ga0172367_10008682_pt1 | contig 11314 bp, 9 predicted proteins | sample Lak10m_FD_114542 | JGI IMG/M metagenome (GOLD analysis project Ga0172367, IMG submission 114542) | Freshwater microbial communities from Kabuno Bay, South-Kivu, Congo - kab_022012_10m | ecosystem: Environmental > Aquatic > Freshwater > Lake | place: Democratic Republic of the Congo: South-Kivu...
GCGCGCCATGCATTTCAGCGAGGCTGAACTGATCGCGCTTCGGCGTGGCGCACTCCTGCATGATATTGGAAAAATGGGTATCCCTGACGCAATACTGCTCAAAGAAGGTACCTTGACAAGTGAAGAGTGGGTAATTATGCGACAGCATCCTCAACTCGCGTATGATATGCTCTCGCCGATTGCATATCTGAAGGATGCCATTGAAATTCCTTATTGCCATCACGAAAAATGGGATGGAACGGGTTATCCGCAAGGGTTGAAAGCAGGACAGATTCCATTGTCTGCAAGAATTTTTGCGGTTGTAGATGTCTGGGATGCGCTGACGACGGATCGTGTTTATCGCAAAAAATGGACAACAAAAGCTACCTTATTGAACATGCAGGAGCAACGCGGAAAACATTTCGATCCGCAAATTGTGGATATCTTTTTGAAACATATCGCAAAAGGGGTTGGTGACTAGCGGGGCGGACCCTGGATAGGGGATCAGGTATGTTGAAGCGTTTTATTTACGAAAGACCCTGAAGATCAAAGAGAGTCTTCAGGGTCAATAGGTTGACTGGCGCGAATCTGTAAATTGAAAGCTGACCTACATCAGCAGTCAAAAAATGCCGTGGGAGATTTATCCTTTTTCTGTCTGAGCCTGCAACAGCCTGAACAGCGATTTGCGTGCCAGCAAGTCGGCGCTGATCATACCGCGTACTGTACCGTTTTCGACAACTGGCACAGCAGAGATCTTGTGCAATTCGAGCAGGCGCACCATGTCCAATATGCTATCTTCAGGCGCACAGGTGACGACTTGCCGGGTCATCACTTCCGAAACAGGTTTGTTTGCGGGCGCTCCCTGGGCGGTTGCCCGGGTGATATCCCATTCAGTGACAACACCGGCCAGTTCGCCTTTTAAAGTAACGGCCAGGATTAGACAGCCTGCTTCAAATAACCTTGCGGCAGCTTCCTGCAAAGTGCATTCAACCGGTAAGGTTGGAAGTGGCTCGAGCAGGTCGAGGGCTGTGCGACCGCTCTCCTTGGCGGCGATGCGCCGCACGCTGATATGTTCAGCCGCCTGGCATGGCAGGTAATCTGCGTCGGCGATGAGCAGGTCGATCAGCTCGCGCATGTTCCGGCGTAGTGCGTCTTCACGGTGTTTTTCAGCGGCAGCGCGGCGCTGTTCTGCCAGTGTTGTAAATTCTGCGGCATGCGAGTCCAGCCAGCCATTTACGGCGATGCGGTTGCCGAGCATATCCTGCGGGATGCGCAAGGCAGCAGGGGTCTTGAGCAGTTTTTCCTGGGCTGCAAAAATCACTCCACCTGAATTTACCAGGTAATCAGTTGCGATTAGTACCCCGTGCTGTCGATAGACAACCTGTTCCATCCGTGAGCGGGCGGCTTTGCGGAGCGGGTCAGGTGAATAGGTGTTTGCTCCCTCCACGCTCACCACCCATCTTCCCATGTGGTCGACGGTCATGCTGGGTTGAGAAGCCGGGTCAATATCCAGATAATTCGCCACCGGCGCGGCAGGGATCAGGCAGAAGGCGCTCTCGCGTAACAGATCGTTGGGTTGTGATGAGTATTTCAACGCGCTGGTTTTTCCACCAGCGATTTTCGAAAGGAAATACGGGCGTGTGACAAGTCCATCTTTTTGCCAGCGTTCAAATAGCTCATCGATTGGCAGACCGGTTTCGTCATACAGGTAACCGGCAGCATCACTGATACCTGTGACCTTTGCCTGGGGCAGGCGTTCGCGCAGAATGCGGGCAGCATGCGCGCCAACAGCCCCAAACCCCTGGATGAGTACTGTCGGGTGTTCCGGAATGGTGAGATTGGCGAACTGCGGCAGGCTTTTTAGACGCGGTAATTCTTCCAGCAAAGCCTGGAGGGCGATGACTGTACCCCCGGCGGCAGCACCAAGCTGGTCGATGCGGTTGCCACCCATCTCCACGGGTTTGGAGAGGGCGTGATCGAGACCATTTTCGATGGCGATAATCTTCATATCGGCATCATTGGTGCCAACATCCGGGCCTGGCAGATAGATTTCCCGGTAGCGAAAGAGAAGGTGCGCCCAACCGCGGATTACTTCAGCGTGCTGCTCGTTTGTCAGCCCGTTTTCACTAACCAGGCCAGACTTGCCGCCACCATATGGAAGGTGCGCGGCGGCATTTTTGAGTGTCATGCCGCGCGCCAGGTTGTGTATGGCGGCCGGGGTAACCTCAGGTAACATGCGAATACCGCCCATCGAGGGCTTGCCCATCGCCAGGTTATCGACGACCAGGTAGCCGCCAATTTCCAGGGGCGAGGTCTCATTCCACATACAGACAACGCGATAAGGCCCAAGCGCATCCACCACTATGTTCAAGCGGGCGAGCAGCTCAACGTCGCTAGTATCGAATTCGATGAAACATAAGCTTCCGATCTGGATCAGGCGCTTCTCCCAGACGCTCTCTGGCAGGCGCTCGTGCAGGAAAGTTTTCATTCTAGCAGGGATCATTCAATATCCTTTCATTCATTAAAAGGGGGTCTATTTGTGAAGATTTCTGGCCGCGATGAAACTCAGGCCATTTTCGGTGAGCGCTCGGGCGGAGTGTTCGCATGCGGCAACTTTATCGAGAAAATTGATCTGCAGGTTTCCCCAATCACCATTCTCGATGACTTCTTTCTTATCACGGAAGTAATCGAGAATATCAGAAATATGGGCGCGGGTGACATCAACCTCCGGATCACCGCCTTCGTGTTTCGCGGCGATATTCGCCACGTGTCCAGCAATCTGGACCAGTTCGCTGCGGCGGTCATAGGGTTGGATAACGATGCTTTTTTGAGGCTCGGTGATGTGATGTTCAAAACGGACGACTTTCTCAAAACCCAGGGCTTTGCGAAATTCGGCCGAAAGTTCCATCGTCTGGTTGTTTATCGAATTTGCCCAGTTGAAACCGATCAGCGGGCTGCTGCCATCCTCACGGCTCAGAAGTTTCGCCATGGTCATGATCCAGAGCGCATGATAAGGATTATCGGAGCCGAAAAAGACCGAAATCTTGAATTGAATATCCACGCCGAGTTTGTAGAGCATGAAACCAAGCAGGATTGTGCCGGCGTTGAAATTTAGCACATGCTGAACACCAAATTTGGTGTAATAGTAAAGGAATTCGTCCAGCCACATTAAGGCATGGTCATTGGGTTGTCCGATGCCGCCGAAATAGCCAGTGATCGTGGCAGGCCCACCCAGGTGGATATTTGAACCATCTGTGCCTTTTGTGTCGAGTGTCTCGACGAATGACGCGCCGATAATGTCGAGCGCGGCGACAATCGCGGGTAAGTCGCCATCGGCTTCTGATTCTTTCATTTTGCGGACGGCGATAAAGCGTCCGGGAACCAGTGTCTTATTCGCGATGGCTTGTTCCGCCATAACCCGGACCCAGGGGAAATACTGCAAGGCTGAAACTTCTAAAGTGACCGCGTAATCATCCTTAAAACGGGTCGTCTCGGCAGCGCTGCCCAGGACTTTGCGCCTGAAGTCTGCGACAGAAATAAATGCGCCCCGGTCGCGCTGTTCAACCAGCCATTTTAGGTCTTTGATGTGACCGGGCGCCCTGTGTTCCACTTCCAAAAAGAGATTCTCCAGTTTGCGCGCCTGGCGGTGTTTGCGGTTGATCTCTTCGGGTGTGCCATATTTGGCGATGATGGACAGCATCTCATTGATGACCTGGCTGTTGGGGTCGAGTAAAACGCTGTTGATTGCTTCCAGGCGCGAAGCAGGGATATGAAGTTGAGTGCGTAAATCGTTCATTTAGTCCTTTCGTATCCTGGTGAAACAGGAACCGATGCTGTAATTCAGATTAGGAGATGAGAACCAAGATCAATCAACTTTTTTGAACTCTATCGTCCAATGAATTCCGGTCCCGATACTGTATGCTTTGGCGAAATTACCCTGATTAATCGCCACGGCCATGCGGTAAAGGGAATTTACATAAATGAGTTGTTCACTGACATACACATCGGCGAAGGATTTTTCGTAAACAATCCGGTTGTTATAGACAAGTGTTGAACCATTGCGAATGACAACTTCAATCCTGTCGCCATACTGAAAACCGAGCGAAAGGAAATCCTCCCGCGTAACATTGGTCCACAGGCTGCCGAAGCGTACATCCAGGATATCAATACTACCCTTGACACTCTTATCGGTTTTTATGGTCTGGCCTACTTCTAACTCCTGGATATTTTCCACGCCAAACTCTGTGCCTACTTCTTCAAAATTGATGTTGCCCGATGCCAGTTTGGCGCCTGTGTGTGCGTAAACATCCCGGCCGTGGAAGGTAAAAGAGTGCTCGGTGTTCTGCCTGCGATGTTTGGATTCTTCAATTTCCCGAATTTCGCTGATGCCCACATACCGTTTTAAGTGGGTCAAGGTGCCATTATCTGGTGTGACGACATAGTGGCCATTTTTCGTCAAAGCCACCACGCTCTTACGCATGGAACCGACACCAGGGTCGACGACAGAAACAAAAACGGTTTCTTTGGGCCAATACTCTACCGTTTGGTACAGACGGTAGGATGCCTCCCAGATGTGGTAGGGGGTGATATCGTGAGTGAGGTTGTAAATTTTTAGATCTCGATCGACTTCATGGGCAACGCCGCACATGGCTGCCACTGCGCCGTCGGCCAAACCAAAATCACTTTGTAAAACAAGGATATTACTCATTCGATCCTTTCTCCAAGATGGTCCAATTGTTTGTGGCCTGGAAGCCCAAGCGCTGAAAGATGCTGCTCGAAAGCAGGTTATCGTAAAACAGGCAGGCAGATTTTTCTCGCATGGCCAGATCCCGGCAAACTGCAGAGATCACTTTGCTGGCCAGCCCCTGGCCGCGATACTCCGGCAGAGTCAGGATGCCGCCAACCATGCCGCTGATGCTGGTCTCAGCCGCTGAATTGGCATGGCTGACAATTCTTCCTTCTTTCTTAATAAAAAAGTGCCTGCCTTCCTTTGATGTGATCCGGTTCAAGATTTGCTGGTAACGCGTGTCAAGATCGTTTGCGTAAAGACCTGCAAATTCGCTGATCTGTCCGTAAACCTCGGCGATTTCCCTGGCGTCTGCCGGGTCAGCCAACTGCACTTCGCTGGTAACCTGTTCCAGGTAGGATGGCTCCTTGAGTTCGCAGAATATCATCTCCCTTTTTGAGTAACCTTGCGCCACCAGGGGGAAAAACTGATCAATCACACTTTTTTTTCCGCTGACCACGCGGATCTTCCGGTTTTCCAAAATACCCTGTACATCTGTAAATGCCATGTCCAGGTGCTGGCTGTAGAGGATCAGGCTGTCATGGTAGCGCAGGGCGATACCGGTCAGCTTTTTATCCAATGTCTGGAACCAGACCTCCTGGAAAGGGTTCTCAAATCCGAAGTTCTCAATATCGCCAAGAATGAACAGGTTGGCATTCGGTTCCGCCAGGCAATAATTGGTGATTGCGCTGCGGTCCTTCTCGGCTGCTTTTGTTAGCATTAAGGTCTCCTATTTGGTGAATTCAACTTTCCAATCGGGGCCGAAATCCAGATTGTAGCGTTCACAGAAACTGTCCTGGCTGATCGCCACGGATACTTTCATCAGTTCGTTGTTATAGATAATGACTTCCCCCTTTTGGGCAAAGCCGAAGGATTTGTGGAAGAGCACGCGCTCATCAAAAACAACCTGGTTATGGTGCCGGATGGTCAGCTTGAGATGATCGCCATAAACGAAGCCTGCCTGGCTGAAAAGCGCAAGGGGAATATTTGTCCAGATGTTTCCAAAGTTCGGATCGCCGATTTCGAAGATGCCCTGCACCTTGCCATCTGCCAGGCTGGGTTCCAGGATTGGGAAGGCAATGATCTCTTCCAGCGGATAGGCAGGCCCAACCTGTTCATAGGTAATGACACCGCTTGCCAGCCTGGCCGCGCAGTAGCTGAACAGGTCGCGCCCATGGAAGACACTGACGCCCTCGGTGTTTTTGCCGCGCAAGCGGTTGACCGCCTGGTCAATCTCTCTGACTTCTTCTATTCCCAACCACTGTTTGATGTGAGTCAGGCTGCCATTGTCGGGAGTGACAACATAATAGCCGGCTGATGTTCTTGCGACACAGGCTTTGCGAGGAGTGCCGACGCCGGGATCAACGACCGAGACAAAAATGGTACCTTCCGGCCAGAAATTCATGGATTGGAACAAACGGTAGGACGCGCTCCAGATATCATATTTGGGGATTTCGTGGGTGCCATCTATAATTTCCAGTTCGCGATCCACGCTTTTGACGACACCGTACATGGCGCAGACCGCGCCTTCCTTGTAGGTGAAATCGGTTTGGAATACTAATATTGGTTTCATTTTTTTTCCAGTTTTAAATGAAAGGGTTATAGAAACGACTGTGGTTGACAAAAACCGAAACCAGGATCGTGGCGACGAAGATCAAGGCAGAAATTGCCAGGGCAAAATAATCTTGCTTGTTCAACTTGCGCGAGGTATACCAGGTGCGGGTTTTGCTTTTTGAAAAGCCCCGGAGATCCATGGCGTTGCTAATCAGCTCAATCCGATCGAGCGATGAGAAGATCAAGGGAATCACGATCAGCAGAGAGTTTTTAAAGCGATCGGTAAATTTGGCTTTATGCGACAAGTCCAACCCTCTGGCTTGCTGCGCCAGGCTGATATCGTGATAATCCCTCTGAATATCGGGGAAATAGCGCAGGGTCAGGGCGACCGCAAAAGCGGCCTTGTAGTTCACGCCGATTCCGTTAAGCGAGGAGGCAAATTCGCTCGGGTTGGTGGTCAGGAGAAAGATGATCCCAAGTGGAATGACAGAGGCATATTTGAAGAATTTTGTGACCTGGTAGAAAATCTGTTCCCAGGTCAATGTAGTTACGCCAAATAAGCTGACAATATTGTGCCGGGTACCATAAATGCTGACACCTTGCTCTGGGGCAAAAAAGAAGGAGATCACAGCATTTGTGAGCAGGAAAATCAGAACATACAAGATCATCAGCCGAATTTGCGAGTAGCGGATGCGTGAAAGTTTCAAGATCAGCAGGGAAAATAACATGACGCCCAGGATCATGCGGATGTCATAGGAAAACATCACAGCAAAGGTCAAAAATAAGAAGCAGATCAGCTTGGTCAATCCGGAGAGGCGGTGAATGGGCGTGTCAATTAAGTTATATGAGAAGAGCCTGGCTTTCATGTTCATCGGTTTTTTAACCCCCGTTCATAATCAATGAATCCTTGCACAAAATGTGTTCCATCTTCAATTCCTGCCATTTTTGCCAGATTGAACAGGGAGGTTTCTTTCAAATTGGCATCCTCAATTACATGAGCGTCGGTTAGGACGACCGAAGCCGCGGTATCCGCAATTTTCCGACCACCGGCCAGAACAATCGCCCTGGGTGTGTATTCCAACATCAGGTGCATGTCATGCGTGATCAGGATAATGGTTACCCCCAGCTTGTTGATCTCCACCAGGAATTCCATGATCTCGGTGTAGTGCCGGAAATCCTGTCCAGCGGTAGGTTCGTCCAGGATGATAATTTTTGGATCGAGAACGAGAATCGATGCGATCGTGACGCGTTTTTTTTGCCCGTAGCTCAGCGAGGATATCGGCCATTCAATGAAAGGCGCCAGGCCGCAAATTTTGAGCACTTTTTCCACTCTTTGGGTGATTTGTTCCTCTGGGATATGCCTCAAGCGCAGCCCAAGGGCGACTTCGTCGTAGATCATGGCTTTCGAGATCATCTGGTTGGGATTTTGCATGACGACCCCGATGATCTCTGCGCGCTCCTTGATGGTTTGGTCCTGAATATCCCGATCCTTGTAACGAATGGTACCCTGGTCCTCTTTCTCGAAGCCACAGAGCAGCTTGGAAAGCGTTGATTTTCCCGCGCCGTTTTTTCCGACCACCGAGACCATCTCGCCTTCGCGGATGTCGAAGTTGATGTCAGCAAGAATACGGCGCACTCCATCGTATGAAAAAGACACATTTTCCATTTCTAGAATCGAAGAGTTGGTGTTCTGGCGCATATCCTGCTTGATGGCGTTGTGCCAGATATTCAAAGCATCTCTCGAAAATTCGGTTTTTAAGGTGGTGATGTGCCCTGGGAGCATGTCGCTGGTTACTTTTACACCCGCATATTTCAACGCGGTCACATAGAGGGGTTCGCGAATACCATTTTCGGTCAGGATGGTTGAAGAGACCAACTCGTGGGCATTCATATCCGCGATGATGCGCCCGTCATTGACCACAATGACCCGGTCAATATCGCGATGCAAGACGTCTTCCAGGCGGTGTTCAATAATGACGATGGTCTTTTGCGAATTCTTATGAATGTCATCGATTATTTCAATGGCGGTCTTGCCGGTGGCAGGATCGAGGTTGGCGAGCGGCTCGTCGAACAGTAGCAGGTCAACATCGTCTATCATGACACCAGCCAGCGATGTGCGTTGTTTTTGACCGCCAGATAGTTCGAACGGCGAGGAGGTCAACCAGTCTTGCATATCCACCATGCGAGCCACCTTTTCGATCCTGGTGCGCATTTCAGGTTGAGGGACATTGTCATTTTCCATCGCAAAAGCAATGTCTTCCCCAACTGTCAGTCCAACAAATTGGCCGTCCGCATCTTGCAAGACAGTGCCGACCATTTTTGAGAGTTTGAAAATATCTTGCCCTTGGGTCTCAAAGCCCTTAATTTTCAGGCTTCCTTTAATTTCTCCGCGGTAGGAGAACGGGATCAAACCATTCAGGCAGTGGCCCAGGGTGCTTTTCCCGCTGCCACTTGGCCCAACGATCAAAATTTTCTCGCCAGCGAATATCTTCAGGTTGATATCATGCAGGGTTGGTTCGGATTGGCTGTAGTATTGAAAAGAAAAATCTTGAAATTCTACAATTGCTTCTTTAATCATTTTGGGCTTATCCGTTCTGAATGCGGAATGTTGAAATCATTCGCGCTAACAGGTCCGTTCGAGAGTGGGTCAGCCTGGGATGAGACTGCCGGTTATTTTGTTTTACAAAGGAAGTAGGCAGTAACTGGCATTTCCATCAGCGCTCGCCTTCCACTATTCCGCAATCACTCACTATGCTTGTTCTAAAATGCTCAGACCCATTGATACCAGCGAGTCTGAGCATTTTTCATTGAACTATTTCGATTAGCAGAGGCTGTGGTATCTTATTTTTTGACCAGGCTGCCCTTTTTGGTGCGCGTCGCAGCATAGGCGATCAACAGCAAGGTGCCAATCACACCTGCGCTGACCGAGTTCATGATGGCCGCTGTAATTCCCTGTGTAAAGACCAGGTTGACTGGTTCCTGGTAGATGAGAATATCGAGCACCGGCGCCACCAGGATCCATGCAATTGCGTTTCCAATGACCTGGATCACGTTGAATGTCAGGATATCCTTGCCCTTAAATTCACCTTCTTCAACACGCGTGCGTTTGAAGCTGAAACCAAAGATCAGGCCAGACACGCCGCTAGCGATTACCCAGCTCCACCAGGGGGAACCATATTGAATGCCGTCGCTGAGCGCATGACCGATGAACGCGATCAAACCACCCGCGATGGGCCCAAAAAGAGCCGCGAAAAAGGCGCTTAATCCATAGGCAGTTTGGAAACTGGTTTCAGGAATTGGCGAAGGCACCTTGACATACATAAACAACAGCATGAAGATGGCTGCCCCAATACCTGTGGCTACGATGGTTCTGGTACTGACCTTGAAATACTCTTTCATTCTTTGCTCTCCTTGTTCTTGAATTTTCTAAATGCTGATTGAGATCTCGTATTTTTCTGGCAGGAAGTAAAGCTTGCAGCGCGCCAGGCCTTCTCCCCGTGCATTGAACAGAATTTCCTCAATATAAATTACAGGCGCATTGGCCTGGATTTGCAAAAAGGAGGTGATATTCTCTTCCGCGTAAACAAGCCGGATGGTCATATTGGCTGTCTGCGCCATTTCGAAAATGGTTTTGTTGATCAGGTTGGAGACTTCAGCTTCGGAGTGTAGATCAACATCAACATCGTTGATGTGTTTGACCGGAATTTGTATAAAAGCATGACCAACCGGTTTCCCGCCCACTGAATAAACCTGGTTGCTGGCCATGACGATTTCGGTGGCTTTAATTCCAAGCCGGCGTTGGGCGACTTCAGTCGGTGGGCCGTAGTTGTATGAGATGTCGATCGCGTCTATCTCTTCTTTTGCGCATTGAATGAGGGGGTTGTAGATGTGAAGCTGGTTGGGGTTTTCACCTTTTCCCCGATAGGTGACGACAGTACCTTTCCCCTGGCTTTTCTGAATCAGTCCGTCTTCATTCAGAATGGCCAATGCCAGCCGGACAGTGTGCCTGCTGACGCTGTAGGTTTCTGAAAGGGCAGTTTCGCTGGGAAGTTGATCACCATCTTTATAGAGTCCGTTGATAATGCCCGCGTATAACATATTGTAAACCGGCACATGCGCCGGGATTTTTTCGGTTGAATTGCTGGTGATCTTTGTGTCTGGCATTTTTCACGTTCTCACTTTTCGAGGTCAGGTTTTGAAAAATGGATATGTAGCCATGCGTCAAGCAATCTTGTTGATCATGTCAAAACTTATTGATCAAGTTGTAACTTGTTGAACAAGTTGACAAGATTCTAGTGTATTCCTGGTAGGTTGTCAATACTTTTGAGAAAAGTCATTTTCCTGTTGTGCAGCTTGCAGCAAGCCGGTTTTCCCAAGCGGCGGTTGCGCAACGGGTACTGTATGGATGCGAAGATTTGTATTAACCTTCCATAAAAAACCTTTTTCCGGCAGCAGAAATGTTGTAAGATATTAGCAAGGGGCAGCGGCCCACCCGCCAGGTTCCTTAACCGGTTTCACATCCCTTCGTTCAGGAGCGCAGAAAATGTTTGGTATCGATTACATCAAAATTCCCCCTTCCCATTATGTGATCCAATATAGCGCCGGAAAAGTGGCGCGTTCCGGTGCGGGAATTGCCTTCTTCTACTTCAAGCCATCCACTTCGTTGGTGGTTATCCCGGTTGGCAGCGCGGACGTCCCTTTTATTTTTAATGAGATTAGCGGCGACTTCCAGGCCCTGACCATCCAGGGGCAGCTTACTTTTCGAGTAAAGGAACCGGAAAAACTGGCGCAACTACTCAACTATACGGTCAACGGCGGCCCAGAGAAATACATCTCCGATGACCCGCAAAAGCTGCAGCAGCGTCTGATCAACCTGCTGCAGGTACTGGTGCGGGCGGAGGTCCAGCGCCTGCCCTTGCGCGAAGCGATCTACGCTTCTGAACAGATTGCCAGCTCGGTCTTTGATAAGTTTGCCAGCAGCGATGCGCTGGCGAC
>Ga0172367_10008685_pt1 | contig 11307 bp, 11 predicted proteins | sample Lak10m_FD_114542 | JGI IMG/M metagenome (GOLD analysis project Ga0172367, IMG submission 114542) | Freshwater microbial communities from Kabuno Bay, South-Kivu, Congo - kab_022012_10m | ecosystem: Environmental > Aquatic > Freshwater > Lake | place: Democratic Republic of the Congo: South-Kivu...
ACTCTGTACGACCTGAGAGGCGAACAGCTCATCACGCTGCCCGCACAGGAACTTTTACCGGGCAGTTATGAGATGAAATTGTCTTTGTCGCGTTACAATTTACCTGCCGGTGTTTATTCACTCAGGATGAAAGGAAAGAATTCGGTGGAGGTTATCCAACTGATTCATCAGTAAAGGGCATCGGCTGGATGAAGCCTTTAAAATGAGCTTTTATGCCCTCATGGGGTATACCTGGAAAGGGAAACCAACAGGTTGTTGCGGATATGCCAGCTACCGGCTAAGGTTGTTGCTTCCAAAGGGAAGAAACGACCTGAAGAACTATTTTTCCAGGTAATAAAAAGGATGTTCCTTCCATGCCGATTATTAGGAGGCAAAGCCAGGGAGCATTCAGAGCCAAAATATAAACTGATCACCAACCGCACCACCCGCAAGACTTTCATCACCAACAGCCTCATGCCGCGGATGAATACAAAGACCATCAAGGAGATCACCGGTCACAAAAAAGACAGTGTTTTTATCAAGTATGTAAAGATCTCCGAAGAGTTTAAAAAACTGGAGATGGAGAGGACCTGGGATAGTATTCAAACTAAGGGAGCCAACCCTAAAAAAGCAAGACTTAAAAAAAGATAGTTTCACGACAGGTAGGATTCGTTGGCATTTTATACATTTGAATAAACATACAGTAAAATGAATAAAATCAGCGAGATTATAAAACAACCTGAAGGCCGCCGACTTGAATTTAAAGAACAATTACCCTCTAATGCTGACCTTGCAAGAACAATTGTTGCCTTTGCGAATGATGCTGGCGGAGAATTTTACATTGGTATTAAAAATAATCCCCGGGAAGTCATTGGGTTGGAGGAATCAAAGCTTATTGAGACAGAAGAAAAGATTATTAACATCGTTCATGATCAATGTCTTCCAGTCATACTTCCTGAGGTCAGTTTCTTATATCTTAATGAAAAACATATCATTAAAGTCCACGTTTTCAAGGGAAATGATCCTCCTTACTTCATTAAAAGGAAAGGGGTTGAAGAAGGAACATATATCCGGGTAGGATCTTCGAATCGTCAGGCATCCCCAGACATTATTGCTGAACTCAAACGCCAGCATCATAACATTTCGTTTGACGGTGAAATTTCATATGAAAAAACAGCTGATGTTCTTGAATTTCTATTATTTGAGGCTAATTTTCTTGAAAAAACCGGAGAACCATTAAACGCCGAGGTACTTAAAAAACTTGAGCTTATCAAGCAATCCCGCGGGTTATTTTATCCTACTAACGCATTGATATTGCTTTCGGAAGACGAAATTAAAAGGAAACAGTTCCCTTATTCTAAAATTGAATGTGCCCGTTTCAAAGGGATAGAGCCAGATAACTTTATTGATCAAAAATCTTTTGACAGCAGTATTCTTACCCAACCAGAAGAAGCATATCAGTTCGTGTTACGCCACATATCTCAAGGGACAACAGACTATACTGGTGTCTATCGTAACGATCGCTGGGAATACCCGGTTATAGCAATTCGTGAGGCAATTCGGAATGCTGTTATTCACAGGGACTATTCCTTAGGTGGAATGGATATTAAAGTTGCCGTATTTGACGATAAAATTGAGATAACGAGCCCGGGGAAGCTTCCCCCGACCATCGATTTCACTGATATGCTGTCCGGACAATCCAATATCCGTAATAAAATATTAGCCCCCATTTTCAAAAGACTGGGGATAATCGAACAATGGGGCAATGGATTAAAGCTTATTGCTGATGAACTTAAGAAATATCCGGAAATTGGATTTGATTGGAAAGAGCCCGGATTGAGTTTCAGGGTCATCTTTTTCAAAATTCATGCGGAAAGTACAACTGTGGAAAAGACTGTGGAAAAGACTGTGGAAAAGACTGTGGAAAAGACTGTGGAAAAGACTGGAGAAGTCACAGTGGAAGAAATTCTTTCACAAATCATAGTCAATCCAAACATTACAGCTAAGGAATTACAAAATATAACAGGACTTAGCCGAAGGGGTGTTGAATGGAATCTGGCTAAGCTAAAGCGAGAGGGGAAGATAGAAAGAATTGGATCGCGAAAGGAAGGCTATTGGAAAGTGATCGAGAAACAATAATGTTGCCGGGAAACATTGATCTTTACAAATCTCTTTTCCATGGCAGGGAAGATCTCTTTGCTGTTCGGTGGGAGAAGTATGGTAAAGCTACATATTTCCCCAGTTATGATTATGATCCTTATCAGTTCCGCCTGCATAAGATGAAAGGAGGAACACTCCAAACCTTTCAAAACAAAACACTCAGCTTACTTACGGATGAGCAGATCGAAAGGCACCTTAACGGGGATCATTTCATCGGAATTTATCCTCTCATAAAAGATCATACTTCCTGGTTCATTGTTGCAGATTTTGATAAAGCTGATTGGATTGAGGATTGCCGTCGACTAATTCATGTTTGCGAAAAAAACGGTTTACCGGCTTACTTTGAAAGATCGAGATCTGGTAAGGGAGGGCATGTTTGGTTGTTCTTCGAAAGGCCATATCCTGTCGTAAAAAGCAGGAAGATTCTGTTTCGGTTAATGGAACAGATCGGTCTCATTTCTGCCTTTGATAATAATTCCAGCTTCGACCGGATATTCCCTAACCAGGATTACCTTTCCGGAAAAGGATTTGGCAATCTTATCGCTTTACCCTTGAATAAGCTCTGTGTCGAAAAGGGTAATAATTGCTTTATTAACCCTGAATCCTGTACACCCTACATGGATCAATGGAAACTCCTTGAGGAAATACAGAGGATTTCCTTAGACAGATTGAATCAACTTTATTCTCAGATAACCAATTCATCATCGAGATCTGAAACTCTCCCGCCCACCGGGAACAGGAAACTTACAATTATACTTGAGAATTCCTTAAAGCTGTCAAAAAGCGGGTTGACGTTGCCCTTGATAAACTTTTTGAAGGAAGAACTTAATTTCCCAAGCAGCGAATATATTGTCAAAAAGAAACTCGGGAAGAACACCTGGGGAACAGACCGCTATTTCAAGTTTATTGAAGAGTTTGATGACTATCTCCTCATTCCAAAAGGGATGGCTGGCCGGCTGATCCGCTTTTGCAGGGACAATCATATTGAGTATTCCATTGTTGACAAACGGGAAAAAGCCAATCCGATTCTCTTTGCCATGGAAGTCCAGTTCAGGGATTACCAGATAGCCGCAATTGAAGCAGCATACAGAAAAGACATGGGTGTAATCGTGGCACCGCCCGGAACCGGCAAAACAGTAATCGGTTTAAAAATCATTACTGAAAAACAACAACCGGCGCTGATCATTGTTCACAGGAAACAACTGGCTGATCAGTGGATAGAAAGGATTGAATCCTTCCTGGGAATCCCAGGAAATGAAATTGGTAAAATCAGCCAGGGCAAAATCCTGGCCGGTCGCAGGATCACTATTGCATTGATCCAGAGTTTATCAAAGATTATTAAGGATAACAAACTTCCCTTAAACCAATTCGGCACCATCATCGTCGATGAGTGTCAACATATACCGGCAGAGACATACAGAGATACTATCGGCAAGCTATCATCCTATTATCTTTATGGTTTGACAGCGACTCCTTTTCGGAAATTCAATGATGGCAAATTGATTTTTATTCACCTTGGAGAAATAATTTCCGAAATCAAAGCGCCTGAAATCTCTACGTACCGTCCTGCAACGATCATCATCAGGAATACGGAACTTGATATCCCCTTCAATCCTAAAACCGACAGGTTTGAAACTCTGTCGAAAGTTTTGGTACATGACTCGGCGAGAAACCGGCTGATCCTGAAAGATGTCATTGCTGAGATGAACACCGGCAAAAAGGTTATTATACTTACCGAAAGGAAAGAGCATATTGACACGCTTAACCAATTGATAAAACAATCTTTTGAAACGATCACGTTATCGGGAGATGATAATGAAAGCGACAGGGTTCTGAAATCGAAGTTGATACGGGAAGGCAATTTTCAGGCGGTTATCACTACAGGACAATTCTTCGGTGAAGGAGTGGATATTCAAAACGTGAACCGATTATTTCTTGTCTATCCTTTTTCCTTCAAAGGGAAACTGATCCAGTACATTGGAAGGGTCCAGCGGTCAGAGATCAGTCCTGTTATTTATGATTACAGGGATATCCATATCGATTATCTCAATAAAATGTTCCTCAGGAGGAATGTCTGGTATCGTAAGCTGGAAAAGGAGGCGACCTTATTCGATGAACCTGTAACCGAAATAGCACCTTCATCAGAAACGGTTTTAATCAAAGAACTAATCAGTGTTTCTTTCGATGACCTTGATTTCAGGTATGGATCCATCTCTTTCAACTACCTGGCTAAGGGGACTGGTCAGTCACTCGAATTTGAAATTGAGAATGAACATATCCGACCGGAATTTGAGGTTTTAAAGGCTTATTTCTCAAAGATCCTGAAAAAGAAAACCGTCACAATTGATTTACAGGCAGAGATTCAGGGAGGAAATCTTCTCTCACAAATGGCCACCTCACCTGATCTTGATAAGATCAATGAAGAGATCATCGAGATAGCAAGGTTCAGGTTTGTGTCCAGGACTTTCTTTGGCAACACTAAAAAGCAGCAACCAGGAATGAACCTCATGGATATTGATCAGCTGCAATCGCAGGATGAAGGAATACATTCTTTATACGAAAGCGGGGAAAAACTTCTGGATGATCTCCTGAAACATAAGGATGTCATTCATTACCGGCAGCTGAGATACCTCGCTGAAAAGCACCAGAGCAACATTCTCAAGATCCGTTTCGTGTTGAATCCATTTTCCTTTGTCTTTCTGCTTTCCGGCGAAGAGCAATACCACCTTGTGCTTGAAACCCTTGATACCAAAGAGGCCACCTATATCTGGCATGTCGACAAGAATAAACAGGAACTCCGGGACCAATTAAGGAGAATTGACCAGCAGTTATCACTGATCAGAAATGAAGGGAGACAGGCCTTTCTTGAATCTCAACCCATGAACTTCAGCCGGATTCTGCATGATTACACAGACGAGCAGAAAGGGTACATTCTATGGAAGGATCTTCTGAGGGAAAGGCTGGTCTGAAATCCGGATTCTATGTTTTTCCTTATTAAAGCTATAGTGTCTTAAAAGTCATATGCATTTTAGGAATTGCTTTCAGGCTTGAAAGGATGTATTCGAGGTATCCATCTTGGAACATGCCGTTTGTAATGCCGATACTCCTCTCCAAATTTTTTCTCAAGACCCGGTTCTTCAAAGATGAGAAACCAAATCGTATTAATCACGAAGAAACACACTGCCCAGACCAAGATTCTATGGGATAATATGGCGATAGATTCACCGATCAAAACAGTCAGTACCCCCATTATCATGGGGTTCCGTACATATCGATACATCCCGTTAATGACCAAGTGCTGGGAGGGACTCCAAGGTGCCAGTGTACCCTTGCCAATCCTGATAATGCTCGTTACTGTCATAGTGATCACATATAATCCCATGAGCATTATAATCAAACCGATGATTAGAGCTGGTAAAAATTTTATGGTGATGTCCTTCTCGATGCATAGCGGAACAACAATCAGAACGATGATCGGGAGAAAAAATGAAATTATTTGCTGGATAATGCGCTTCATTGGTCAATCTGGTTTAATATGTTGTTTTCCATAGATTATTTGCAATTGATTTTCCAATTGATGGGATGGTTCATTATTACTGTGCATTGGGTTTGCAAGTGACAAACGTTTTGGATTCTTTAGTTATTACCCAACAGCCAGACTTCATGACTTTTTCTTTGGTTTTTTCTCTTGGCTGGTGTCCATCTTCCAAATACAGGATCCCCGATGGTTTTGTTACCCTATGCAATTCCTTTAATAATGAACCAGTATCCTTAACCATATGGAACATATCCAGTGCAAAGATGACATCGGCTGTTTGAGATGGAATGCTGATAGTTTTGCCATCTGTTTGGATCGGCTTAACGTTCTTCAGATTGTGTCTTTCGATCTGGCGAAATGCTGCTTTAATGGCGAGAGGCTGAATGTCAACAGGGTAGACGATTCCAGATTCACCTACCTGTTCCGAGGCTTGTCTGATGTACCTGCCTGTGCCTGAGCCGTAATCGATGACGGTCTGAGCCTTTTGGATATTGAATGGATCAAGTCGTTTTGCTGGTGATTTGAAAACATCAGCCACATTAAACATAAATGCCATCATTTTGAAGGCAAAGTTTGGCATTCTATCCATTTCATTACCAGTTAAAATTTTCTTCATGATTGGTCTTGTTGAATTATCAAAGGTAGCTAATTATCATTGTTCCCGAAACACTGATTGGTTCCAAATAGAATTTGAAAAATATTTAACCGAATCTACTGCTAATATGAAAATAAGCAGTACTTTTGGTTAAACTTCCCAGGAATGAGCAAAACACTTATTGAACGGTTTAAGAAAAATGGTGGATTCCTTTGCGCCGCTGATTCACTGACGGCAACGGAGAAGTATCAGCTTCGTAGGCTAATTGAAAATGGAAAAGTCAGCAGAGTCAAAAGAGGATTTTATCATCTGAATGATTCTTCAAAAGTTTACCAGGAAGCGGAAGTTGCCAGGATGATCCCCAACGGCATATTCTGCATGTACACAGCCTGGGCTCATTATGGGCTGACAACACAGGTTCCGGCAGACTACCATATTGCAATCCCAAAAACACTCCGTATCGTTTTGCCGCAGTACCCTCCTGTTAAACTCTATTATTGGATTGCTCAAACCTTTGAGCTGGGTAAGACGATGACTGAAATCAATGGTTCCCGGGTCACCGTTTATGATTTTGAGAGATCGGTGTGTGATGCGGTGAAATTTCGTAACAAGATCGGGATTGATTTGATGAGTGAGATCCTGCGCAATTATTCCAGCCGCAGTGATAAGAACCTAGATAAGCTCCTGAAGTATGCCGCACAGCTCAGGATTGAAAAGACGATGAAACAATTCCTTCACATCATCCTATGAGTAATACCGGAAAATCCATCCGTACACGTTTGCTCAACCTGGCAAAGAAAGAGAATCTTTCTTTCCAGTTGGTGATCATCCGTTATATGCAGGAACGGCTGCTATTCCGGTTGGCCATGTCGATGTATTCGGCAAATTTCTGCCTCAAGGGAGGAGTTCTTCTTTATGTATATAGTCGGGAACAGTCCCGTCCTACCCTGGATATTGATTTCCTTGGAACCAATATTCCTAATGAACTGGAATCCCTGAAAGCAGTTTTCCGGAATATTTGTTCAATTTATGATCCCTTGGATGCGGTAACTTTCGATACCGGGTCCATTTCAGCAGAAGAAATTGCCGGCCGAGACAAATATCCGGGAATCCGACTTTTCGTAATGGCTGGCCTCGATAAGATACGACAAAGAATACAGGTGGATGTCGGTTTTGGTGATGCAGTTTTCCCTTCACCAATAAAGCTTTCCTATCCAACATTGCTTCCTGATTCAGGGATCCCGATGGTTCAGGCATATTCTTTGGAGACAGTTGTAGCAGAGAAATTTGAAGCTATGATCGATCTTTCAGTACTGAACAGCCGGATGAAGGATTTTTACGATGTTTATCAGATTCTGACAACCCATCAGTTCGATAGCAATCTTCTGGAAGAATCCATTCGTGAAACATTCCGGAACCGGAACACAGGTTATTCTCCTGATCATTCCCTTTTCACCCCGGGGTTTGCATTGAATGAAACCCGCCAGAGACAGTGGAAAGCCTTTCTTTCCAGGAATCATCTGGATGCCGGTTTGGATTTTCCTTCAGTGATTGGGAAGATTCATACTGTTCTGACTCCGATATGGAAGCGAATGGCAATGGTTCATTGATCACCAGGTCACGAAAGACATCGACATTATCCTGATCATCGAAGCTCTCACATCTGACTTTATCCGGCAAGTCTGGAAATTTATCAAAGATTGGAATTAGGATAAGTGTGAAAAAAGTGCCGGCGAACGGGAAGATTTTCGTTTTCTCAATCCTCCTTGGTTTTCCTTGATTGGTTTAACAAAGCTTCAATCCGGACATCAAGAAAGTTATTGAATAATAGAAATCCCTGTTTGATATAAGCTAACAAAGTGTTTTTTATTTAGGATTTCTGCATTGTAAGGCATTTCTTATGCCACTCAAATATCCTTTTCCTAAGTGATTTTGGACGGATGACTTCCACCTCCGGTCCCCAGCCCATGATCAGCATGATCAATTCATAGGTGGGGATGACCTTTTTGTTTTTGATCGCCATGATAACAGGCAGGGATATTTACCAGGTTACGATCAGTGAAACGAAAAGCAAATGGTTCGGAGAAAGCGAGCGGCTGATCAAAGCAGTATTTGACCGCTACCGGAAAATCTCTAAAGACATGGTGACTATTCCCATTCTTTTTTTCAACGAGGCTGACGGAATATTCAGTTGTAGAAAAAAGATCGGAGACATTAATGTAGAGCAGAGCGAGAATGCCATTCAGAACATCATCCTTCAGGAGATGGAAGATTTTTCAGGTATTCTGATTGCCACCACCAATATGACCGGGAATTCCGATAAGGCGTTTGAGCGAAGATTCCTTTATAAGACCCATTTTTATACGACATCGGCGGATGTCCGTTCGCTGATATGGAAAAACAGGATTCCCTCGCTTTCAAGGATGAAAGCGCTTGAACTGGCCAGGAAATTCGATCTCTGCGGCGGACAGATCGATAATGTAGTCAGGAAATACTCGATAGAGCGCATCAAGAGCGGGAAATTACCGGCTCAGAATGGATAAAAAACATTAGTTAAATCACCACCAAATCATGATGAAAGTCGCCATATACGCGAGAGTCAGTACCAGAACGAAGGGTCAGGATGTAGAGAACCAGCTAAGGTTACTCAGGGAGTATTGTACCAAGATGGGGTATGAGGTTTTTCAAGAATACACCGACCAAGAAAGTGGGACGAAATCTGACCGTCCAGCTTTTACCCGACTTTTCTCCGATGGGGCTAAACGAAAGTTCGACCTTCTTCTCTTCTGGTCGTTGGATAGATTTTCGAGAGAGGGTACACGGAAAACCATCTTCTATCTCCAGCAACTGGATGACTATGGTATCCTGTACAAATCATTCACGGAACAATACCTCGATTCGACCGGTATTTTCAAGGATGTTATTATCTCTATCCTGGCTACCCTGGCTAAACAAGAACAGATTCGTTTATCGGAACGGGTTCGTGCCGGAATGAATGACCCCGCCGCAGAGCAGCGGGGTATCACGGGAATTTTTTCTATTCGCCCCAAGGGGCGGGGAACTAACCCCATTGAGATTAGAAAAAGCAAAGTCGAAAGGCCGTGTTGGTGGTCGTCCAAAGATTCCTCAGGAGATTATTGACCGAATCATAGTTCTAAACCAACAGGGATTATCAATGCGGAAAATCGGGAAGGCAGTCAATGTCCATCATAGGACGGTGGCTCAGTATCTCCAAACAAAGTCTTAAAAAACGGACAGAAATAAATTCAATTCAAAGAAGAAGGGAATGTGAAGCGACAGTACTAATCTTCGACTGTCCACTCTTCAAAATTCTTGTTTTGTCCCGGCTGCCGAAAAGCAAACGGTGGTTTATTACCCCTGACAATCTGTTTAATCTTATTCCAGTCATTAACAATGTTCACAAACATTTGCCAAAAGGTGGTTCCACCCTTTGGACACTTTAAAAAGATAATTCCAACCCCACTGGCCATATATAATTCTCTCTGATGTCTTGATAACTGAATGTGTCTATCTTGTGTAATCACTACCCCTTCCTCCTGACCTATGACCGGAATCCAATCTTTATCTTTGATGCCTTGTGAAAAAACATCCTTCAATGCAAGGACTTCAATACCTTTTTTTTCTTCGGTGTTCAGATGTTCCTGAATCACATTCATTGCTCTGGCAAGTTGGGGTGCCAGATTTTCATCAATGTAGATTTTATGCCGCTTTCCTTGCATATTCAAGAGCGTCATTAATTTGACCAACCTTCAAACCATAAAGGTTGGAAATGAACTTTGCACTATCCCCCGATTTGACCATATCTGCAATGACTTCAGCAAGGATATTCGTCCCCGATATTATTGGCTGTCCAAACTGATGATGCGGGTCACATACAATAGCCTTAGTCTTTCCCAACGGCCATAGTCTCGATGCTAAAGAATCGGAACTGAAATCCAAATTTTTGAAAAAATCTCTAACTATGGCAAGGTTGAACTGTTTGGTGGCATCAAGTGTATATATACTCCCGTCCTTCTGTTCAAATAAGACTTTTTTACCATCTGTATGTAGATGACAGATAACATCTTTTCGAGCAAATGGGTATGGGGTATTGAACTGTTTGGCCAATATTTCGTGGACTTTAAGAATTTCTCTGGACGACACTCCTGCTAGACTCAGCTGATAAAAGGTATTCAACTCCACGAGTGTATGGAAGTTAACAGCCTTTGTCAAATCAACATTCCAAGTGTAGGTTTCACCGTACTCCTGACCAAACCTATCGTTCCAGAAACAGTTTATCCATCGGTTGACTTTGGAGTACTTGATTCCCAGTATCATAGCGATATCAGGGAGGGTGTAAATACCCTTGCCAAGTAATGGTTTATTTTGAAACGGGGTGGTCATTCTCCAGTTAAAATACAAATTTAGAAACATTCGTTTACAACATGCAAAACTATCAGCACGAATTTTATTTCACAAACGGGCTCGTTTATCGTTATGAATTTGGGATTTATTTTGAGATTCAGAGCATCTGTGCTATCTGTTCTCTTCTTTTTTTCTTGTGTTTGTTTGCCTGATTAAAGCGAGGTAGTTTGAATACGGCTTTGTCTTTTTATTTAAAAGCTCTTCTTCACGAGCCTTAACAATAATTGTGTCAGGAGCATCTATGTAATTATTGAATACATTGATACCAGTAATAGTTTGGTCTCCTTGATATTTAGTCTTCCTGTAATTAATCTCAAATCCGTCACTTTTGATTATTTCCAAAATATTGTTAAGAATCAGCTTGAAGTCTTGTTGCGAAGAGAAAGTCAAGTCATCAACATACCTTGTGTATGTTAGACCATATTGCTTGCTTAAGGAAATGAGTCTCTTATCTGTTTCAAGAAATACAAGATTCGCTATATGAGTGCTAGTGTCTTGACAAATTAGTATAGAAACATTATCTTTGTGGTATTAAAACCGCAAAGCGATGACAAAAGAAATATTTAAATTAAAATCCAAAGATCGTGAGTTTCTTATTAATTTGACAAAG
>Ga0172367_10008686_pt1 | contig 11306 bp, 13 predicted proteins | sample Lak10m_FD_114542 | JGI IMG/M metagenome (GOLD analysis project Ga0172367, IMG submission 114542) | Freshwater microbial communities from Kabuno Bay, South-Kivu, Congo - kab_022012_10m | ecosystem: Environmental > Aquatic > Freshwater > Lake | place: Democratic Republic of the Congo: South-Kivu...
GTATAGGCCATCGTCGGAACGCCCAGGGCGCGAATCTTGTTCGCGAGCTCCTCGACGCCGGTCACGGTGCCGCCAGGGGAGGAGACGTCGAAGGCGATTCGGTCGGCGCCGGCCTCGAGCATCGCGTCGATATCGTTCGAAATGTCGTCGACGTCGACGGCGCCGGTCAGCTTCTCGACAGGGGCGAGCGACTTCCCGATCACGCCGTGCACCGGCACGACGCCGATTCGCTTCTCGCCGTCGTCGATTAGGTAGGCCTTCGGACGGTCGCCGAACAGCTTCGATATGAGGTCGGTAAATCCGACCTTATCGGCCAGGGCGGCGTGATCCTGGGCCCGGCTCGGCTCGATCAGAAGGGGCTCGCGGCCGCGAAGGCCGTTCAGAAGGAATCGGTTCATTTTAGGAATTTGTTTCTTCGGGTTCGGAAGGTTCGGCTTCGCCGGCGGCCTGTGCCTTGGCCGGCTGCTCGAGCATCGGGGCGACCGTGCCAGGGGCTACGTTCGTCGGCATATAAAGCAGCTCGAACGGAATGCCGCGCTCGCGGGCGAGGTTCGAAATAAAGGCCATATCGTCGGCGCGCCTGGTCATTTCTGTACGGAAATCCGTTCCGCGCTGCGCGAACAGCTCGGTGAAATTGGTGATGCCGGCGAAAAGGTCGGCGCGGTCGTTCGCGGAATCGCGGCCCGAGTCGACGGTGATTGATTTCGGGGTCGTCCAGCTGGTGCGCGCCCAATGGGGGTCGTCGGGCAGTTCGCCCCGGGCTATGGCGTCGCCCAGCAAATAGCCCCAGGTCGGAACGCAAAGCTGCTCGATAACTATCTGAGAATACTTCCCGAATACGCGCGCTGCCTTGCCCACTATGAGGCGAACCGAACTGCCCCCTATTTTGCTGCTATCCCCGACAAATTCGTACGGAAGGACGCCCTGGGCGATATCCCGATTTAGCGCATCCAAAAATCCGGCGAACGTCGGCGAGGGGCGGGCCGAGGCGAAGGATTCCAGAGATTCGCCGGGCGAGAGGGTAAGCAGCTTCCCACCGAAGGCGGCCGCGACGGCGCCCAGGTCGCCGCATTCGGCGCGATTGCCGGAGATTTCGCCGGCCAGGGTTTCGTCGACGTAGCCGCCGTCTTTTTTCAACACGCGCGTAATATCCGACCCGTCCTTGACCCCTCTAAGCTCCAATTGAAGCAATTCCTGGGAATCCTGGATAGTCGCGAGCGAATGTTGCAGCAGCGGAATTCCGCGAGCCCCGGAAACGTATTCGTGATCGCAAATATGCATCATCGCCGGCCCGATCACCAGGCGCGAACGGCCGTCGGAACGGTAGACGTTATAACCGACGACCTCGCCGAAGGCGCCGAATTGGATGCCGTCCCACATACGTTCGGGAATCTCGGGGCCGTCGGGATTTCCGACCTTATGGGCCTCGAACAGTTGCAACTTGGCCTCGCCGCGAGCGTTTCGAATCTTGCCGGCGAACGCGTCGCCGTCCCGAACCATCGCGCGCAAAAGGAGCGCCTGCACCTGGCTAAACGACCAGCGGCCGGTCAGCTCGATGCGTCGGGATTTCTCGCGGAAATATTCCTCGTAAAGCTTGGCGTTCTCCTCGGTGCTCGCGTGCGATTGCGGCGTGATGCCGTCGCCGACCGCGTACATAACCAGGTCGGCCAGAATCTGCCGGTACAGGCCAGAGTTGCGCTCGGCCCACCGGCATTTTTTGAGCATCGTAAGCCGGTCGTAAGGCGACAGGTCGCGGCGCAGGTCGTGGGCAGGGGAAAGAAACAGGTAACGCCGGGCGGCCGAGCTGCCCACGCTTTGCCAATTGTTAATGGAGGCCCGGGCCTTGCGGGCCTTCGGCTCGTCGCCCTTGGCGGCGTTGCGTGAGGCGCCGCGTGCGGTGCCGTTTTTCTTTCGGGGGGCCATAAATTAACCTTCGTCGCGGTTCTCCCAATTGGTCGAGATCACGTTACGACGGCGCCCATAGGTGCCAGGGTCGAGCCGGCTGAGGGCAAACAGGGCCTCGGCCAACATCTCCTTGGCCGGAAGGGCATACGATTTCGAAACGCTCGAACCCGAATCCGAGTAGGAGGTAATTACGCGGCCCTGGGTGATATCGGCGACGGCTTTGTCGCGGATCGCCAGCAGCTGCGTTTCGGTCAACCCTATAAACAAACCAGAGGCCATACCTTTGCGGGGTTAGGCAACGCCCAAGGGGGAAGGGTTGCGGCCGTGTACCCTATGCCCCAGGAACGCACAACCCCTGAAACTACGCCGGCCGCAACCCTGGGGTAATCTAACCCTCATTTGTCGGAGGGCAAGTCGCCAACCTCGGAGGCCTCGCGGCCGACCAGGCCCCAGCGCAGGGCGACAAGCATAGCCAATACCTCGCAGTCAAGGGCGTGATTATCGCGCTTGCCGGCCCGGAGCTGCCAAATCGGCTTACCGGCCTTGATTACCCTAACCTCGGCGTTGAGCTGCTCGGCGTATTCGGGCGGGGCGTCGGCCGGGTAGGTATGCAGCTTCTTAAGCCGCAGGCCGTTAAGGATGTCCTTCGCGGCCAGGGCCGAGAATACGATGAGCTCGGCGCGCTGCGCGTATCCTGGAACGTGAACCTTCTGCTTGTCGGAATAGAATCGTTTAGAGGTTCCGTTGCGGTCACGCACGGTAAAATCGGTCTGGCCCGAACCCTTCGTGCATTTCCAACCGCGCTTCGCGCCGGCCTCGCGGTATACGGTGTCGGACTGATCGCCGGAGTCGACCGCGACGAGGGCCTTATGTACCCCGAATTTATGCACCAGGTCGTCGAGCTGTTCCCACGTCTCGGCCTTTCCGTAATGCAGCAGCCGGCTATGCCCGGTCTTTGCCCAGGCCCGAACCGCGATCCAGAAGGAACCGCGTTGCACGTCGACGCCGGCCGTTCGGAAACGGTGCGACCCTTCCGGCGCCCCTTCGCGTGAAACGACCTCGCCCTTCGGCGTGATGCGCGCCTCGTGCGGCCAATCCTCGCCGGCCTGGTACGGCCCGGCTTCCTCGAGGTTCACGATCGCCCCGCCCTCCTCCGACCAGGGCAGCGCAAGGCGCTTCTGCTTGAATAGCCGGCGCTGCTCCTCGTCGGCGTACAGGTCGACGGCCTCGGCGGCCTTGAGCATAAGCACGCCCAGCTCGCCCCAGCTCATACAGGCGATGGCGTTCCAATGCAGGCCGACGTAGCCGGCGGCGCTCGACGGCTTCGTCGCAACGAACGTTCCCTTCGCGTTCGCCTCGAGCCGGGTCGCGTTCGTGTCGGGCAGGCGCTCCAGGCAGCGCCGGCATTCGTACGTCGTGCCCGAGGCGACCCTAAGCAAATCCCAGGTGCCGGTCGCCTTCGCGTCCTCCGGCAGCCGTACCTGGGCCCATTCCCAGGGCTGGAGCTCGCCGCATTTAGGGCAGCAGAAATTCCATTCCCTTTGGTCGGTGCTCTCGTGCGTGTACGTCCATTCGTCGCCGGCCGTGCCGCCCTGGGACATAAAGATTCGCTTTCCCATCCAGCCGAACGCCGTGACGCGCGCGCTCGCCTCGCCGATATGCCCGCGAGGATATAGCCAGGCCTCGTCGCCGATCACCGTCCGAAGGGACAGGCGCTGAAGGTTCGATTCGTTCCAGGCGCCTCGGCAGTAGAGGGTCATTCGGTCGAAATCTATCGTCGTCGACCTGTCCGAATCGTCGGCCTTCAGTCGACGCGCGACCGGCTCGCAGCTGTTGAACAGAGGCCGCAAGCTGCGAATGCTGAAGTCGCGTGCCTCGGGGTCGGTGGCCTGGAGCAGCATCGTCGGGCCGGGTTTGTTCGCGATCATCCAGCAGAGATACAACCGGGCAAAGAGGGATTTGCCGGATTGGATGCTCGCCTGGATCGTGAGCAGTCGCGTCTCGGGGTCTGCGGCCAAGCGAAGGGCCGCGGCGATCCAGGGCGTCCGTTCGGATCGGAACGGCCCAGGCATCGGCGAGTCGGGAATCGAGCTCACGTTCGCCTCGAGCCATCGAACGATGTCGCCGTCGTCGGAAGGCCTAAGCACCTCGAGGCCGATTCGCCGCAGCTCGTCGTTAGTCATAGCCCCTCCTGCGTACCAGGTCGCGCAAACGCTCAAGTATCTTCCGGCGCTTGTCCGGCGTGATCCTCGTCGGCGGCGGCATCGGCTTACGCTTCGCCGGCTTGCGCTTACGCGCCATCGTCGAGCCCCTCCGTAAGCTGCGCCCGCGTCTTGCGCGCCCAGGCCTCGAGCACCTTCACGGCCTTCGGCGGGTTCTCGGGGTTGCAACCCTCGGCGCAATCCAGGGCGAGCTTGTCGAACCTTTCGACGACCTCGGCCATAAGCCGGCGCATCGTCTCGGCGCTCTCGGTCGCCTTGATGTATTCGCGCGCCAGGATTGCCCGGCGCTCCTGCTCCTCCTCGAGCGCAACCAGGGTTTTAAGGGATTGGTTATACGCCGTCTGATATTTCGCCTGGTTGACGTCGCCGCCGGTCATAGCCGCGAGCCATACGCCCCGCGCCTGGTCGACGAGCCGACGGTGCTCGGCGATCGTGCCGGCCAGCGTGCCGTCGTCGAGCGACGCGGCCGACGCGACGACCGGCGCACGCGCCGACCTGGCTACTGCTCGCTCCTCGCGCCAGGCGAGAGCGGCCTCGACCGAATGCGCCGGCATTCCCTCGCGCTTGAGCACGCTCACGCGCTGCGGCGTGATGCCAAGCGCACGCGCAAGCTCGAGATTCGGGAGGGGTTTGTTTTCTGCGTTCATTCGTCGTATGTAATCATAAAAAAACCTTCGGAGTGTCGCCCCTCGCGCGATTGAACCCGCTCGTAATAGATTCCTTACCCGGGTATTCTGCGGTTTTAGGGCGTTTTTCCATAGGGCAATGAGCGATTGACTGCGTTACGCTCAATTAATGCGAGCATATAGGGCTAAACGATTGATTTCCTCCAATCATAAAACTCTCGAAGCAATCGTTTACCGAGCATAACCTTTCCTTAAACGGCGGTTTCTCGCGTGCCGGAAGCCGCCGAGGGCGTCGGGCGATATCTGTTCGCGCAAGGTGCGCGCGCGTTTGTGGACGGCCTGCTTCGAAATGCGATACATCCTGGCGATGATCGTAGCCGGCAGCCGACCGGGCAGCTCGAGCGCCCATCGCGTAAGCTCGACGTGCCGGCGAACCTGGAACGAATCGGTTAGGGCGAGCGCGTCGATGAATCCGCGTAGCATCGTGCGAACGTGTTCCCTGGTCAGAAAGGTATCCGTTTCCGTCCTGGGCAACGGCTCGACGTTCGAGATCAGCTGCGCGGCCGGCTCGTCGGAATTCCAAGCCGGCGAATTCGCGTCGACCTCGAATATGTGTCGGGGCTTCACGGCCTCGCGGTAAGGCAATACGTTGAGCTCCCTCATTCGCGCCTGGTCGGCCTTCGGCTGCTTGTAAAACCATTCGTCGAACGTGCGCGCGTCGCGAGGCGGCGCGGTCATATCGTGCAAGGGCTTCGGCACGCATCGGTTTTAGTTCAAGTCTTTGCCAGGGTTCAAAGGGCAAAGGTTGAGCCATAGGCCCAGGGCGTAGTCGTAGGCGACCAGGCCGTGCCGCGTGAGCCGGTTAAGGCAGCTCCTGGGGTTACGGCCCTTCGGGTATTCCTCGGCGATGAATTGGCGCAGGCGCTCGGTCGTGATCCTGGCGGGCAGGGTTCCGACCAGGGCGACGAGGGCGTCGTGCTTCTCGCGGCGTTTCCTGCGGGCCTCCTCGGTGGCCTTCTGCCGGTGCGCTTCCATCGTCTCGGGCGTCTCCCTCCAGGCCTTCGCCCATCGTCGGAGGGTTCGGAGCTGCGCCGCGCGTTTCCGCGATAGGCCTTTCCTCGGCCGATTATGACCGGGCATAGGGGGCTCGGCCCGATCCGAGGTGGTGGCGGTTTCGGACGGAGCCCCGACCGGCGACGGCCACGGAGCCTAAGGAGGGGCTCAATATATCCCCATAGGGGTATATATTACGGAAGTATGACACGGAAGTATGACACGGAAGTATGTCGGTTCGGGGTAGGTTTGGCGTAAGGTTTGCCAAGGGCTTAGGAGGGGTCGGAGGGTGTAGGAGGTAGGGCGACCCTGTTCTAATCGATTCTCGGCACCTTTACGCTCGATTGGCGAGGGGTCTGGCTGGCGGGGCTGGTACCCTTCTCGGAGGGGTCGGCGGCCAGGTCGGCCTCGTCGGCGTATTCCCAGCGGATAATCCCTTGCTCTTTGGCGTGCCGGATGAGCACCTCGCCCTTGCGCTCGCCGGCGGCGTTCTGGAGGCCGGCGCGGTTGCGGCGCTTGGTGAGGCCGAAACGGAATACCGGCGCCTCGCCGGGTAGGCGCTGCAATACGCCGACCTCGCGTACGAAATTCACGAGCTCGGAAGCACCGGCCCCGGAGTATGCCAGGTCGGATATCGTCTGCCCTTCGCGATCCTTGGCCGTCCTGGGCTTCGTCGTATGGTGCACGGCGACGAGCACGACGCCGGAGGCCTCGAGGAAGGGCGCGAGGCGATGCCGACAGAATTCCGTGACGGCGAGCTGATCGGCGACCTCGATTCCGCAGAATGAGAGGAGAGGGTCGACGACTACCAGGTCGGGCGCGTGACGTTTCGTAAGCTGCTCGAGCCGGGCGATGAAGGCCGGCCCGACGGAGGTCGCGTCGCGGTATATGTGCAGATTCTCCTCGAGGGTCTTACGTTCGGGCGCGTGCAGGTTTAGGCCGGCGCATATGTCGACGAACCCCTCGCTGACGTCGCCGAGGCAATTCTCGGCCTGGAGGTATACGATGCGCAGCGGGCGCTTGGCGCGTATCCCGAAAAAAGGGCGTTGAGTCGCGAGGCAGATCATAAGTTGCATCGCGAAGGATGATTTCCCGACGCCGGATTGTGAGACGAGGAGCATCGAGCCGCCCCTGGTCAGCCATCGGTCGCCGATTACTGAGTCGGGGTCGTTACGACGATCGAAGGCCTCGAGCTGCCCGAGGGTCATATGTTCCAGGCCCTGCTCGTCGGCCTCGCGGCGCCTAAGGTGCTCGGAGACGTCGAGGAGCCGGGCGAGGGAATCGGGGTCGGCGTCGGCCAGGTCGGCCTCCTGCTGCGCCCTGGCGGCGCGGGATTTGATTAGGCGAAGGGAGGCGGCCCGAAGGATGAGGTCGGCCCAGGCGCGATTATAGGGGCGCGTCTCGTGATCGGAGGTAAGGCCCGGAACCTCGGTCGACGGCACGGTCGAACCGGCCTTGCGGAGAAAGTCGTTAACGACGAGCTCGTCGGGCTTCTGGCCCTGCTCGACGAGGGCGACCATAGCGCCGGCAATCTCGATATGCTTCGGTTCGGAGAAATCGGAAGGCCGTAGTTCTGGGGGAAGGGGAAGGCCTTCGCGTATGAGTACGCCGAGGAGGGCACGTTCCGCTTCGATTGAAGCGATTAGAGGCATAGGGAGGGGGAAGGGATTTGCCGCCGTGCGAGGGCGGGGTCAAGGTTTACGGTTTGCGGCGTCGTCGATGCAGGGCGACCAGGGCGGCCTCCGGCAAGTAAAGGTTATCGTGAAGGCCCGAAACGCCGCGAAGGGTACGGATCATACGGCCTTTGATTTTGTGCCGCCGGGCCATCTCGCGGACGGCGACGACCGAGACGTTAAGCCGGTCGGCAATCACGGTCGGCCGGGCATAACCCTTGGGAACGCTCTCCTGGCCGGCGCATATGAAGCCGGCGAGCGCTTCCTCGAGGGTCTTGTACGGCTTGGCGGGCTTGTAGACGTAGGTTCGGAATCCCTGGCCGTCGACGGTGCAGCCGCGCCACAGCTTGCGCTCGAGCACGCCGCGCGCGTACATCGAGGCGGCCCTGGTGCTCGCGTTATGCCTCCAGCGCATATTAAGGAGCAGCTGGAAATCGGAGATTGTAAACCAACCCTTGGGGCACGCTTCGCCCCTAACCGGCAATTTAAAGAGCTGCGCGAGGGCGGCGACCGATTTCGAAAGGTTCGGCTTCATACCTTCGGCGAATAAATCTTGAGGTCGGTCTGCCAAATCCAGCGGCCGGGCGAGATGCGATGCACCAACCAGATTTTCCATTGGTCGCCGTCCGTCCAGCCGGCCGCGAAGCCGAGGCCCCATCTGCTCGAGGCCAGGCGGTGCGACGCGTAGGCCATATCTTCTTTACGGCATAGGCAGCCGGCCGAGAAAGCCGCGCCGCCCTGGTGTTTCTGGAGGTTAACCTGTTCGAGCCGGTGAATATGACCGCAAACCAGGGCGCCGCCCCGATCGGCGTAATGCTTCCCCTGGTCGTGAACGGCGTTGATGGAGTGCGAGTAGCCGTGAACGAAGGCGACAGGGCCGAGCCGGTAAACGCCGCGCTCGGCGTGATAGGGGAGGATCGTCTTGCAGCCGAGGCCCTTGGCCTCCGACGTGATGCCGTCGAGTATGTCTTGGCAATAGTCGCGTCTTATGCCGTCGCCGGTGCTCTCAATAACCCTGTTAAGCCGGTGCTCGTGATTGCCCATAAGGTAGACGGTCGGTCGGTAAGCGCGGAGAAAGGCGATGCCGGCGTTAACGTCATCCTTTAAGCTCTCGGCGTGCTCGGCGTCGTCGGCCTTGCCGCGTAGGGAGCGCATATCGAAGCAGTCGCCGAGCAATACGCGCACGTCGGGTTTGTAGTCGCGGCAGAATTCGGCGAGGGCGTCGAGGGCCTCGGGGTCTGCCAGGTCGCCGTGATTGTCGCCGGCGGCTACGAATCGAATCGGTTTGCTCATAGTTTTTTCGCGGCCTTCTTTTCGGCCAGAAGCTCGTCGCGGCGCTTGCGGCATTCCTCAATCGAGCCGTTAAGGCGCTCGATCACGTCGACACCGTTCGACCGGCAGCGGAAGTATACCAGGCCGCCGACGACCTGGAGGTTATGGTTTGGGTTGTAGGGGCGCGGGTTCTTTCGCTCCTTGCCCCATTTCGTTTTAGACGGGCAGGATGCGAGCCAATCGGCGCGGGCCCTGGTAATGCCCACGCGCGCGGCCCAGGCGTAATCGGCTTCGCTCAAAGGTTCCACGACGCGGCGAGCCGGCGCCCCTCCTCCTTGATTTCGTTAACCGAGCCGGGCCGGAACATATAAACGGCGTCGTACGGCGCGTGGCCGTCGATTTCGCGTACGCTCCAGGCCTCCTCGTCGTTGGCCGGAAGGACGCCGACCGTCTCGACGTAGATCGTGCGAATGCGCCACCCTTTCACATACAGGTAATCACGGGTAACGTGAAGCTCGTTGAGATATCGCCAATCGCTGCAAACGACGGTTTCGACCGGGCGGTTTGCTCCGTCGCAGCAAAGCGTAACCCATCGGGCCAGGTTCTCGGCGAAAACGTTCCGATTGATAGATCGCCCGAATTTGCCGGCGGCGACCAGGAAGTCGCGGTGCGCGATCTTAAAGGCCTCGTCGTGAAAGTCGCCGGGCAGGCCGAGGTCGGCCAGAAAGACGTTCGCGGCGTCCTTGAGGGCGTCGGCAAAGTTGACGTGCGCGGCGGGGCGTTTGCTCCATTCCAGGATTCCGTTCGCCAGGGTGCCCTTGCCGGCCCTGGCATACCCCGAGATAAGGATGAGGGGCGGCGCGCTCCCGGCTCAGAAGGGAGGTTCCGAGGGCAGGTCGGCGGCCGGCGCTGCGGGCTTCTGGGAACCCTTGGGAAACGTGAGCTTGTATTTATACTGAGGGCGGCCGTTCCATTCGCTTACGGCCGTGATCTCGACCGAGACGTCGACGGTCTTTCCGACGGCCGGCTTAAGGTATACCTGGAGGTCGGCGGGCGTCGCGTTCGGCGCGATCTTCTTTGCGAACGTGCCGGTGATGCGGCCGACCAGGGTCGCGAGCGAACCGGGGTATTTCGTTCCGTAGCTTTTCGACAGGCAATTGCCCTGGTCGTCGAGGAAAAACAGGTTCGCGGAGCAGGTGCCATCCTCGTAGCTTCTGATCTTCTCGAGCTTCGGGGCCGACAGGCGCAGCCGGTAGAGGCCGGACGTGCTGATCGTAGTTAGGGCGGGGCGTTCGTTCGTGGGTTCCATTTGGTATTAGGCGAAGGTTATCGATTGGACGGCGCCGGGCGCTGCGCCGACGTCGAGCACCTGGGGCTCGTCGGCGTAACCTGTCCAGGAGTCGAGGGCGCGGCACGTCTCGTATTTCTTAACGGCCTCCTCGAAATCGGCGATGGCCCAAGAGCTGAGGTTAGGGCCGACGCTATAGGTGGCGGTCGCCCAGGGGCTTTGCTTCTCGACGGCGACGAAAAGGAACGTCGCGGGAATCGGGTTCCCGGAATGAAGCGACCAAACGGTGCGGTACCAATGGGCCTGCAGGGCGTACTTGTACGACCGCACGCTGTTAAGGAACCCCTTCGGGCTCGCGTCCTCGGTGCTCTTTAGGTCGACGAGCACGGTGTTGCCGGCGGCGTTGCAGGCGATTAGGTCAATGCCGGCCTTGATGGGAATTCCGCAATAGTCGACGGTCAGATACTGCTCGGTCGCGACGATCTTAAGGCCGAGGGCGTCGATTCGGGCGCGCGCGGCCTCGGCGGTGTTCTTTACCAGGTCGGCCTCCTCGGCGGTTAGGATGGTCTTTCCGGCGTTCTCGGTGGCGAAGGCCGCGTATTCGGCTTTGCCTGCGCTTGTCCGGCGGTCGCATTCCGGGGCGACGGCGTACTCGGCCAGGAACGCGGCCGTGCCTTCGAGGGCGAGCTTATGCATCGCGGAACCGATGCGAAGGGCCTTCGTCGGCTCCCTGTCTCGGGCGAGGTAGGCCTGGTAATGAAGGCCGGATTTTAGGAGCTCTTTCGCGCCACTAAAATTAAGCGCTTCAGATGCATCGTATACTTTTCGGTCGGGTAGTTTCATATGCGTTTGGGGGAAAGGGGAGGAGACAAAGGAAGGGCTAAGAAGGAACCCCGGCGGCCTCGCGGCTTGGCCTGTCTCCAAATATCAGAGGTCGTCGTCGGTATGCTCGACGATGCGGATGGCCTCAATCGTCAATTTCTGCGCCTCCTCGAGCAACGGCTCGATTCGGTCGAGGTCGTGCCGGATCGCGGCGACGGAGGCGGCGAGGCCCTTGAGGCGCTCGTGAACGCCGAGGAAGTTGAAGGCCTGGTTAGGGGATTCGAGCTGGATGATGCGCAGCTCGAGGAGGCAGTTCGAAACCTCAGCGTCCAGGTGGGCGGCGTCGGAACCGGGCAAGCTCACCAGCTCCTCGACGCGGCGCAGCTTCTCGGTGATGCGCATAACCTGGTTGTTTAGGCGGTCGCGGTTCGGTTCGCTCATTTGA
>Ga0172367_10008688_pt1 | contig 11305 bp, 10 predicted proteins | sample Lak10m_FD_114542 | JGI IMG/M metagenome (GOLD analysis project Ga0172367, IMG submission 114542) | Freshwater microbial communities from Kabuno Bay, South-Kivu, Congo - kab_022012_10m | ecosystem: Environmental > Aquatic > Freshwater > Lake | place: Democratic Republic of the Congo: South-Kivu...
ACCAGCTTCCGGCCACGGCAAGACCTCGGTGACAGCGGCGATTGCTCGCTACCACAGCCGTAACGGCCTGAAGGTATGTTGCTTCAAGACCGGGCCGGATTTCATCGATCCCACGTTGCTGGCCAACGCCAGCGGCCAGCCGGTGTACAACCTCGACAGCTGGATCATGGGCAGCGAGCATTGCCGGCAATTATTGTTCGAGGCCGCTCGCGAAGCCGATTTGATCCTGGTGGAAGGCGTGATGGGGTTGTTCGACGGCGAACCCAGCAGTGCCGATCTGGCGGAGCAATTCGGACTGCCGTTATTGCCGGTCATCGATGCGTCGGCGATGGCACAAACCTTTGCCGCCGTGTTGCACGGCCTAAGCACATTCCGCCCGGCATTAACCGTGGCCGGCGCAGTGGCCAATCGCGTCGGTTCGCCACACCATGCCGACTTATTGCATGCCGGCATTCCCGAAGGACTATCGCTGGCTTGCATTCGCCGCCAAGCGCAAGCCAGCCTGCCAAGCCGGCACCTGGGGCTGCAATTAGCTGATGAAATCGACGGCATCGATCAACGATTGGATATGCTGGCCGATTCACTTAGCGATACCTGGCTAGCGCAACTACCGCCGGCAGTCGCCTTCAAACCGGCAGCGGCCTTACCGAGCATTCCACGTTTATTGCACGGCCTTAGCGTAGCGGTGGCGCGCGACCCCGCCTTCTGTTTTCTCTACCAGCAAAACCTACTCTGCCTACAACGGCTCGGCGCCGAATTGGTGTTTTTCTCTCCGCTGTTCGACCAACACTTGCCAGCCGCCGATGCAGTTTATTTGCCTGGCGGCTATCCCGAATTGTACGCAGAGCGGCTGGCTGCTAATTCGAATCTGAAATCCGATCTGCAAGGACATGTTGCTGCCGGTAAGCCTTTGTTGGCGGAATGCGGCGGTATGCTGTACGCACTGGAGAGTTTGATAGACACGGCCGGCAATAGTCACGCCATGTTGGGTTTATTGCCGGGCAGCGCCAGCATGCAGGACAAGCTCGCTGCTATCGGTTCGCAGCAATTGCAACTCGACGGCGAGACCCTACGCGGCCACACCTTTCATTATTCCTGCAGCGAAGTTGGACAGACAGCCGCCGCAACGGCGCAAACGCCGGAGGGTCGCAGCGGCGAAGCGCTATACCGTTCAGGCTCGCTGACGGCGTCCTACCTGCATTTTTATTTTCCCAGCAATCCGGGGTTGGTCGCTAAATGGTTGGGGGCCAAGTTGGATCATCCATACAGCCATCGCCACTGCAGCGATTAACTTCAACCGTGACATGGTCCAAATGTACGAAATTCGCCAGCAAGGCCTTGTAATGGCTCGGCGGTTTGGGAAATTGCGTGACGATCACTACGATGGCAGCATGGTGTGACGGACTGACTCGCCAAATGTGCAAATCGCTAACGCGCGATTCGCCGTCTTCTTCCAGCGTGTCCTGAATGGCTTGCAGGTAATTTTCATCGATGGCCTGGTCCAGCAAAACTGGGCTGGTTTCCTTGATCAAGCCCCAGGCCCAAACCAGGATGATAAATGAACCGACCACGCCCATTACCGCATCCAGCCAGACCCAGCCGTAGTATTTACCGGCTAGCAAGGCAACGATGGCCAGCACTGAGGTCAACGCATCCGCCAGCACATGCAGATAGGCGGCGCGAAGGTTGTGATCGTGGTGATGATGGTGATCATGTCCATGATGATCATGGTGTTCGTGGTGGTGGCTGTGATCATGATGGTGGTGATGGGAGTCGCTGAGCAGCAATGCGCTCAACAAATTGACCAGCAAACCGGCCACCGCGACCAGCGTTGCTTCGTCGAAACCGATAGTCTGCGGCACCAACAAGCGCTCGACCGCCTCGCCCAGCATCGCAATCGCCACCATCGCCAACGCAATGGAACTGGCAAACCCGCCCAACACCCCCACCTTAGCAGGGCTGAAGGCGAAGGTCTGATCCTGTTCGTGAATGCGGCTGTAGCGGTAAGCCACAATCGCGATCAAAAACGCCAGCACATGGGTGGCCATGTGCCAACCGTCGGCCAGCAACGCCATCGAATGAAAGCGCATGCCGGCGACGATCTCCACCAACATGGTAGTAAACGTCAACAGCAGCACCCATCGGGTACGGCTTTCGCCCTTGCGGTTAATGTGGGCGAAATTATGCGGATGGTTCCAATTATTCAATTGATGTTGATGCATGACATTCCTTGGGGCTGAAGAAATAGACAACTGCTCAAAGTAAATCCGTTCGTCTGTCCTTAGACCACCCTTGTGGTGGAGCCTGTCGAAGGATGAACGGATTTACTTTGCGCGAGGCGCTTAACTTCTCCCCAATCTCCTCGAATCATGGCCTGTTTCTTTTTTCGACTCCAACCTTTTATTTGCCGCTCCGCGGATAGCGCCTCTTCTCGCGTAGCAGTCTCCTGAGACCATGTACACTCGACAGGAAGTCTTGATGCGGTATATCCGCCACATTCGCCTGCTTGATGTTGCGCCATTCTCTTTTCAAGATCATCGGTGTGCCCCGTGTAATAACTATCATCGGCACAACGGAGCATATATACCCAAAACATTTTGCCTCCTTCTTATTTAGGAGCGAACCATTTAGGTCATTTACCCATTCATCCTTCGACAGGCTCAGGACGAACGGGTAAATGACGCCATACCATCAGAATTGGCGCTGCAAGCAAAGCCGTTCGGCCGTAAAATAGCATCTTTGTCTTCTCTATGAGTAACCAATTTGCAAAACTTCACGCCTGTTTCCGCCTTGCTCGGCGGCGCGCTGATCGGGCTCAGCGCGGTGTTATTACTGGGTATCAGCGGCCGCATCGCCGGCATCAGCAGCATCATGAGCGGCCTGATCACCACCCAGGGTGCTAACCGTCACTGGCGCATCGTCTTCCTGCTCGGTTTGCTGCTGGGCACGGGCATTTGGCAAAGCTTCACCGCCGCTTCATTGTCACTGCGCCAAGATTACCCATTATGGCTGATCATTCCCGGCGGCTTACTGGTCGGACTCGGCACCCGCCTCGGTAGCGGTTGCACCAGCGGCCACGGCATTTGCGGCATCGCGCTGTTTTCCAAACGCTCGATCGCCGCCACCTTAATTTTCATGAGCTTCGGCCTGTTGACCGTATTCACACTTCGCCACCTTTTCACGATACCCGCATGATGAATTTGTTAATGGCACTGTTGGCCGGCAGTATTTTCGGCCTGGGTCTGAGCGTATCGCAAATGATAGACCCCAACAAAGTCCTGGGTTTTCTCGACATCGCCGGCAACTGGGACCCCAGTCTGGCGCTGGTAATGACCGGCGCGCTAGCGGTCGCCATTCCCGGTTTTCGCTACTGCCTCCAACAACGCAAACCCTTGTTGGAGGAACGATTTCACCTCACCGACAAAACCTCACTGGACAAAGCCTTGCTCGGCGGCGCGGCGCTTTTCGGCATCGGCTGGGGCATGACCGGTTATTGCCCTGGACCAGCAGTCGCCAACCTGGTGCTGGGCAATCTGGAAGCCTTGATTATGGTCGTCAGCATTTATGCCGGCTTCTGGGCTGCCGGCTTGTTGATCAGCAAAAGCTAAGATTTGGATTTGAGCGCCTATAACCGCTCTATTTTGCCGATAAGGATTTCTCCGTTCGTCCTGAGCTTGTCGAAGGATGAACGGAGAAATCCTGGCGGCCCCATCGCGCCTGACCGTTCATGCTTCGACATTGCTCAGCACGAACGGTCAGGCTGGAAGCCTCCTCAGGGAAGTTATTTTTTGGAATCCTTAGCGTGAGCAACGGCGAACCCGTTTACAGCGTCTCGCAGCTCAACCGCGAGGCCAAGCGCCTACTGGCGATGCACTTTTTAACGCTGCGCGTCGAGGGCGAAATCTCCAACTTCAGCGCCCCGTCTTCCGGCCATTGGTATTTCACGCTCAAAGACAGCCAGGCACAAATCCGCTGCGCGATGTTTCGCGGCCAGCAGCAGCGGCTAGGATTCAAGCCCAATAATGGCGACATGGTCATCGTCAACGCCCAGGTCAGTCTGTACGAACCGCGCGGCGACTATCAATTGGTGGTCGAACAAATGGAACAAGCCGGCGACGGCGCCTTGCGCCAGGCTTTCGAGCGTTTGAAATTGAAGCTGCTCAACGAAGGCCTGTTCGACGCCGAGCGCAAGCAAGCCCTGCCGCTGATCCCCAAGCAGATTGCCGTCATCACCTCGCCCAGCGGCGCGGCGGTCCACGACATTCTGACGGTATTGCAACGGCGTTTTCCGGCGATTCCGGTGCTGATTTACCCGGTTGCGGTACAAGGCGAGCAAGCCAAGTTCGAAATCAGCGCCGCACTGCAAACCGCCAACCAGCGCGGCGAAGCCGACGTCATCATTCTGGCCCGCGGCGGCGGCGCACTGGAAGACTTGTGGGCATTCAACGAAGAAATCGTCGCCCGCGCCATCGCCGCCAGCAAGATTCCGGTGATCAGCGGCGTCGGCCACGAAGTCGATGTCACCATCGCCGACTTCGTCGCCGACCTGCGCGCCGCTACTCCCTCGGCCGCCGCGGAACGGGCGGTGCCGAATCAGCTGGACTGGCTGCAGGCCTTCTCGGATCAGGAGCAACGGCTGAAGCAAATCCTGCAACGCACGCTAAACGACCAACGGCAACGTCTGAACTGGCTCAGCAAAGGTTTGCAAATGCAACACCCAGGCGAAAAGCTGCAACGCAACGCTCAGCGCCTGGACGAACTCGAGCAACGCCTGACCCAGGCCATCCAGCATCGTTTGCGCCACCGCGCGCAGCAACTGCAACTCAACCGGCAAAGCCTGCTGCAACATCAGCCCGGCAACCAAATTGCCCGCCACCGTCTGGCACTGAGCCATTTCCAGCAACGGCTGGAGACCGCCATCCGCCATAAATTACAAGGCCTAAAGCAACAGCAGGCCAGCATCGGCCAGACCTTGCACGCCGTCAGTCCACTGGCAACATTGGAACGCGGTTACGCCATCGTCCAAAGCAGCGACCAAAGCGTCGTCAAATCGACACAACAAATCGCCATCGGCGACTGCTTGAATATTCGGGTGGCTCATGGGCAGATTACCGCGGATGTGAAGGGGATTGAGCCGTAAGACAGGTAGCCCAGGTTCCGATGCCGAACGGTTTTTGCAAATCCGTCCGTAACGTTTGATTGGCTTGGAACCTCAAGACGGGGTACACACCCCGCCTTGCACAGAACAATCAATCTCGCCAAGGATTGATCACGTCGAGCTCGGGGTATTCGAAATCACGGACATTGCGGGTTACCAGTTTCAAACCGTGGGCCAGAGCCGTCGCCGCAAGCAGACTGTCGATAGCCGGAATGGGCCGCCCCATTTGAGCATTCAATCGCCCCCAACGATCAGCCACCGCAGCATCCACCGTCAAAATTCGCCCGGAAAAAAATTGCGGCAATTCCACTTCAAACCAATCAAGCAATTTGAGCTGGCGTTCGTCATTCACCAATGCATCGATGCCTTTACGGATTTCTCCCAAGCTCAACACACTGAGATAAAGCGTGGTGGCCGGTCGATGGTGAAACCAATCGATGACGCCCCGATTGGGGTCACGGCGACGTAATTCCGACAAGACATTGGTGTCGATCAGATAACTCATAGCTCGACTTCTCGGGTCAGACTCTGATCGCGCTCAATCAGCAGATCGTCCTGATCATAAAGCGGCGAGCGCTGCATGAATTCAATCAGCGACTGACTATTACCCGTCAGCCGGTCGTAATCGCCCCGCGAAAGCAACACGGCAACCGAGCGGCCATGATGGGTAATTTCCTGCGGCCCCTCCTGCTCGGCATTGCGAACTACCGTGGATAAACGCGCTTTTGCTTCCTGAATTTGCCAAGTATGCATACCAAACTCCAATTCTAACCAGTCTGGTCTGATTTTAGCGATTGATGGCTTTTTGCGCAAACATAGCGCGCAGATTGGAATTTGGCGCTTGGCGCCGGACGCTTTTGAAAACCCGTCCGTAGTTTAAGCTGGCTTGAAACGTAAAGCCGGAGTAGGGGATGACACAGAATTTGGAAAAAATTGTACGTTAACGTTTGGAATGTCGAACATTGCCAGTAATTGCAGTCTCACACGCTTGGAGTTTCTGTAACTCCGCCGAATCTGAACAGATTAACTGACATATTGCCCCTTAACAGATCCACGATTTGGCGTTTCCTGGGTCGGTTTTGGCTATTTTTCCCATCCCCCTCGAATAGGTAAAAATTAGCGACAACTAATATTATTTCGTATATCAGACACTAGCCTGTTAATTGATCGTTACTAAACGTTTTCAACATCGTTGAGTCCGGGAGTTTTCGAAATCAGCACTTTATCCACGCGGTTGCTATCCATGTCGACTACTTCAAATCGTAGCCCCTCAAACTCAAAGTGATCGCTAGCCTTGGGTACATGGCCAAGATGCAGCATCACAAAGCCTCCCACGGTATGAAAGTGTCCATAGCGCTCTTCAGATAAGTCATCAAGATCAAATTTTTCCTTAAGGAGATGAATATCCAGCATTCCGTCGACCAGCCATGAACCGTCTTCTCGCTGAATAATTTCCGGCCTATCCTCTCGCCCTCCTGTAGTTAGTGCGCCGACAATAGCTTCAAAAACGTCAGCTAACGCCACAAGGCCCTGTATTTCTCCATATTCATCCACCACTAGTGCAGTGTGAAGATGCGCCTTTCTAAACTGCTCCAGCAATCCCATCAAGGTCAAGGAGTCCGGCACAAACAGCGATTTAACCGCAATGGTCTCAAGCTTCGGCTTGTCCTCCATTAGGACGCGATCCAATATATCCTTGGTTTTTACGAACCCGGTAACCGTTTCCAGTCCGCCGTCGCACAGCGGTAAAACCCAGTGGGTATGATCGACAATAAGCTGGCGATTCTCATCAAAGGAATTTTGAATATCCAGCGAGATGATGTCCTTACGTTGGGTCATGATCGAACCCACCTTGCGGTTATCCAGGCGGAGAATATTTTCCATAAACCGATATTCGGCCTCCTCGAAAACCCCTTCCTCGGTACCCTGTGCTAACAATAACTTAATTTCTTCCTCTGTAATCGAAGGCTCATTTTTAGGTTTGATCCGCAGCAGCCATAGGACTAGTTCCACGGAATAGCTAAGGAGTTTCACGGCAGGCAACGCCGCCAAGGACAAACCATGCATGGGCCTGGCTATCCAGGCGGCAATCCGCTCCGGAAAGTTCAGAGCCAGACGCTTGGGTACCAGTTCGCCAACAATCAAAGACAGATAAGTGATAGCCACAACGGTTATCGCCAATGCCATCTTTTCTGCATAGGGAGCCAGTAATGGGATGGATTGCAGATAAGGTAGCAGCGGCTTAGCGATAGCGTCTTCACCCAAAGCGCCGCTAAGGATGCCGATGGATGTGATGCCAACCTGTATGGTCGACAAAAAGCGGGTCGGCTGTTCGGCCAGCTCCAAGGCCTTGGCTGCACCGCCGTTGCCAGTTTCCCCCATTTGCTGTAATCGCACTTTGCGAGCAGAGACGATGGCCATTTCCGACATGGCAAATACGCCATTTAGAAAAATCAGCAGCAAAATCAAACCAAAATCAAATGTCATGGACTATCTACTCGTAAAAAAATTAAATCGCACGGTGTGGTATTCAGCAACTGTGGCGTAGCGGTCGTTAAAACTCATCGCCTAACTTCCGATACAACGTGCCTCGATCAATCCCTAAAATCTTGGCGGCTTGAGCTTTGTTACCTTGAGCCATTTCCAAGACACGACGAATATAGGCATTTTCTAAGTCAGCCAACGTCATGGGTTGATTGGGGAGATGGTTTAACGGATTGTCGTCAACCGGTACCTGAGTGGCGTGGGCCAGGTCTTCCAACAGGATCGTGTCGTGTTCCGTCAACGCTACGGCTCTCTCCAGTGTATTTGCCAATTCACGCACATTGCCCGGCCAAGCATAAGCGCGAATCCAGCGCATGGCTTCGGCCGATATACCGTGAATTTTCCGCCGAAGTTTGGTTTGTGCATGTTGCAGTACATGATCCACCAACTGATCTATGTCGGATAGACGCTCTCTCAAGGGCGGCACGTCCAAGTGAATCACCGCAAGTCGATAATAAAGGTCCGGGCGCATCAAACCGTTTTGCAAAGCCTTTTCGACGGGTTGGTTAGTGGCGGCGATAATCCGCACATCAGTCGCTATTTCGCTACCCGCACCCACGGGTCTTACCTTGCCGGTTTCCAAAGCCTGTAATAGCTTTGGCTGGATCGCCAAAGGCATTTCCGCAATTTCATCCAGGAACAAGGTACCGCCCTTGGCTTCAACAAACAGTCCGGGGCGATTTTCACGGGCATCGGTATAAGCACCTTTACAGACCCCAAACAACTCGCTTTCCACCAAGCTAAAGGGCAATGCTGCACAATTGATTTGTAAAAAAGGTCCGTTGCTACGCGAACTATGTTCGTGAATAAAACGGGCCAATGCGCCTTTTCCTACACCGCTTTCGCCTGTTAACAATACCGGTAAATCAACCTGTGCCGCGCGGTTAGCGAGTTGCAGAATTTTCTGCATGTTAGGGCTTTCGGCGACTAACTCGTTACTGGATATATTCTCTTCCGCTACTGAAATGCGCACGATTTCACGACGCATTTCCCGATCCCGAAAGGCGCGATCAATCGCGGTTGTCAAATCCTCCAACGAAAACGGCTTGATAACAAAGCCACAGGCGCCGGCTTGGACACTATGGACCCCCAGCTCAATGCTGCCAAATGCCGTCATCAATAAAACCAATTGCCCAGGCTTTTTGGCATGAACCGTTCGCATCAAATCCGGACCGCGCAATCCGGGCATTTCCACATCACTGATCAGCAGATCGAACGATTCGTTTTCGAGTCGCCGTAAGACTTGCTGGGGATCGGTCTCGCCGCTTACGCTATACCCCTTAGATGCCAGCATTTCCAGTAAATACTCAACAATACCACTGTCGTCATCGATGACCAGTAATCGTTTGCATGCTGGGTTAGCTTGATCATTCGACAACATGTTGTCCTTCCTCTATGGGCAAAATAATGGTGATGAGACTACCTTCATCAGGCACACTTTTCGCGTTAATGGTCCCGCCATGCGCAGTGACTATGCTGCGGGCGACAGCCAACCCCAATCCCACGCCACCTTGTTCATGACGTGTCGTAAAAAATGGCTCGAACAATTGCTCCAACACATCGGGCGGCATTCCGCAGCCATTGTCCCGAATAGTCAATTGCACCGCCTCGGCAATCTGTGGCTGGTCCGTGTCTATCAAGCATCGATAATCTGCAACAGCTATGGTAATGCGGCCTCCCGAGTCTGTTGCTGACAAAGCGTTAGCCACCAGATTTAATACGATTTGTTGTATACCGTCGCTATCGGCAAAAATCATCGGCAGTTCATCAGCCGTTTCAAATTTCAGCGCCACTTGTTTCCGCCGCGCTTCGTATTCCAGTAAATTCAATACGGCTTGGATAGGCACCCGTAAATCAATTCGAGTGAAATGTGCAGGTCGTCGACGCGTATATTTAAGCAATTGCTGAACAATACGGGTGATACGCTCGGTTTGGGAAACCAAAATTTTCGCATGTCGAACGACTTCCTCGGGGTGCTCAGAGCACACTAGTAAATGTTCGGCACGACCTTTTAATATCTGTAATGGTGAGCCAATTTCATGCGCCAAGCCGGCGGATAACTGACCGATGGTAATCAGTTTGTCGGCATCTTGAAGTGCGGTCTGGACTTGGATACGTGATTGCGCTTCTGCTTCGAGTTTTTGGCGGGTACTGTCCAATTCTGCCGCCATAGCATTGAATGTCGCCAACAGTACGCCGATCTCATCGTCTTGGTTTTTCAGCGGCAATGGCGAGAAATTACCTTCCTTAATCCGAGACATACCGTCAATCAAACGTCTTAAAGGCCAACCGATATAAGTCAAACAAATCACTGTGCAAAGCGGTGCTGTAATAGCAATAAAAGCCACCGAAGAAATGATCAAGTCGCGACGCGTCGCATCAAGATCGCGGCGCATTTCCATGAGATTGCGGACTAACACCAAATTACCAATCATCGCACCGCTTTCATTGTGTAACGTCAGCAACGATGTGACGAATTCGGGCTCGGGTTTGGGATAAAAAAACTGTTGGCCGACGCCTCGCTTCATGGCTTCATGCAGTTGATTTCGAAAATCCTCTGGATAAAGTGAGTCTACGGGTTTCGGAAATGCCATGCCTTGCCGGTCGTAAACCCGGATTTTTAAATCGGCTTCGATTTGCTCGAGCCCTGTCAGCAATTCTTCGATGTCTTCCAACTGCTTATCACGCAATGCATTTTCAATAGCAATTTGCAGGCTTTTACCGAGCATTTCGGTTTGTTGTCCGACGACTTGCTGTAAATCTTGTCGCTCAATCGCATAGAGATACCAGCCATAGCCAAGAAATACCATCAACCCTATGGTCGTCAGAGATAGCGTCAATTTGGTAGAGATGCGCATGGAAAATGATGTGTTGTATTTCGCTACAGTTGTGCTGTGTATTGCCACACAATGATTTGGATTATCTGATTAAAGGTGTAACTCACCTCATCGTCCAGTCACTTTGCAAATTGGGGAATGAGCATTATTTCAAGGTTTTGGAATTCGATTATCATTTTTTGAAAGCACAAATAAGGCCAACTTTCGTAAATGGTGCATTTATTGCTTATCAGTCGCCATGTTCATACGAAAAATATAACCCCATGCGCCATTCCTTGTTACTTTTATTGTTCGTCTCTCATTTGTTGATCGGCTGCAGCAAAGACTCAGAAGATAAACAAGCACCGGTTATTTCATCCGAAACAACTACGGCTACTCAAGCATCCTCTTCGAACAAAACGGTTCATATCAGAGCTGAATCGCGTGCTTTTATAAAAGTCGAGCCCGTCTCGACTCAACGACCCACCGAACAAATCCGTGCGCCGGGTCAAGTCGAATTTCGTCAGCAAGCGCTATCCAAAGTGGGAGTACAAGTTGCCGGTAGAGTCGCGGCCGTTCAGGTTCAGGTGGGTAATAAAGTGCGGACTGGCGACGCATTATTAATCCTACATAGCCCGGAGGCAGCCTCCGCCCGTGCTACGCGGGCATCAGCGCACGCAAATCTCAGACTGGCCGAGGAAGCCGCAAAACGTCAGGCTCAAATGGTCACCCGAGGCGTCGGTCTGGAACTGGAAAAACTAGAGGCTGATCGGCAATTGGCGGAAGC
>Ga0172367_10008689_pt1 | contig 11305 bp, 13 predicted proteins | sample Lak10m_FD_114542 | JGI IMG/M metagenome (GOLD analysis project Ga0172367, IMG submission 114542) | Freshwater microbial communities from Kabuno Bay, South-Kivu, Congo - kab_022012_10m | ecosystem: Environmental > Aquatic > Freshwater > Lake | place: Democratic Republic of the Congo: South-Kivu...
AATGTCTTGTTTGAATAAGAAATGTTATTCTTGTCGTAATTTAATGTTACAGCTTTATCATTGATACAAGAAAGTATCTTTATTAACTTCTTTACATCAGGTAGATTTATCTTGAATTCATTTTCAGAAAAAACAGTATCCTGTATATATTTTGAAAAATTAATGATAGTATTATCGCTGTTAGATGTAATACAGCTTACGCTTTTGTCTTTAAAAGACAGAATGCAGCTATCAGTAAGCTTGGAGATATTATTAATAAAACTATTATTAAATAGTTCTACATTATCGATTTTAATATCCATTTAGTTATTTTAAAAGACTTTTTTTTTCTTCAAGAGTATTTCTTAATTCACGAACTTCTTCTTCTAAATTTATAACTTTTCTATAAGTATCATCTATTTTATTAAAAATGTCATCAAGTGTATGTTTTTTATCAAAAGCAAAAGTGAGTTGATTAGGATCTAATTCAGCTTGAACTTGAGGTAATAGTTGAGGTTGATGTATAGCTTGAGGGACAACAAACTGAGGAACATTTGAAACTAAGCCTGCTTTTTGATCGAATTCTCTAGCAACTTTAGCAACATCAATACTATTGGATCTTAGATTACTACCTTCAATAACCTTCTTATTAAGGTCTTCTAATTGACCTTTTACCCCAGCTAAAAAGCTAGCTAAATCAACTAAATCTTCTTTTTTTAGATTATCACTCATCTAGGCCATCGAGAAGTCTCTTAACTTCATCGTCATCGGCAGGAGCTACTTTACTAACAGGAGCTGGCACCGCTTTAACTGTAGTTGTAACTCTTGCTTCTGTCTTATCTTCATCCACATCAGAAGAACATAGGAAATGTTCATTAAGCGTGTTCTTTAGTTCGTCATAAGAACGTACTGTAAATACTTTCTCTAGGTCAAATGCGCCTTCAAGAATGGACTCAATATTCTTGTCTGTTACACCATCAATAGCCTTGGGCATAGTAAACTTAGACGAAGTGTAGCTCTTATAACCGCCTTGTGACTCACATACAACCTTAAGGTTAACACCGTCAGACTTTAGCGAGAAAACACGAGGACCGAGATCATCAGAATCGTCTCCGCTAATTGCTCTCATAATAATCTTATGAAGCTGCTTGCCGAACTGAAGAATTTTAATTTTACCGTTGTTGTCGGGATTTGTAGGATCATCAACTATATAGGCATTTACAAGCCACTTTTCAGACCAAGTTAAAGAGCTGGCCTTCTTCTTCTCTTCCTCAGAACCTGTTCTCAAATACTTGTACTTGAGCTCAGAGATAGGATCCCTCTCACCAAAGGTTGTTGGTGAGATAGCAGAAATAAATCTGCCATTAGCAAAGCTAGTCCATGCATGCTGGAAGTAGTGAAAGAATGTCTTGGTAGGGTCTTTAAGATAAGGCAATAGTCTAACTGTATAAGTTTTATCAATTTCAGTTCTGATAATATCCCTTAATCCGGATGAATTGTTGCTCTCTTGCTTATTTAATGCGGTCTTAATACTCTCAAACATTGACTTGGTAAGTTCGTTCATATACTCATATAATATAGTAAACTTTTAAATGTTCAATATATTTTCTTAATTCCTTCTCTTACTAAAATTTTTAGTTTTTTTGACTTTATAAAGTTGTTATAATAAACATCATATCTATCAATAATATCCCCTAAAATGTATTTATAGGTTTCATAATTTCTATATAATTTTGTTTTAAATTGATTGAATGCTAGTAAAGAATAAAAATTAACATTTTGTTTTTGTAAGTCATCAATAAATGCAGGCACTGAATCGCCTTGTTTGACAAAATCTAAATATTTTTCAGAAGCAATATTATTATTTTTACAGAAATTTTTTATGTATTTTAAGCTACTAGCGGTATTTTCTAAAATAGAAATAGAATCAGGATCTAGGCTATCAAGTTGATTTTTAAATAGGGTATAGGTTTTTACTGCTTTAGGGGATATAAAATATTTTAAATCAAAAAATGTTTCGTCTTTAAAAACATTATATGGTGCTTGAAAGAAAACGTCTAAGTTTATATTTTTGAATTTATTAAAGAATAATCCTAATTTTTTTAAATAAAAGATTTGCGTACTATTCAAATCATCAAAGTTTTTTCTAAACCTAAATGGTTTATTCTGATGTTTTTTATAGTAGTATAAATGTTTGTTGTAAATTAATTTTTCGAATTCTGATATCATCAACTATACATGGCCCACTTGAATCTATTAATTTCTTTCTTTACTCTCTTGAACTTGGATGGCTTATAATAACACCTTTTTAGCTTTAATTCTTCCATTACAAAAGATTTTTTAACTTCTCTAGTAAACTGATTTAACTTCTTCTCAAAATACTCTTTGTCGGAAGATCTTTTTTTATCTAGTTCTATAGATACGTTGCTTCTTAACATAAATTTTTATTTATATACTTCATAATGTATTTACTTTTATATAGTGTAGGGTCAAATTCAAAGAATATTTTAAGTGCTGCGTAATCATTTTCAATACCCAAAGTTTCTTTAAGCATAGATTTAACTTGACTATTTTTTAAGCATAGCAGAAAAATATTGGCAAGATTAAGCTTTTTGCCATTAATTAAGAAAACAAAGGTACAGAAATTTAAAAAACTGTTAAGTGTTTCTGCCTCAATAAGATTGAAATATGGGTTATATTGTTTTATATTCATTACTGAAACATTTGTAATCATTTATATGCTGTTTCAGTATTTTCAACATACAGGAAAGAATGATTTGGTAACCTCTAAAACTCTGCTGTTTAAACTACTAAATGCTGCGAACTCTGTACCGAAACCTTCAAACGCTTCTTTAACTAATTCACCTAAATCTACATTACATTCCTTGTTTTTTCTGTAATGAACGGTATTTTTTTCTAAATTAATTATAAATGTTATGTCACATTTAGAAGTTTTTTGTATTCGGTGAGATATTTCGTTAACATATTTTGAACCGAAGCAAGAACAGACAGAATATTTTTTATTTTTATAAGTAATTTCACCTTTATATGTTTTTAATGACTTTAAAGTGTTGGTTAGGTCTCTTAAGATAATATTCAAAGAAGAGTTTTCGGTCTCAGTAAACATTATTAACCCAGACTCAAATCTCTTTACAAAAGATTCTACTTTATTTATAGATTGTTGAGTTTTAAAGAAATAAAACAACTTAAGTGGTAGTAAATCACTATCAAAATTGTAATTAAAATATTTTGATACACTTGTATATAAAACATGTTGATTAGAGTTTAATTTATTTTCAGAATATTTTGTAAGAAAGTTATAAAACAAGTCTACAGTGGTATTTTCTCCTGTAATTATACGAGAATTTACTAAATTTTCCGCAAAAAGCTTTTTGTTTACGTAGATAAATTTTTTAGAATCAAATTCTTTGTCCAGGTTTTTCAAATTGTAAAATCCTATAACATATACAAATTTAAAATCATCAAAACTGTACTTTTTTATATCGTTGTGCAGGTTATTTTCGTTCAAAACAATAGTAGACACGTTGCCTTTACCTGTTAGCCATTTAAATAGTAGTATACAGGTAGCAGCTTCCAAGTTTTGCGGCACAATAAAGCAGTATTTTTCCTGCATGATCTAATTATTTAGGAATTTTATCTATAAGTCAATTATTTTCTGTGAATATCTTAAGTGTATTAGTAATAGAACTACTTTCTTCCGTATCATTTATAGAAGCATCTTCCGTAATTGTAAGTGTTGGGTAATCTATTCTTAATAAAACGTTTCCGAAGTTAGGCCCGAATCTATTTTTCATCATTCCAAGATGAATAACGCCTAATTCTCTCTCTTCATCTGTCTGAAAGATAGATAATAACACGTCTGCAGTAGCTGCTAATCCAATACTTTCACTAATAGTCGAAATAGATGGGTCCGATTCATTATAACCGGAACGGTTTAACTGTGTGGCAGATATAATCGGGCAATTAAAGATGTAAGATAGAGCTCTAATCTTTTCAGTAACATACTTAACTCTCTCGTATGAATTATTACCTTGAGGGGAGTGTAGAAGATTTAAGTAGTCTAAAACAATAGCGTCAATTGTTATACCTTTAGAAAGAAACTTTTTAATAAAAGCACTCAAGTTAAGAGGAGATACAGTGGAGGGTGGAAACTCTTTAATAAAAATCTTTGCGTTAGGATTCTTTTTTGCAAAGTCAGTTATGCCCGTCTTAAGTTGATCTTGCTCGCCTTTAAGTCTAAAAATAGGTATCTTGGTAATATTGGAAGATAGCCTTTTTGCATATATAAGCTCAGGCATTTCTAAAGATACTACTAAAACTGTTTTATTTTGATTAGCAATATTAACAGCAATATTAGCTAAGAACACTGACTTACCAATATTCGTTTCACCTGCAAAAACGTATAACGCCTTTCCATTCTCCTGAAGCCCGCCGCCTATTTTCTGATCTAACCAAGGATAGCCGGTTGATATAAAGCTTTCATCTTTATTTAAATCTTCTATTAATAAATCAGTATTAGATAATACTTCTAAACCTAAGTCGACAGATAAATTAATACTACAAGCAGTTTCAAACTTTTTTAAAATTTCAGATGTATTAATTTCATTTTTAGAACATTTTTCAGCTACGTCTACCATAGTAGTGTACACAGCTTTTTCTTTTAAGAATCTTTCAGTATTTTTGTAGAGTTCATCATCATTAAAGTTTTTATCAATATCTTTAAAAGTTAAAACAGTATCCTTGAAGCTTTCTTTAAGTCTATCTGTATTTAGGTATGCTTTTACTTCTGTTATTGTTGGAACTGTATTATGTTTAATATAGAAACTTGAAATAATTTCAAATATATCTTTAATTTTTTTGTCTTTAAAATATTGAGGCTTTACATAATCAATAATAGAGCCAAGATATTTTTCATCTGTAATAGATTTATACAGTATAATCTTTTCGAAATAATCAAGATCTAGCTCAAGCATAACATATTATTATACGATCACTTAGAGTATAATTCAATGAACTTATTTTCACTATCTAAATAGTTTTTATCTTCATATGACTTAAGGCCTGGTGAATTATGAATAACATATATAGGATAAACACCTAAGGTTAGCTTTTTAGCATTAGCATCAATACTTGATGCAATATCATAGTGATGGAAATTAAAATTTTCATTAAATTTCCATTGAACTGTTTTTACAAGTTTAATATTTACAGCTATAAATAACCCATCAATAATTGCTACACGTGAAGGGGTAGGTCCAAAATTAGTAAAATAAAAAGACTTACCATCCTGATTGTAATGTCCAACTATACCTCTTAGATTGCCGCCTTGAAATCCATCTGCCATAATATGCCAAAGAGCAGGTTTTCTGATTGCAGGGTTTAAGCAGCCTGCAAGGCCTACAATATCATATTTCTCAAATGCTTTTTCTAACTTTTTCTTCAGTTTGCCATCGTCAATAAACACATCATCATGACAAAAAATAACACAATCATATTCTTCTGCTTGTTTACTATAAAGAAATTCATTATAAGATTTACTTAACCCATCCTTGTTGTTTGTCTTAAAAAAAACATCAACATCCTCAAGCTCTAAACAACTTTTATAAAGTAGAGTATCTTGCTCGTCAGATTTTGTTGTACAGCTGTATATACAATATTTCATATAATTAAAAATGGTGAATTACCGTCAAACCCTGTTAAATTTGTAATACCTTCTTGTGTTATAATACTCAAGCTATTGTCAAGAAATTCCTCCATTCCTTCCTCTTTTGTAGATGAAAATTCGCTTTTAATCCTATCTACAAAAAGAGTACTGCCGCACCTAGCAATATAGATGTTTTTTGATTTAATATTAAACATCCATAAGCTATAAGTTCCTTCTAGAATTTCTAAAACATTTGTTATTGTTTCAACTTCATCGTCAACTCCAAGGTGTGTTAGTAATGGTGGTAAAATACTACTATCAACAGGGTTTATATGATCTGGTAGATATTTTTCTTTAAGAGTTTCAAAGTTTGACAAAACACCGTTATGCGCTACAACCCAGTCTTCATTTTCAAAGGGATGTGATGTGTGTTTACTATAAGATCTTTGTGAAGAAGTAGGTGCTTGTGTATGACCTAGCATATAGTAATAAGAAAGGTTAGGTGAAAATAACCCTGAATCAAAATCTAATATACCAGGTTGATGGTGTACATACTGAATACTTCTATTTTCTGTAATTAAGCAACAGCCAAAAGCAAAATCGCCTCTTGATCTATTTAAATTATAGAGAGTAGCAAAGCGATCTTTTTCTGTAGTACCAAATATACCACACATATTATGATATTGGAATACAGTTGTATGAATTCCAGTCTATTTCTTTTTTATAAGGAAGCGGGTCAATATAACCTGCTTTAACAAAACCTTGTAATCTTAAACTGCATGCTGTACATTCACCGCAAGCTTCATCACCACCCTCATAGCAAGTCCATGTCTTTGCAAAATCTACCCCGTAATGTATCCCGGATATAACTATATCCATTTTAGATTTTGTTAATAGAGGCGCTTCTATAGATATTTTACTTCTGCGATTTAATTGTGACACTTCATTAAGTTTAGTTAAAAATTCTGTGCTACCGTCCCAATACCCAGCAACGCTATCAGCCTGTGCTGCTCCATGCCAAACAACAGTACTATTTGAACTTTCGGCATGTGCTAAGCATATACTCAAAAGCATTAAATTTCTGTAAGGAACATAATTAACAGTTTGTGGGTCACCCATAACATCCTTTGCCTTTGCAACCGATAAACTATCATTTGTAAGTGATGAAATGTTTGCTATTTCTTTAAAGAAAGGAATATCAATTACTTTATATGTAACATTCTCAATACCTAACTTAGCTTTTATTACGTTAACTTGGTAGGAAGCTAATTCTAATTCTTTGCTATGTTTTTGACCGTAGTTAAAACTAATAGCATGAACTTTTTCAAACTCATTTGCTGCTTTATGCAGAAGGACAGTACTATCCATCCCACCACTAATAGGAACTACTACAGATGGTTTTTTATTCGTCGCTGACATCTTCGGCTAGTTTAGCGCCTTTGCTCTTTTTTGCAACAGGCTCCTCCTCAGATGGTAATTCGTCTGGAACTTCTTCACTATTTCCATATTGCCATTCAGTGTTAATTTTTGTTTCAATAGCAGGTAATAATTTACTATTCCAAAGCTCTTCGTCATTTCTCCAGGATTTGTAATATCCGAGCTTTGTACCATCCGCTAAAGCATATGTTGCACCATTCTGTACAACAATACCAAAGCCTACAGCTAAGTCTAGCAAGCCATAGTATTTGTTAAGGCCTGATTCAAAACTTAGATACATTTCACCTTGTAAATATTGTCTAATAAATCTATTTTTAACAGTTAATGCTCTTAAAATAACTCCGGGGTAATTTCTCTGACCAACTGTAAGTTTACTATCTACTGCTTTACCGCCATCATCTTTTTCAGGTTTACGTGCTAACTGAACTGTTACATCAGAAAGATACCAAACACTTTTACCGCCAGGTTGATTCTTAATCATACTCTCATACATGGCACTAGGATCATCATATGTATGGTTTGTAATTACAAATGTAGTTTTTGTTAACCGAGACATATTAGTACAAGTCTTAAGTAAAGACTTAATTGCTCTTGCCCTTGTACCCATATCCATAGACGTGCTTTCTTTATTCATACGGTCTATAGATAATTGGTTCTCTAAATTAGCAAGAGAATCAATAGCAATAATAAACTTACCTTCTTGGCCATTTTCCTTAACTTTAGTCAAAAAGTTATAAATAGTGTTACGTGTCTCTTCAATAGAAAAGCAAGGAACGTATTTTACTTTGCTTACATCTAAACCGAGCTTAGCAGCAGATTCTGCATCAATTGCACCTTCAGTATCAAAAATAACAGGTACTAATCCTTCTTTTTGAGCATTTGCTAGAATCTTAGTAACAATATATGTTTTGCCGGTCATACTCTCACCAGCTAGCAATGTTACTCTATTTCTAGGTATACCCTTATTGATACTGCCAGAAACAATTGCATTTAATACATATGATCCTGTATTAATCCACCCATCAACCTTAGATAAGGTACCTTCAGATAGATATGTTGCGTGCGGATTAATACTATCAATAGTATCAAGTACACCTCGAATATCTTTACTAAGAGACATTATTTCTTATCGTCTTCGTCGTCAAACAACTTAATAACTTCAGCGCCGCCCTTTGCTGACGAGCTCTTAGCTGGCTGAGGAGCGTTTGCAGTAGCAGGTACTCCGGTAAATAGCTTTTCATACTGAAGCTTGAGTCTTTCATCGAGATCAACTTCACCCACAACAATCTTATCCTTGTTGAAGGACCAAGAAGTGCCCTTATCAGCAGTCTTAGGGTTAAGAAACTCTCTAAAGAAATAAGGTAGAGTTTGTACTTGGATTTGCCCAGTCTGTGGGTTCTGTCCAATATGGATAATAGCTGGATTCTTGAGTCTGATATTAACCTTAGAATCTTCTAAAACCTCGCCGATGATTACACGGCCAACTTGATCAACAATAGTAGTAATGTTTTTGCTCATATAAAAATATTATTATATTAATTTCAATAATCAAGATAAAAGTTCAAATAAATCGCATTGTACTTGTTTGCCGGGCTCAATAGCTTTCCAGCCTACAGCTTCATATAATCTTTCTATTCCGGAAAATACAATCTTATTAAACATTAGTTCGTAATCAGGCTCAAAGAGAGATGTAAACTCTTTTGGATAATAGTATTTGAAAGCTATTGAGGATAAACCATAAGCATTAGGTTTCCTTACATAGAAAAATCTGATTTTATCTCCAGAAGTAATAGCTTCATATCTTTTATCAATTTTTAGTTTTTTGCAAAGCGTATTATAAAAATATGCGGATTTTACATGGCTGGGCATTCCTTTGACAACGTGAAACCCATCGCATTGAGCCGCATATTTTTCGTAATTTTTAATACCAGATACAAATGAAATATCTTCTAAAGGCAATTCCTTAAATTTATCGTATATCTCGTTTAATGTATTATTTGTTTTAGTTTGATTCTTTGAGGTCAACATAACCTCTATAACTTTCTTAACTAAAGGTTTAACTGGTTTCGGCATTGTTGTTCTAACAACTTCAACACCGGTATATTTAAATTTATTACAAGGTATGCCTTCTTCGTCAAGAAGATGCAGTATGTACCGTTTCTTCTGTAGAAATAACCCTACATCTGAAATAGCCTCTCTCTTAAAAACAAACCGGCAGTCTTTAGAGTTTAAACTTTCGGTTGCCCACGTAACAATATGTTTATTAAGATATTTTTCTAGCTCATCTACAACGTGATGATAATCTTTAGATATCTCGTTTTTAGAATTTAAAACTTGCATACCATTTCTCTGTACTACTTCTTTAAGAGTAATATAAACTGAGTCAGTATCGTTGTATATTACAGGGTCAATATCTGTTTCAGTACCAACTTTTTCTCTAATAAACTTTCTTGCAAGTTCGTTACATTGTTTAATTACAGCTTGACCGGTTAAAGTAATTGACGAGGCAAGATCATCATCACCAATAGGAGCATGCTTGTTGCCAAAGTAACCATATATGGTATTAATAAAAATTTTAATAGTGTGCTGCTTAATGTTAAGCCTATCAATCTCTACTTTAGTAGCTTTATAGTCTTCGCTTCCTTTAGTAAGTGTAGAGATCTTTTTCTTTAACTTTTTAAGTTCGCTTTTGATTTCTACACGTTGAGAATAATATCTATCTACAATTTCTGGAATAATACCTTTCTTATTTTGTGAGAATATAACATTAGATTTTGATACAGTAAGGTTTTCTTTTTCTATAAACTTGCTAAACTTTTCCTTTGTAAGTGTATATGCATTACCATTTACATGACGAAATATAACAGTACCTTCTTCTTCATTAGTTTCTTCTATCTTGCCCATTTTAGTTTCGGGAGATAGGTTAAGAGATATCATAGTATTAGGGTATAGACTATTAGCGTCAAATGATACAATGTGCTCTTGAAACCCTTGTTGGGGCTCACTAACATATGCGCCGGGGTTCTTCCCCTTATCGATTTCATTTCGTATAAAAGTCGGTATTCTTTGCTGACGATATCTAGCTCTAATAGCAGTAGATCCGGTGATTACCGATAACGAGCCCATTGCTGCTTCAAATGTAGTAAGACCTGTATATGCTAACATTCTTAGTAATTCAAGATATCTTAACTTGTCTTCCATCTTAACCAGCAGTTTTACGTCTTGAATATTGTAATCTACAAACAATTCCCAGTTATCATCAGCGAGAGACGAGAGATTTGTATCACCGTAGTCAACTTTTGTTTCTCCTAATTCAATTTCAGCGATAGAATTTAACTTGTAGCTTTCACGCTGTACCATACAAAATCTTCTATATACATCAAGGTAGTCAATCACAGATATACCTTCAATATGCCATCTAGTCTGTTCTTTACCGTACTTACCTCTAATAGCGCGTGGGTATAATTTTAAAACAGGAGAGAGTTTTTGTGCTTCTTCATCACCTAATATTTTCTTAATTCTATTAATAATATATGGGATATCAAAAAACTCACTATTCCAGCCAGAAAGGATGTCAGGATGATCCATTTCGATATAATTGATAAATTTTTTTAATAACTCTTCTTCACTGGAACATTTAATATAAGTAACAGAAGGATCTTTTTTGGTATAGCTCTTTACACCCCAAGTATAAAAATGATTATGAAGCGAGTCATAGACAGTAATAACATTTATTACATGCTTGGCTTCTTCTGGTACGGGAAACTCGTCAGGGCTATAAGTTTCAATATCTAGAAAGCAAACCTTCAGAGGGTTTTTAGTAAAGGAAGAATCTTCATTTTTCTCCCAATATGCATCTATAAGATATTGTTGGTTTGGTGGTGTGTTTTCAAACACTCTTGTAACGCCTCTTTTAATATATTCATTTCTATCATATTGTGTCTTAAAAGAAATCTTTTTAAGATTAGTATTAAAAATCGATTTTAAATCTCCTGTATTATTAGTTTCAATATACAAGTAAGGATGATAGGTTGCATCATAAAATGTTCTGTTTCCGGAATCATCCCATGTATAAACTCTTATACATTCATTTTTAGGAAGATAGACAGCGTTTCTATACACAATACAATATTAAATGAAATTGTAAAAATTACAACCCATTTTGTGCATTCAGCAAAACTCTATTCGGATCACCGTACGGTAATGTATACAACTCAACATACT
>Ga0172367_10008690_pt1 | contig 11304 bp, 9 predicted proteins | sample Lak10m_FD_114542 | JGI IMG/M metagenome (GOLD analysis project Ga0172367, IMG submission 114542) | Freshwater microbial communities from Kabuno Bay, South-Kivu, Congo - kab_022012_10m | ecosystem: Environmental > Aquatic > Freshwater > Lake | place: Democratic Republic of the Congo: South-Kivu...
CGACGAAGGGATGAGAAGGACGAAAAATGCGAACTCCACGCAAACCGAACACGGGGGAGCGCTGAAATTCCCGGGAATCGTGATGAATTTCCCGTCGTACACCTGCCCGGAGGGCAGATAACGTCCGGAGAACGTGAAAAGGAGGGACCAGGGCGTGTCTGAAAAGCTCCCGGAAGATGAGATCTTAGATACCTCCGTGCCGGAGGAGGGCCGTTGTAGTACGCAGGATGCCCCATGCGCGTGCCACGAGGGCGTCTCGGGGTGCGGGGAGGGGCGCACGTGCACGCACGCAATGGCACCAACGGCATCCAACGATGGATGTCCCTCCGCTCCTGTCCCTTCCCCCACTCCGGCCCTTCCGTGGGAACGCTTACCGGCGGTTGTTTCTCGACCATCTGATACGCATCCTTCCGATACTGTCGAACTGACTCGGAGTGACCGTCAGTTCATCGCTGCGTATTGCGAAGGTGGTGGGCTGGCTGAGGTGGGTCGTCGATGGGCATTACTTCGCGGTAGTCGGCCATATAAAACAAGCGACGCTGCAGCCAATAGTGCCAGTCGCAAATTTGTTGAACTGAAGCGTCGTCTCGCTGCGTCCGGTAACAGCGAGTTGCTGTACGAATGGATGGGGTTGACGGGGGAACGAATTGTAAAGGCATTAACCGATGCCTTTGAAGCAGACCGGTACGAACCAGTGATGGTCCGTCGCGATTCAGTGGTCACTCTGGAAAACGGTGAACAGAAGGTCGTTAGGCAGGACCAAGTTCAGGTTGTACGTGTTGCAGCAGATCACCGAACCCGGGTGGAAGCGGCAAGTAAGGCGGCAGCATTACGTGGCGAGTTGTACGCCAACAGAAAAAATCAGGTCGATGTAACAAACAAGGATGTCGTAGCTCCCCCCCAAATCATCGTCAACATCAGACGTTTCTCCAAGGAGGTGCCCGGCGAGAAGCGGCAGGTAATAAATACACCGCCCGACATATAGGGTCCTAATAGATTCGGGAAATGACCGGATAGGTTACGGTCTTTGACATTCGCTCACGACTGCGCGAACAATAAGGACGGGGAGAATCCGGCCCCGCCCTTTGCAGACTGATGATCACCAACGTTGGTTTAGGGTTACATACAGTAGAAACGAAAAGGGCGGGTTGCCCCGCCCTCTCGTCCTGGAATCTGATCGGCGATTACCTATCAGCGGGCTCCTCCTCGAATCGGCCTGAAAAGCATTAACACATCTCGGACCGATCTGAGGGGGGAAGGTCAATTGACACCCCCTTGAGTGAGTGGGATATTGTGCCAATATCCCTGCTGGGAGGGATCGAGGTATGCGAAAAACCTTCGGTGAATATTTGCGTCTCACCCTACAGATCCGTGGCATGACGCAGCGGTCGCTTGCTGAAAAGATCGGCGTCGGGCAACCGCAGATCGGGAGGTACCTCTCCGGGATTGATTTTCCAACCGTGCCGCGACTCATCGGGATATGTGACGCATTGGGCGTCACGCCGAACGTGCTGCTCGGATTTCAGGGCGATGAGCGCGATAGGATTATTTGAAAGCTCTCCATGAATTCTTTGGCACACTACATACCAAAGGTATACACATTATCTCCCAGAAATATCGACAACCGCGAATGTTGAGTAAACTTTTAGTATTGACGGGAGATTATAATTGTGGCGATGTGATATAAAAATTATCCGCACGGGTGGTGGGTTATGAGAACAAGATTTGCTGAGCGCCTGAAGGCGCTAATGACGCTCCATAACATCTCGCAGAACGAATTAGCGCGGCGTATCGGCGTAACTCCGCCGCAGGTTGCGAAATACCTATCGGGCGCGGATTCCCCACCACTTCCCCGATTGGAACTGATCGCGGATCAATTCCCGGGCGTGACACTGGATAACTTGGTGGGCCGAACTCCATCCGAACCGCGCAGCGAGACATCGCGCAGTGGAGGGGAGTAGAGTCCTGCCAAGTTTTAGCCGCGCCCCGCATTACCTTCTCCTGTAAAACCCCACGCTATACCTATAGCAAGCCCTGCTCACTATATAATTATACTTTTGGTATACACCTCGCTATTGATATCCCACCAGATATGGTATACCGATGGCACATAGTCATTCGTTACCCTCTGGGCTGGCCCGGTTGGCGGTCTGGCAGGTGATAGCGGGGGCGGAAGGTAAGGCAAGCCGGTCCGGTGGCATGAGGTAGCCAATGCCGCCCACCTTGTTCATAACGTTCGGAGTCTAGAATCGTACCTCCACCCCGCGGAAAAAAATCCCTCTGGGGAAAACATCCCTCTTGCGACATACACTTGGAGCGTTATAATCAACGCGAAGGGAGCAGGTACAACATAATCGGAATATAGCCTCGAATCCTTGGACTTCTGGATCTCCGCTCAGAGGAGGGGTGTTAAACGGCATGCAATATTGACCCACTTTCGGGGGTAATCGGCGTCGAAAATTGACCCACCCTTGGAACCCCTCCATCCTCTGGGGATCGCCGGAGGAAGGAGAGACAACAAGGGAGATGCTAATCGTGGAGACCATCCGCAAGATCCGTTTGGCGCACCACCGGGACGGGAAGTCGATTCGCCAGATCGCCCGGGATTTTCAGCTTTCCAAGAACACCGTCAAGAAAATCATCCGCAGCGGCGTTACCGAGCTCGTGTACCGGAGGGAGTTCCAGCCCCGGCCGAAGCTGGGTGCGTTCGAGGAGCAACTGTCACAATTTCTTAGGACAGAAAAGGAACTGCCCCGCCGGGAACAGCGGACGGCCCAACAGCTGTTCGAGGAGTTGCAGCGAGAAGGGTTCGCCGGGGGCTACGACAGCGTCCGTCGCTACGTGCAGCAATGGAAGGATCGCGAGAAGAATCGCCAGGTCAAGGCGTTCATCCCGCTGTCGTTCGCGCCCGGCGAGGCGTTTCAGTTCGACTGGAGCTACGAGTACGTGGAGCTTGGCGGGGTCTACATGAAGGTGAAGGTGGCGCACTTCCGGCTCTGCCACAGCCGGATGCCGTTCTGCGTGGCCTACACCCGGGAGACGCTGGAGATGGTCATGGACGCCCACATCCGTGCCATCGAGTTCTTCGGGGGCACGTGCCACCGGGGAATCTACGACAACATGAAGACGGTAGTCGTCAAGGTGCTCATGGGCAAGACGCGGACGTTCAACAAGAAGTTCCAGGCGCTTGCCTCGCATTACCTGTTCGAGCCGGTGGCCTGCACGCCGGCGGCGGCCTGGGAGAAAGGACAGGTCGAGAACCAGGTCGGCGTCCTCCGGCAACGTCTCTTCGTTCCCCGGCTTAAGTTCGTCGATCTGGAGGAACTGAACCGGTACCTGACCGACCAGTGCCGAACGCTCTCCGCCGGACAGAAACATCCCGAGTTCCCGGATCGCACAGTGGCCGAGCTCTTCGCCGAAGAGCGTAAGCACCTTCTGACCGTGCGGATGCCGTTCGACGGATACCGGGAGGAGATGGCCCGGATCTCCTCCACCGCGCTGGTATTGTTCGAACGCAATCGGTACAGCGTGCACGCCTCGGTCGTGGGCAGGTCGGCCACGGTGCGGGTCTACGCGGACCGGTTGGTCATCGTGGCGGACGACCGGGTGGTTGGCACCCATCCTCGCTTGTTCGGCAAAAACAAGACGGCCTACGACCCCTGGCATTACGTCGAGGTGCTGAAATACAAGCCCGGGGCGCTGCGCAACGGCGCCCCCTTCAAGGAATGGGAACTTCCGGAAGCACTGCAGGCGGCGAGGGAGATCCTCGGCGGCCATGCCGACGGCGACCGCCAGTTCGTCGGCATCCTCTGCGCCGTTCTCACCTACGGGCTGGACGATGTTGCCGACGCTTGCGGCGCGGCGGTCGCCGCCGGCACCGTCAGCAAGGACGTGATCTTGAGCCTGCTGTCCCGGAAGAACGAGGGGGTACCTGCGGCGGCATGCGATCCTTCCCCACAGCTTCCTGTCCTCCGGCTGCCCCCGGTTGCCGACTGCGGCCGCTACGACCGGCTGCTTGCCGGAGGCGCCCATGCTACGTGATCAGATCCTGGAGGCGATGGGTGCCTTGAGGCTCCACGGCATGAAGAGTTCCATGGACGAGGTGCTGGCGGCGGGAATCAAGCAGAAGAAGACCTCGGAGAAGATCCTGCTGGAACTTCTCTCCGCGGAGCTGGCCGAGCGGCGCGTCCGGAGCATCCGCTACCGCATGGGGCTGGCGAAGTTCCCCATGGACAAGGACCTGGACAGCTTCGACTTCAACGCTTCGCCCGCCAATGAGGCTTTAGTACGCTCTCTCTACGAGGGGCGCTTCCTCTCCGATCAGGGCAACGTCATCCTCGTTGGCGGCACCGGAACCGGCAAGTCCCATCTGGCCATCGCCATCGCCCGGCAGGCCATCCGAAACGGTAGCAGAGGGCGGTACTTCAACCTGCTGGATCTGGTCAATCAACTGGAGCAGGAAAAGCTGGCCAACCGCGGCGGAAGAATGGCCGAGAGCCTGGCCCGCCTCGACTTCGTGGTGCTGGACGAACTGGGGTACCTGCCGTTCTCGAAAAACGGCGGCCAGTTGCTGTTCCACCTGATCTCCAAACTCTACGAGCGGACCTCGCTGCTGATCACGACCAACCTGACCTTCGGCGAGTGGGCGCAGGTCTTCGGCGACGGCAAGATGACGACGGCGCTGCTGGATCGGGTCACCCATCACTGCGACATCGTCGAGACAGGGAACGAATCCTGGAGGATCAAGACAAGAGAAAACGGGAAAAAGTGACGCCTACGGGTGGGTCAGTATTGGACGCCGATCCTGGGTCAATATTGAATGCCGGTTGACAGAGGGGACGGATATGCGGAAACTGGTATTGAGATACAACGGTGGAGAGAAGATCCAAGAGGAAACACGAGCCATAATCAGGAAAAATATCAGGAGGTTACGAGACCGGGCGAAGATGACTCAGAGAGATGCGGCGTACCCGATGGGCCTCGACAGCTCCTACATTTCCGCACTTGAAACGGGGGGTCGCAACCTGAGTCTTGAAGGACTCGCCATCCTCTGCGATGTACTCAAGTGTGAGATGTACGAGTTGTTCATGAAGTAACCCTCTCCCGTAATTAATACCACTAAATGTACTCCCGGGGCTATTTATTGATAGGTAGACCCTATCCGTGCAATACTCCAAACGACATATCATTTCCCTCTGAAGAATAAGATGGCTTATCCCCACAAATTCTATGGGTAATTTTAAATGACGGCCTGTGGTTGATATAGGTATTTTTGGAATCCGCTGAATACCCTGCCAATCTCAATCGGCTGCCCGAGGTCAGCCACTGCATCTGAAATGGAGTTCTGGTACTTCAGGCGGAGTAGGGGAGTGAGTTTTTCTTGGTCGAGTTCATCTACACCGACGTGCACATAATGCGACAACACGAAATCGAGGAAGACTTGTTGTTTCGGCTTGAAGTGAGTGCTGATTACAACCTTGGCTCTGGCGGCGCGTTCCTCGCGGGTCAACGGCGGCAGGGCATAGGCAACGTGAGCAAGGACGTCGAACAGGTCGCTCTTCTCGGCATCAATGATCTTCTGCATCTCGGCCAGTTGTTCACGGCCGAATCCTTTTTCGGAGAGTCCTTGCAATAGTTTCTTCCGCGTGTCGGGCGCACTCCAGATCGCGCGTAGTTCTGCTTCATCCTTGAAAAACTCCGGAAGCTTACCGAACAACATCTCCATGAACTGTTGGGCGGACATCGGGGTGCCGTCTGGATGCCAGAATGTCGTGCATATCATGTGCTGGATGGTGCGGGCTTTACCATCTGCGAGTTTAATCTTGATCTTCCGACGTGGTTCTGGCTCCGGGCCCGGCTCTGGTGGTCCCGGTGGAGTTGGTAGCCGAGGTGACTTGGGTTTAGGTTCAGGTTTCGGCTCCGGTTCCATCGGTTCCCCGTCCCACTCCGGATCATTGAAGTGGTGGTGAGCCTGCACAAAGTCGTAGATAGTGAAGTAATCCTTCCCATCGTATAGCCGCGTCCCTCGCCCGATGATCTGCTTGAACTCAATAATCGAGTTTATGGGTCTCAATAGGATGATGTTCCGGATATTACGTGCATCTACGCCGGTTGAGAGCTTCTGAGAGGTGGTCAGGATCGTGGGGATCGTCTTTTCGTTGTCCTGGAAGTCCCGTAAATGTTGGTCGCCCAACTCTCCGTCGTTGGCCGTAACCCGCTGGCAATAGTTCGGGTCCGTGCTCGCCTTCATCTGGTTGATAAGATCGCGCACAGCGAGAGCATGATCCTGCGTGGCGCAGAACACGATCGTCTTCTCGTTCTGGTTGATCTGCTCCATGAAGAGCTTCACGCGGTACGCTTCCCGTGCCTTGATCTCGATGATCTTGTTGAAGTCGGTTTCCGTGTAGCGCTTCCCGGTTTCGATTTCACCTTCGATCAATTGGTCGTCGGGAGTATAGACATACTCGTCGAGCGTTGTGGAAATTTCCTTTACCTTGAACGGCGTCAGGAATCCGTCGTTGATCCCTTCCTTGAGCGAATAGATGTAAACCGGCTCGCCGAAGTAGGCGTAGGTGTCCGCGTTTTCCTTGCGCTTGGGTGTGGCGGTCAGGCCAAGTTGCACGGCCGGGGCGAAGTATTCGAGGATACCGCGCCAGTTGCTTTCGTCGTTTGCCCCCCCCCGATGGCACTCGTCGATGACGATGAAATCGAAGAAGTCCGGCGGGTACTCTCCGAAATAGGGCGAGGGATGGCCATCCTTGGGTGGTCCGCTCATGAAGGTCTGGAAGATCGTGAAGAACAGGCTGGCGTTTTTCGGGACCTTGCCTTTCTTGCGAATGTCTGCGGGGGAAATACGGACCATCGCATCTTCGGGGAAGGCGGAAAATGCGTTGTACGCCTGGTTCGCAAGAATGTTGCGATCCGCCAAGAACAAAATGCGTGGACGTCGCGAGGGATCCCGACTCAAGTTCCAGCGGCTATGAAACAGTTTCCATGCGATCTGAAACGCGATAAAGGTTTTGCCTGTGCCTGTGGCGAGTGTGAGCAGGATGCGCTGCTGCTCCCCTGCGATCGCCTCCATCACCCGTTCAACGGCAATATCCTGATAGTAGCGGCTTGGATGCGAGCCGCCCTTGTCCTCGAACGGTATGTCAGCGAAGCGGTCGCGCCACGCGTTCACTTCGGCAAAGGTCATCTCCCAAAGTTCATCCGGCGTTGGATAACGCTCCACCTCGGCTTCCGCGCCCGTCTCCATGTCGATACCGTAGATTGCTTGGCCGTTGGTAGAGTAAGTGACGCGCACGGCGAGCCTGTCCGCGTAGTCCTTTGCCTGCCCTACGCCCTCCGTTGAGGGCTTGTCCCATGCCTTCGCCTCGACCACGGCGAGTTTGGTGTTGCGATAGACCAGCACATAATCAGCGGTGATCGCCTTCCCCCGACGGCCCGCACCTTCCACCCTCCCCGGAGCAATGGAATACTCCCGGTGGATGCGGCTCCCTTCCACCACACCCCAACCCGCCGCCTTGAGGGCGGGGTCGATGTGTTCGGCGCGGGTTTCGGCTTCGTTCATGTCTCAGTTCTACCTGTCACTTCCGTTTCCCTTGGCGCTTCCGAACGATTGTCCTGAGTTTCGCAAGATCCCCACGTTTGCCTGCCATACGGTGGAGCATGCGATGGCAGTTGGCGCAGACTGTCGCCAGATCCTCGATATTGGTCCTTATCTGATCTCGTAGTTGTCTCAACGGAACAAGGTGATGCGCCTCCGCAAACTCACCGCCGATCTTCCCGTAACGCTCCTCGAAACGAAACCCGCACACTTGGCACTCATGATCGTCGCGAATCTTTCGCTCAGTTGCCAATAAACGACTGCGTTCGCGTTGGAGATGCGAAACCACGCGCTTGCGGTTTTCAAGCTGGGGATACACATCGCGTTGCATGTCTTCGGATTTGGTATGTGGCAATGCACGAGCCACGTCCGCGAAGAAAGCGACAGCGCGAGCGCAAAAATGAGGGCTGACTCTTTCCGAAGACTCCCGCGTCGGGTCATAGATTCCATAGAACGTAATACCACCAGAATATCTTTCAAGGATTGGCGCTTTGAACTCTGAACGCTTCAGGCGATCGATTAAAAACAGATGTCTTTCTTCGCTCGTATCCTTCTGCGTGACGGTTCGGATGGCCCATAACTTTCGATTTGCACGGTTTGTTATTGCGATCATTCGTCGCCTGTCTTCTGAATAAAAACATGCGTAAAGCTTACGCTCGGGGTATCCGGAGAATCGGTCGAACCAAACTTCCAGTCGGGGTTGCCCCTCCCCGAGATCTCCAATGACTGCACGCCAACCGGCCGTGTTCGTCGTTGTGGTGCGACTCGGAATCCGAATACGAAGCCTTGTTCCTTCGCCCTGAAACTTCAGTCTCTCTGCTACGGACTTTGCGGTTGTCAGCAACCACGCTCGTCCCTGTCGCGTGGGAGGCTTCATTTCATAGCCCCCCCGAAAATGCCTGGTGAAGCATTGACTTCTTCAATGCCTCCAGCGCGGCGAGCTTGCGCTGGTAGGTAGATTCGAGGCGTTGGGTTTCTTCTCGGAATACATTTAGGTTCCTGACAATCATTGCCTGCTCTTTTATCGGCGGTAGTACTATCACAACACTGTTGAACCTTGATTTGTTTACGATCGCAACCGTGGTTCCTGATGCCAGACGTTCCAACTGCTCCTTGAAGGTACTGGAGAGAACTTGATAGAACATGAACTCGGGAACGGCCCGGTCTTCCTTTGGAAGTATCGCGTTGATCTGCTGATTGAAGGCAACGGGCACCGTGTTTACCCCGACCTTCCCGAGATTCCCGATACAAGAAACCAAGACCGATTTTGGTGGTAGCGTGCGGGCAACCTTCGCACCAGATTTCGACAAGCAATCTGCCGCTTCGTACAGGTAGTCGTCTAATAACTCTGGTGGCTTAACTAGTGGCATGTAGTCGCCGTAGTAATCGGCGTTGTTTTTCGGTGGTGTGTTTCCAGTAACGGTCGTGAAGACGTCGCCTACTGTTGTTTCCACCCATCCCTCGCCGCGATTGGTGAATACAGATTGGAGATGGCTTTCGAACAGGGCACGGGTATTTTGGAGGTTCTTTTCACCGTTGGCTTTGGCGGTGGTAATGCCGTCAAACGCTTCGTCGAGGATGCCGATGATACGGTGTTGTTCGGGGGGGGGAGGACATGTAACAGAAAAACCTTGTATGTCGCCTTTAGAAATGAAAGGCTGTCCCGCCCCTCGTTGAGGAAGCTTCACGAATGACAGCAGGTAATATAGGAACTTCCCAATGCACTTACCATCTCGCGGAGTAAGTGTAATCGTATTCTTAATGGCGGTGAAATCCTCTTCAGGGAAAAACATCTTCCCGCATTGAGCTCCAATCGCTGAAAGCACAGGCGTGTTCTTGGAGTGCTCTTTGTGGTCAATCCTTCCATCACACCCAGCCGCCGACACTGCGAGAAACTTGCCGCCCTCAACATAGGCAGCCTTCGTAAGGTTTGTGTTACCCCAATCGACGATGCACATATCTTTGAGTGTCGTCGGACTCCAAAGATTCTTCATAGCAACCTTCGGATAGATTCCAATACCACTGCACTTTCGGAATCAAAAGCGGTTATCTCGTCTATGATCTCCTGCGGACTGCGGTGTTCCACTTCTTCACTGCCATTCGGGTTCTTCACGGAGAGGTCGAAGGTCGTCTGGTCGATTGTATTAGTGCCCACGCTCCATGACTTGGGCGAGTCGGCAAACGTCTTTTGCAGCTTTACGAACTCGGCGAGATCGTCGTCATTGAGCGGATTGGTCTTGCCAAGTGTTCGGCCAGGGGTGAGCTGGTAGTACCAGATCTTACGGGTAGGCGCCCCCTTCTCGAAGAACAGCACCACGGTCTTCACGCCCGCGCCCTGGAACGTACCTCCAGGACAGTTGAGCACGGTGTGCAGGTTGCAGCTTTCCAGCAGCAACTTGCGCAGGCTGGTGGAGGCGTTGTCGGTATTGGAGAGGAAGGTATTCTTTATGACCACGCCGCCGCGCCCACCGGCCTTGAGAATCCTGATGAAGTGCTGGAGGAACAGGAACGCGGTCTCACCAGTGCGGATGGGGAAGTTCTGCTGCACCTCCTGGCGTTCTTTGCCGCCGAATGGTGGATTGGCCAGCACTACGTTGTAGCGGTCTTTCTCCTGAATGTCAGCGAGGTTCTCGGAGAGGGTGTTGGTGTGGATAATGTTGGGCGCATCGATACCGTGCAGAATCAAGTTCATGATCCCGATGACGTAGGCGAGGGACTTCTTTTCCTTGCCGTAAAAGGTGCGGGACTGAAGTGTATCGAGTTCTTTGGTGGTGAGGTTCTTTCCTGACCGCAGGTAATCAAACGACTCGCACAGGAAGCCCGCTGATCCACAGGCGCCGTCGTAGATTCGCTCGCCAATGCGGGGCTTAACCACCTGAACCATAGCGCGGATGAGCGGGCGTGGGGTGTAATACTCGCCACCGTTGCGCCCGGCGTTGCCCATGTTCTTGATCTTTTCTTCGTAGAGTTGCGATAGTTCGTGCTTCTCGGTCTGCGAGCGAAAGCGCAGCTCATCGATGTGGTCGATGATCTCTCGGAGATTGTAGCCGCTTTGGATCTTGTTCTTTATCTCGCCGAAGATCTCGCCGATCTTGTACTCGATGGTGTTCGGCCCGGCAGCCTTTTGTTTGAAGCTGTGGAGGTAGGGGAAGAGCTTCTGGTTAACGAAGTCGCGAAGATCGTCGCCGGCCTTGGCAGCGTTGTGATCGAGCTTGCCGTCCTTGCCCTTGGGCGCAGCCCAGCTATCCCAGCGATAGGGCTTATCAAGGATGAAAGAGTACTTCTTCCCATCCACCTCAGCCTCGGTCGCCCTGTCCTGCTCAAGGCCGTCGAGGTACTTCAGGAACAGCAGCCAAGAGGTCTGCTCGGTGTAGTCCAGCTCAGTGGTGCAACCGGCCTCTTTCCTAAGGTCATTATCGATGTTCTTGAAGGCTTGTTCGAACATGGATGGATATCCCCTATGGTCTGCTGTTAGAGGAAGTCGGTGGATCTTCCTCTAACGCTCATTTCCCTTCCGTTCCATCTTTCGTCTTGATGCTAATGCTTCACGCAGGATCACTCGGATCAACGATCCGGTAGACCGGTCTTCGTCTTCGGCCCACTTCTCAAGCGCCTCCCGCAGCTCAGGTTCCAAGCGGATCGAGATGAGGTCGGAGTATTTCACTTGCCCCTTCTTCGGCATGGATGAAATGTACCAC
>Ga0172367_10008693_pt1 | contig 11303 bp, 10 predicted proteins | sample Lak10m_FD_114542 | JGI IMG/M metagenome (GOLD analysis project Ga0172367, IMG submission 114542) | Freshwater microbial communities from Kabuno Bay, South-Kivu, Congo - kab_022012_10m | ecosystem: Environmental > Aquatic > Freshwater > Lake | place: Democratic Republic of the Congo: South-Kivu...
CGTGGACCTTCCCCGCTGGCACGGCCAACGCCGAGATCGATGTGCCCATCGCCAACTTCGGCTTCGCGGGAACGGCCTCGCTGCTCGTGCTCGATGGCATCACCTCGTCGGGCCAGCCGATTTCGGCGGTCTCGGGGATCGGCTCGCAGGTGGGAGCCACGCCGGTCTCGATCCGACTGCGTCTTCCCGCAAGCGCCGCCATGCTGCCGGGCTCGTACCCCGCGACCGTGCAGGTCCAGTCGAGCGACGAGAACCTGCCCGGCCGCCAGAGCTACTCGAGCACGATCAACGTCACGATCACGGTCGAAGGGGCCTTGCGACCCGAGGACATCAACCAGGATGGCGTCGTCGATGGCGGCGACCTGGCCGTGCTGCTCTCGCAGTGGGGCGGCCCCGGCGACGCGGACTTCGATGGCAGCGGCATGGTCGAGGGCTCAGACCTCGGCATGCTGCTCTCGGCGTGGGGATGATCATGCGTCGCGCACCGTGGATGCTCATGGCGATGGCCGTGCCTTGCATGGCCGTGCGTGCCGACTCGATCTCGCTCGGGTCGTCGGCCGATGCCACGCTCATCCAGGAGCCCACCGGTGAATACGCACTGGGCGCGGCGTACAACGTCTATGCGGGCCGCATCGGCGACAACGGCGGCGCCACAATCCGCCGTGGCCTGATGCGCTTCAACTTCAGCGCGATTCCGGCCGGCAGCACCATCACCAGCGTCACGCTGCGTCTCTACATGAGCCAGACGCAATCGGGCTCGCAGAGCGTCGGCCTGCACCGCTGCACGCTGCCATGGACCGAAGGCACGGCCTTCGCGTTCGGAGGTGCCGGTGCCGTGGCCGGCATCGGCGACAGCACGTGGAACTACCAGGTCTACCCCACGGTCCCGTGGCCATCGCCGGGCGGAGCGTTCACCGCGACAGCCAGCGCGACCAAGGCCGTGTCGGCGGTCGGCTTCTATTCCTGGAGCTCGACCGCTGCGCTCGTGGCCGATGTCCAGTCGTGGGTCGACAACCCGTCGTCCAACCACGGCTGGGTCATCAAGGGCAACGAGGCGCTCTCGACCACGGTCAAGCGCTTCGAGTCACGCGAGGCCGCCGCCAACCAGCCGCTCCTCGTCGTGAACTACCTGCCTCCGTCGAACCGCCCCACCGACCTGAACTCGAGCGGTGCCGTCGACGGTGCCGACCTCGCGATCCTGCTGAGCCAGTGGGGTGCGGGAGCGTCGAGCCCGGCCGACTTGACCGACGATGGGGTCGTCAACGGCGGCGATCTTGCTGTCCTGCTCGGCGATTGGGGCTGATTTCACGGATCTTGGACGCGCCGTGCGCCCGATCTGGCCTCGGCTTCGGATAGCGTCCGGCGATCCGAGGTGCCCCATGTCCAACGTCGAAGACCGCATCAGCCAGCTCGAAGCGACCGTTGCCCGCCAGCGCACGACCATGAACATCCTGACGGCGCTCGCCGTCGGGGCATGCGTGGTGGCCTACGTCGCGAGCAATCGCGATGAACTCCGCGTCCGCAAGCTCGAGATCGTCGACGGCAACGGCATGGAGCGCTTCGTCGCCTACGCCGCTGACAACGGTGACGCGTCGACCGAGTGGTACGACGCCGATGGCTCCCTGCGCCTCGATGCGTTCACGACCGGCGATGGCGATGCCGCCATGCAGTGGAGCGACGCGTTCGGCGGCATCCGCCTTGACGTCTTCACGCTCGCCAGCGGCCAGTCGAGCATGCAGTTCTTCGACCAGGACCAGTACCGACGCGTGGACATGGGCACGCTCGAGAACGGTCAGGCCAGCCTGCAGTTCTTCGATCGCACCGGTCGCCGCCGTCTCGATGCGTTCACGCTTCCGTCGGGCCAGGCCAGCCTGCAGCTCTTCGACATCGATGAGGCGCGTCGCGTCGACCTGTCCACGCTGCGTGACGGCCAGGCGAGCTTCAAGATCGCGGACCGCGCCGGCCAGGATCGCCTCGATGCCTTCGTGCTCGGCGACGGCAACGCCAGCCTCAAGTGGATCGATGCAGGCGGCCGCGAGCGCATCGATGGCTTCACCACGCCCGATGGGCAGGCAAGCATGCAGTGGTTCGATGATCGCGAGCGCCGCCGCATGGACATCTTCACGCTGGCCGACGGCCAAGCGAGCCTGCAGTGGCTCGATACCGCCGGCAACCTCCGCATGGATGGCTTCACGCTCTCCGACGGCGGCGCCAGCATGCAGTGGTACGACACCAACGAGACCGTGCGCGTGGATGTCTTCACGCTCGCCGATGGCCAGGCAAGCCTGCAGTGGCTCGACCCCGAGGGCACCCGGCGGCTCGACGGCACGACCCTGCCCGACGGCCAGTCGAGCCTGCACTGGTTCGATGGGGCAGGGCGACTTCGCATGGATGCGTCGACCCTGGCCGATGGCCAGGCGAGCATGCAGTGGTTCGACACCCGCGAACGCAAGCGGCTCGATGCCTTCACGCTCACGGATGGCGTGGCCAGCCTGCAGTGGCTCGACGGCGGCGAGAACCGTCGCCTGGATGCGTTCACGCTCGAAGATGGCCAGACCAGCCTGCAGTGGTTCGATCAAGGCGGCACTCGGCGCATCGATGCCAGCACGCTTGCGGGCGGTCAGGCCAGCGTGCAGTGGTTCGACACCAACGAGCGCATGCGGATCGATGCCTTCACGCTGCTCGACGGCGCCAGCGGCAGCGTGCTCTACGACGCGCAAGAGAAGCCGCGAGCGGGCTTCGACGTGAATCCGTCGGGCAAGGTCGGCGAGCTCCGCGGCCGCTAGGGGATCGCGAAGCGCTCGGTGGCACCCGCCCCGTTGGCACCCACCCCGCGAGCTTGAACCCCGCGAGCGTGAACCCGCAACGACAACGACCCCGCCGGTTGGCGGGGTCGCTTCGTGAAGGCCGCGGTGGGATTTGAACCCACGAAATACCAGATTTGCAATCTAGCCCCTTAGGCCACTTGGGTACACGGCCAGTGTGACTGGCGAACCGATATAGTGGCATGCCGATGATGGCGCGTCAACACTGGTCGCTGGTGCAGTACGCGGTTATCGCGATGGGCGCAGCAGCGTCGGCCCAACAGCCAGCGGTCGTTCCGGCCGCCCCGTCAGTTGCAGCACCAGTTCCTGCAGCCGCAGCGCCGGCGCCCGCTTCGCAAACCGCACCCAACCCCGTCTCGACAGCCAGCCGAGCGCGGCCGCCGCTCCTGCCGGATCGCAGCGACGTCGTGGGCTTGGTGGTGCGCATCGAGCGGACCGAGGCTGGTGGGCTCGTGGCGATTCCCCAGCGCAAGTACCTCGGCACGATCGAACGGCGCGCGCCGCTGCTGCCGAGCCCGGTGCTCGCGGACTTCCGCGCAGCCATGGCCGAGTCGAAGGGGCCGGTGTGGTTCAAGCTCAACGGCATCGTCACGACGTACCGCGGCATGAACTTCATCGTGCCCACGTTCGCCACGCGCCTCGATGGCGAACCGCCGGTCGCTGCGCAGGTCGCCGTCGTGCCACCCGGAGGAAGCGCGCCCGTTGACGTGGCGCGCGTCGATCGCACGCCCGCGACCAAGCCCGCGGCAACAAGCGGGACCACGACTCCTGATCAAGCCGCCGGTTCGGCCGAGGCGCGACTTGATGCGGCGCTCGGCGAGGGCGCAAGCGCTCCCGAAGACGTGGCTGCGCGACTCGAGCGCGGGCTCGAACAGCGCGTGGGGACAGCTCCCAAGAGCGGGGCGGTCGCCAGCCCCGGCGGTCCGCCGCCGGCACCGGTGCGCGCGCTCCAGCGCCAGCGCTGCACCATCGAGCGCGATGCTCGCACGGGTGCGTGGTACGCCCTGACGTTCGACAACGACCTTGGCCTGCAGCGGCGCATGCAGTTCGTGCCGTGCGCTGCGCTCCAACGCATCGAAGAAGCCGCTCGGCTCGCTCCCGTCGGGACGGCGATGCTCGTGAGCGGCGCGAGCTGGGAAGCCGACGGCGCGCTGTGGCTGCTGCCGGAGCGCGCCGAACCGCTCAACGCCGGTCGCGGTGTCTCGCCCTGAGTCCACGGCCTCGCCGCCGTGCCTGCTACAGTCCGGAGACCATGGCTTACCCCACTGTCACCGTCGAGACTGACCACGGCACCTTCGAAGTCGAACTCTGGAACGACGTCGCTCCCGGGCACGCCGAGAACTTCCTCAAGCTCGCCAACAAGGGCTACTACGACGGCCTGGCCTTCCACCGCATCATTCCCGGCTTCGTGATCCAAGGCGGTTGCCCGAAGGGTGACGGCACCGGCGGCCCAGGTTGGAACATCAAGGCCGAATTCAATGAGCGCCAGCACGTGCCCGGCGTCCTCAGCATGGCGCGCAGCGGCCACCCCGACAGCGCCGGCAGCCAGTTCTTCGTCTGCCTCACGCGCGAGCACTGCCAGCACCTCGATCGCCAGTACACCGCCTTCGGCAAGGTGACCAAGGGCATGGACGTGATCGAGAAGATCGCCGCGACGCCGCTGCGCGATCCGCGCGGTGGCACGCCGGCCAAGGCGCCGCGCATGACGAAGGTCACGGTGAACGCCAACCAGCCCGCCGGCCACTGACGATGGACGCTGCGCCAGATCGGCTCGAGTCGATTCGCAGGGCGATCCTCGCCTTCCGCGATGAGCGCGACTGGGCGCAGTTCCACGATCCCAAGAACCTCGCGCAAGGCTTGGCCATCGAGGCCGCCGAGCTCCAGGAGGTCTTCCTCTGGAAGACGACCGACGAGTGCAAGCGGCTCGATCCCGAGGACGTGGCCCGCGTGCGCGAGGAGGTCGCCGACGTGTTCCTGTTCTCGATCCTCGTGGCGGATGCCTTCGGCATCGACCTCGCCGAGGCGGCGCAGGCCAAGATCAGGCGCAACGCCGAGAAGTACCCCGTCGAGAAGGCACGGGGCCGCCGCGACAAGTACACGAAGCTCTGAACGAATCCGTCAGCGCGTGTCGCGATCCGGCGGCGGAGCGCTCGCTCGATCGATGCGCTGTCCCGTGCGGTCCACCTTGGCGGCACGCGGGGGCGACGGCACGAGCTTCACGGTAGTGATCCGCGGCGCCTTGACGGGCCGGCCGGTCGCGGGATCGTCGATGGCCAGCGCGGCGATCCGGTTGATGGTCGATGCACCGTCGATCACGTAGGCGAAGGCGCAGTACTGGCCATCGAGCCGCGAGGTGCCCTCGCGCGAGAGCGCGATGAAGAACTGGCTGCCGGCGCTGTGCGGCTCATCGGCCCGCGCCATGCCGACCACGCCGTAGTCAAACGGCAGCGAACTCGGCTCGAGCGCGACGTTGAACCCCGGCGTGCCGTTGCCGGATCCATGCAGGTCGCCGCCTTGGATCACGAAGGGATGGCCTTGCGCATCCTGCGGCACGATGCGGTGGAAGCTGGTGCCGTCGTAGAAGCCATCTTCGGCCAGCTGGAGCATGGCCCACACGGTGCCGGGCGCGACGTCGGGAGCGAAGGCGATGCGCATCGGCCCCTTGTCGGTGTCGAGGATCGCATCGCGCTCGGGGTAGATGCGCCAGCCCGACGTCACCACGGGATCGCCCTCGATCCACGTCGGGGCGACCGTGGCGGCCTCGTCCTCGCACCCTGCGAGCACCGAGGATCCCCACCCGACCACCTTCGTGTACGGACCGCGGGCGCGCGCGCCCGTGGCGCGGACCGTACGGCACGCCGGCGCAGCGCGCAGCGGCTCGAGGACCAGCGGCGACCCCACGGCTTCGTCGCCGATGAACGCCTGCACGAACACGGCGCGCTCGGGCGCCTGCGCGGGCGTGAACGCATCGCGAAGGTCGATCGCAGGCGCACCCGGGATCGTCGTGCCCACGCGCTCTCCGATCGAGTCGAGCACCTGGACCGTCAGGCCCGGGCGCGTCGATCCATCGACCTCGATGGTGATCGGTGCATCGGGTGCGATGTATCGCCGGCTCGGGCGCAGCGAGACCTCGACGAGCGGGCGCGGTGGATCGTTGGCGAGCATGAGGATGGCAGCGAGGCAGGTCGGGTCCATGGGGCCTCCGGCGGTGCTTCGTATCATGCCACGAATGGCCCCGACGCAGACGCCCGAGATCGCCTCGACCCGGCTGATCATCGGCCTTGAGATCCACATCGAGCTCGCCACGCGGACCAAGATGTTCACGCGTGCACCGAGCCTGGCCCACCCGAGCCGCTACGACTCGGCCCCCAACACGCTCGTCGACCCGCTGGTGATGGCGCTTCCCGGCGCGCTGCCGGTCATGAACCGTCGTGCCGTCGAGATGTCGATGAAGGTCGGCCTGGCCCTGGGCTGCTCGATCGCGCGCCGCTGCCGCTGGGACCGCAAGAACTACTACTACCCCGACCTTCCCAAGGGCTACCAGATCAGCCAGTACGACCGGCCGCTGTGCACCGATGGCGCCTGGAACCTCGAGGGCAGCGGTCAGCGCATCGGCATCATCCGCGCGCACCTCGAGGAGGACACCGGCAAGCTCGGCCATGAACTGCCCGGCGGCCATGCGTACGAGGGTTCGCTGGTCGATCTCAATCGTGCCGGGACGCCGCTGCTCGAGGTCGTCACCGCGCCTGACTTCACCACGGCCGACGAGGTCGTGCAGTTCGCGCAGGAGCTTCGCGATCTCTGCCGATACCTGCGCGTGACCGAAGGCATCATGCAGAAGGGCCACATGCGCTTCGAGCCCAACGTGAACCTGGCGATCACGCTGGCTGACGGGACCGAAGTCCGCACGCCCGTGGTCGAGGTGAAGAACCTGAACTCCTTCCGCGCCCTCAAGGGCGCGATCGAGCACGAGTCCGTGCGGCAGGTCGAGGCCTGGCAGCAGGATGGCCGCGTGATGGGCCGCGGCATGAAGGCCACGCGAGGGTGGGATGACGTTCGCTTGGTCACGGTGCTCCAGCGCGAGAAGGAAGACGCACACGACTACCGATACTTCCCCGACCCCGACCTCGTCTGGGTCGAGGTCGACGAGGCGTGGCTGTCGCGCGTGCGCGGCGAACTCGTCGAGCTGCCCGCGGCGCGCGCGCAGCGCTACCTCGGCACGTGGGGGCTCGCCCGCAAGGATGCCGACCAGATCCTCGCCGAACCCGACCTCAGCGACTTCTTCGAAGCCTGCGTGAGCGCAGCCGGGGGGGCGCCGGCTGCGGCCTTGGCCATCGCCAAGCTGCTGCTCAACGTGGGCATGAAGCACGCCAACGAGCGCGAGCGGCCGCTGCACCGTGCGGGCATCACGCCGCTGCAGGTGGCCGGGCTGATGGCGCTCCGCGACGAGGGCACCATCAATGCAGGGTCGGCCGATGCGCTCTTCGGCATGCTCTGCGACAGCGATGACGAGCCTCGTGCGGCTGCCGAGCGAGCCGGCATGGTCATCGTGCGCGACGACAGCGCGCTTGATGCGTGGGTCGATGCCGCCCTTGCAGCCAATGCCCAGGCCGCCGCCGACCTGCAGGCAGGGAAGATGGCCGCGATGGGCCGCATCATGGGCCATGTCATGAAGGCCTCGGGCGGCACGGTCGATGCCAAGACCGTGCAGGCGCGCGTGATGGAGCGCGTGGGGAAGAGCGCATGATGCCCCGTTCGCCACGCTTGGACCACGACATCGAGCGCGTGCTCGTGGATCGCACAGCGATCGAGCAGCGTGTGGCCGAGCTCGGTGAGCGGATCGCTTCTGACTATGCCGGCCGCGAGGGGCGCTTGCTGCTGGTGCCTGTCATGACCGGCGGACTCGTCTTTGCGGCCGACCTGATGCGTCAGTTGCCGCACCGACTGCGGCTGGGCCTGGTCACCGTTTCGAGCTATCCCGGCACCAGCACCGAGAGCAGGGGGGCCGCGATCCGCGGAGCGCTGCCGACAGGGCTCGAGGGCGCGCACGCCCTGATCATCGATGACATCCTCGACACGGGTCGCACGCTTGCGCTGTTGCGGCACGAGATCATGGCCAAGGGCGCCGCGAGCGTGGCCACGTGCGTGCTGGTGCGCAAGGACAAGCCCGAGGCCATGGCCACGCCCTGCGAGTACTCGGGGTTCGACATCCCCGACGAGTTCGTGGTGGGCTACGGCCTCGACTACGACGACGAGTATCGCAACCTGCCGTACATCGGCGTGCTGCGCCGCGAGGTGATCAGGTGAGTCCGCAGGCTCCGGCGGCAGGGCTCGCGCTCGAGGTCGTCGCGCATCCTGGCGTGCAGGAGTGCCTTGACGATGGCGAGATCATCCTGCTCGCCGTCAAGCCTTCGGCGCTCTTGATCCTGCTCGTGAGCGTGCGCGTGGCGTGCATGGGGATCGTCGTTGCCCTGGGCCTCCTCGCGGCGACCTCGGACCCGAGCGTGCCGTGGGATGTCTCCCATGCGCTCGGCGCGGGCGGCGTGATCGTGGTGGCGCGCCTTGTGTGGGCAGCCAGCGATTGGTGGAGCCGCGTGTATGTCCTCACCGACCGTCGGATCATCGTGCGTTCAGGTGCGGTGCCGCAGGTGCAGGCGATGCCGCTGCGCGATGCCGAGTGCGTCGATGCGGGTTCGACGAATCCCGAACGGCTGCTCGGGCTGGGCCATGTCGCGATCCGCCGCGCACCGCGTGCACCGGCCCGGCTCGCATGGACCTGCGTGCACGATGCGCCCAAGTGCCGCAAGGCCATCCTCGACGCACGGCAGCGCTACGCTCGCTGAGCGACCGAGCGATCCGGCGTCACGCCTCGCGGCTGCGTACCGATTCCCGAATGGCTTCGAGCGCCGCGCGGTCGTCGTCCGACATCGATGCTGGCACGTCGATCTGCACGATCGCGAGGAAGTCGCCCGATGCGCCGGCGGACTTTCGCACGCCCTGCCCGCGGACTCGAAGGCGCTTGCCGCTGCCGGTGCCGGGCGGGATGGTGAGCGTGACGGTGCCCTTGAGCAGCGGCACGTCGACCCTCGCACCCAGCGCCGCATCGAAGATCGAAACGTGCACATCGCGAAGGATGTCATCGCCGTCGCGACGGAAGTCCGGGTGCGGCGCCACGTGCACCGTGACGATCAGGTCGCCCGCTGGGCCGCCGCCGTGACCCGGTTCGCCCTGCCCGCGCACGCGCAAGGGTGTGCCATCCTCGATGCCGGCCGGGATCTGCACGTCGATCGTGTGCTCGCCGCTGCCGATGCCATGACGCCCACCGAGGATCGACACCTGGAACGGCACGGTGATTTCGGCGTGGCGATCCTGGCCCTTGGACGGTCCTCGCGAGCGGCCCCGTGCGCGCCCGCCCCCCATGCCGCCGAAGATCTGCTCGAACATCTCGGGATCGATCTGCGATGGATCGAATCCCCCGAAGCCCCCGCCGAACGGCTGGTCGCCACCGGCCGCAGCCGCACCGGCGCCGCCCTGGAGCCCCGCGTGACCGAAGCGGTCGTAGGTGGCGCGCTTGTCGGCATCGGAGAGGATGTCGTAGGCCTCCTGCGCTTCGGCGAATTTCGTGGCGGCTTCGGGGGTCTTGTTGACGTCGGGGTGCCACTGGCGGGCGAGCTTGCGGTGCGCGCGACGAAGGTCATCCGCGGACGCATCACGCTTGACCCCGAGCACCTCGTAGTAGTCGCGTGGCATCGGCATGAGTATAGATTTGCCCCGAGGAGCAAACCCCATGCCATCCGACTGCCAACCGCGCCACGTCTCGCTCACGGTGCTTCCCGCCGCGGGCCATCGGCCGGCTCCGGCGAGCAGGATGTCCCGCAAGCGCTTCGCCGTGCTGCTGGTGGTACAGGCGCTGATGATCGTGCACGTGCTCCACTGGCTCTGGGCCGACACCACGCTCGCACCGATCGAGCCGAGCGAGTCGATGGAAACCGTCAAGGACGGCGTGATCACCGTCGGCACGATCTTCTTCGCGCTCGCCTTGGGCAGCACGGCGATCCTGGGGCGCTGGTTCTGCGGATGGGGTTGCCATGTCGTCCTGCTCCAGGATGCATGCGCCGCGCTGCTTGCGCGCCTGGGCATCCGCCCGCGGCCGTTCCGCAGCCGAGTGCTCCTGTGGCTGCCGTTCCTGCTTGCGCTCTACATGTTCGTGTGGCCGCTGGTCTACCGGTTCGCGCTCGCGCCGATCCTGCAGCCGAACCTGACCTGGCCTGGCTTCAGCATGAAGCTGGTCACCGATGACTTCTGGGGCACGTTCCCAGGCTGGGCCGTGGGCATCCCGTTCCTCGTGGTCTGCGGAGCGCTCACGGTGGTCTTCCTCGGCAACAAGGGCTACTGCACGTATGCGTGCCCGTACGGCGGGTTCTTTGCGCCGCTCGATCGCTTTGCGCGCGCCCGCATCCGGGTGAGCGATGCCTGCGACCAGTGCGGCCACTGCACCGCGGTCTGCACGAGCAACGTTCGCGTGCACGAGGAAGTGCGCGACTTCCGCATGGTCGTCGACAGCGGTTGCATGAAGTGCATGGACTGCGTGAGCGCGTGCCCCAAGCAGGCGCTGTCGTTTGGCTTCGGTCCTGGGCCGGGCCAGTCCGTGCCTGCTGCGGCCCGGCTCTTCGACCTCTCGATCGCCGATGAGGTGTTCATCGCCGTCGTGGCGGGGATCTCTTTCCTCGCGGCCTACTCGCTGCTGCCGCTCCTCTTCGCCAGCGGTCTTGCGGCATGCATCACGTGGATCGTGTGGACAGGCTGGCGTGTGCTCGCGTCGCGTGATGCCTCGGCGCTCGGCGTGGTGCTGCGCCAGGCCGGCCGGGTGCGCGTGGCAGGGATTGCCGCCGTGCTTGCCGCCGCTGGTGCGCTCGGCATGGCGCTGCCGACCGCTGCCGCCGGCGTGGCGGCGTGGGCGGCCGATCGCGCCGATCGCAAGGTGCTCGTGGCCGAGCAGATGGTCTTCGATGCAGACGGCGTGCTGCCCGACCGGCAGACCATCGAGCTCGTCGATGCGGCGTCCACGTGGTACCAGCGCGCGCGCTCGATCGGCCAGGGCGGCTGGGCCGTGCTGCCCTCGCGTGACCGGGAGTTCAGCATGCGCTTGGCGTGGCTCGCCGCGGTGAAGCGCGACCATGCGCGTGCCCTCGAACTCCTGCAGGCCATGCACGAGGAGGGCACCAACGAGGTCATCGCCGCCAGCGTGGCGCGCATCCTCCGGGCGGCACGTCAAGGCAACGAGGCCCGAGCGTGGGTGGCCGGTGCGCTGGCGGAGTACCCAATGTGGGAGGCGATCCGCGACGAGGAGATCCTGTGGCTCATGTCCGAAGGCCGTGACGAGGAAGCGATCGAGGCCGCTCGCGCTTGGGTTGCCGCACGGCCCGACAGCCTGAATGCACTCCGGCGCCTGAGTGTGGTGCTGGTCGAGCGGGGCTC
>Ga0172367_10008694_pt1 | contig 11303 bp, 6 predicted proteins | sample Lak10m_FD_114542 | JGI IMG/M metagenome (GOLD analysis project Ga0172367, IMG submission 114542) | Freshwater microbial communities from Kabuno Bay, South-Kivu, Congo - kab_022012_10m | ecosystem: Environmental > Aquatic > Freshwater > Lake | place: Democratic Republic of the Congo: South-Kivu...
AACTGGGTGGACTGGGCCAAGAGCCAAAAGATCGCCCTCGATTTCAACCCCACCTACTTCGCCCATGCCAAGGCGGCGGATGGCTTCACGCTCTCCAGCGCCGACGAGGGCGTCCGCAAATTCTGGGTGAAGCACGGCATTGCCAGCCGGAAGATCGCCGCAGCGATAGGCAAGGCGCAGGGCGGGGTCTGCGTCAACAACCACTGGGTTCCGGACGGGTTGAAGGATCTTCCCGGGGACCGCTGGTCGCCGCGTGCCCGGTTGGCCAAATCGTACGACGAGATCTTCGCCGCCAAGATTCCCGATGAGAAGCTGTGCCTGGACGCGGTGGAGCCGAAGTTGTTCGGGATCGGCAGCGAGGAGTATGTGGCGGGTTCGATGGAGTTCTACAGTTCCTATGCGCTCAGCCGAAAGAAGCTGCTTTGCTTGGATATGGGTCACTTCCATCCGACCGAGGGCATTGCCGACAAGATTTCCGCCCTGCTGACGTTCCACGAAGGGTTGCTTCTCCATACCAGCCGGCCCATCCGGTGGGACTCCGACCATGTGGTGCTGTTTGATGATCCGACCCGGGCCGTCTTCCACGAGGTGGGTGCGGGGCAGGCGTGGAGCCGCGTGAAGGTAGCGCTGGACTATTTCGACGCGAGCATCAACCGGATTGCGGCCTATGTGATCGGCATCCGGGCGACGCGGAAGGCGATCCTGTACTCGCTCCTCACCCCGCACCGGGAACTGGCCCAACTGCAGAAAGAGGGGAAGGGGGCGCAGCGGTTGGCCCTGATGGAGCGGTTGAAGGTGATGCCGTTCGGTGAGGTTTGGGAGGAATGTTGTCGTCGCGCCGGTGTGCCCGGTGAAGCCCAGTGGATCAAGGAAGTGGAAAGTTACGAGAAGAAGGTGCTGACAAAGCGGGGTTAGGGCTTGGGATCGGGGTCGGTTCGAAAAGGGCGGGCGGGGAGGCCGGAACCGTCGGTGAGGTTGGGATTTTCCGGCCGGTTCGACCAGGCGTAACGGGCGAAGGCGGGCGCAGAAACCTCGGGGTTCGAAAGGATCACCCGTGAGCCATCGATTCGAGCCTTGGCGGGATGAAATTGAAGATCCTTTCCGGCCACATAAAAAGAACCGGGCTCCTGGCCGTCGGCCGTGCGCAGCGAGCCTTGCGTCGAGCGAAAGGTCAGCTCCATTTCCTTGCCGTTGGCTTTGGCCGCCTCCAAGACCGGACCGTTGCAGGAGATGTCTTCACCATACGCGATCCTGCGGGCCAGCAGGGCAAGTCGCTGCCCTACCTCCATTTTTCTTTGCGGGTGGATATCCTCCGCATCGCCCAGACCCAGAGTCACCGCCACACCGCATCGGGGGACTTTGTCGGCCACGGCGGTCTGGGCATCCCGCAAACGGGCCCAGGAGGTGCCGGCGGCCCCCTCGGGATCGTTGTTGAAGTCGGCCAACTGAACGATGAGAAAGGGAAAGTCGGGCGATGTCTGCCAGGAGTGGAGCCACCAACGAAAACGATCCAGGCTGCGCATAGATTCCCGGGTCCTACTGGCCCAGCGATTCCGCCACGCTCCAATCATCGACGAGAGCAGATGCTCATACTTCTCCGCCCGCTTGGCGTTGGCCTCACCCTGATACCAAATCACCCCTCGGATCGGGTAAGGCAACAGGGGGGAGATCATAGAGTTCCACAGTACCGAGGCGAGGTAGGGGTTGTTGCCAACCGGCTGGGGGGGATTGAGTTTGGCCGGCGGTTTGGTTCCCGTGGCCTTGGCGGCCGCCACGGCGGCTTCATAGGCCGGTTTCTTCTGCTCATAGTCCGCCAGAAGCTTGGGGTATTCCGCCGGATAGTTTTTTCGTTTTTCCAAAGCCGGGGAAAGAAGAGGGTCGGCCGCGAGGGTTTCTTCCGGGGTCCAGGATTCCGCCGGGGTACCCCCGTAGGCGCTGGAGATGATTCCGACCGGAACCTTGAATTCCTTGCGAAGATCCCGGGCAAAGAAGTAGGCCACGGCGGAAAGTTTCAGGACACTCTCCGGAGTGGCCGTTTGCCAGACCACCGGCACGGTCTCCATCGTCTGTTCCGCGATGGCCCGCGGAATCGTGGTGAAGCGGAGTCCGGGATCAGAGGCATGCGCCGCTTCGGCTGACTGGACCGCGCACTTCTCCAAAGTCCACTCCATGTTGGACTGGCCGCTCGCCAGCCAGACCTCCCCCACCAACAGGTTGGTGATGGTGAGAGAGTCCTTGCCGGACTGGACTCGAAGAGTTTGTCCTTGGCTTTCCGCCGGTCCGGCCGGAAGCAGGACCGACCATTTCCCGGATGGATCCGCAGAGCCGGTATGGGATTGGCCTTTCCATTCGATGATGACTTTGGTGCCCGGCTCGGCCCGGCCGGTCACCGGCAGGGGAACATCGCGTTGGAGAACCGCCCCATCTTTGATCAGGGGGTGGAGGGAAAGATTTTGGGTCCAGCCGATCCCCAGAAAGATTTCCAGGATCAAGGTGTAGAGGAAAAAAGCTTTCACGGGAAAGGACTCTGGGGGCAGACGATCCAAATCGGCAAGAGGGGCTTCCGGAAAGTTTCATTTTCACTGGAAAGCTCCATGATATTGGTTCCATGAAAACCTCGTGCCTGGTTCTGTGGCTGATTCCCGGGATGCTTCTGGCAGAGGCGGCCCCCGAGAATCTGCCCCGGTTGACGGTGCGCTGGGAGGATCCCGAACAGCGGGATGTTTTTGTGGTGGAGGGAGAGCAGTACGAATGCCGGGTGGGAACCATTCCGGCAAGGATCGTCAGCCTGCGTTGGGACGGGCGGGAGCTCCTTGGTCCGGGCGGAATGGTTCCGGAGTATGTCGACGAGAACGAAAACGTGCTCTCGCCTCCACCGGAAGATGTGATTCCTCCCTTTCAGCAGTTTGGCGTGCAGAAGCCGGGGCCTCACCCCAAGTGGCACCCGTCGTTGACTTCGCGCGCTCGTTTCAACGTCTGGCGGGCCGGGCCGGATTATTGGCAGGCATGGGTGAATGAAATTCCCTTTGTTTCCATGGCGAAAGCCTCTCCCGGAGCAGGGGAGATCCGCTGGGATTTCCGGAAAGAGACCGGCCCTTGGAAGGCGGGTCCGGGGGTGGTCGTGCAAGGGATGGATCCTGCCCAGGGTTGGCATCTGCGGACAGAGAAGGGTCCCGTCGTGGTGGAGGCGGATGGACTTGAACTTCAGCCTCCGGGGCGGTTGGAGCTTTTTTTCCGCGGCGAACCTATCGACCAACCCTTCGAAGCGACCTGGCAGTACCGGGGAGAAAAAAATCCTCCGGCCGATCGCTCGATGAAGATCGATTCCTGGAGGGCCGCCCCGGGGGACCTGCGGCGGGTGGCCTGGAACTTTTCCGGTGCCGGCGTGTTGGAAAAACTTCGGCTGAGGCTGGGTACGGAGGGTACCGGATGGCAATTCGTCTCCCTGCGCTGGCGTCCCGGTCAAAAGGAAGATCCGATTGTCCCCACCGGGAGAATCGCCCTGCATGCCCATCCGGATCACCTGCGCATCCAGCTTTTGGCCGGGAAGCAGACGAACAGCCGGGAATCCGGCGAGTGGCGCTGGAAAGTGGATGCCCCCGGATCCTCTTTTTCACGCCTGTAAGAACACCCTGTGGTCATGCTTGGGTCTGTGGCCGTGCTCGGTCCATCCGGAGGAAAGATGGGGGCAGACCGGTGGGCGGCTCCGGGAAACACCCGGGAGGCCTGGATTTTTCGTCCTGCGGGAAAGAATCCTGAGGATGCCTTTCAAGCCGACCTGAACCCTTTGGGCGCCCAGGATGTGAAGCTCACCGGAGCCGTCTGGAAGGGATGGGATCCGGCCAGCGGCCTTTACGTGGTCGAACCGATCTACACCGCCAAGGATTTTTCCTTCCAGGAGAATTACGACCATCCCGACCGGGTGATCTCCGCCGATCTGGAAATCAGGAATCGCGGTCCGAACCCCGGGCATTTCCCCATCCACAGCCGGACGGGGATTGGTTCCACGGAAGCCGGCCTCCTGACGGATGCCGCCGGGTTTCCGCTGCCCAACCCGGTCTTTGTTTCCAAAAATTTTGGAGGGGAGATGGAAGAGCCCGATGACGCTGCCTACGGGGACATGGTCACGGCCGTGCAGGTCCCCGCCCAGGGGACTTTCCGGGGCCAATTACACCAGCTTTTCCAAAACTGGGGATCCCGCCCGATCAAGCAGGTTTCCTTCATCCGATTTTTCATTCCTTACTGGCACCTTTCCACGGGAGTGCAGGAAACCACCTGTTTCAACCTGCCGTGGATGGCGTGGCCGGGGGCGGTGCTCTCGATTCCGGATTTCCGGCCGATGAACGGGCCCATGATGAAAGGGCAACCGAATCACGAGTGTGTGCAGCTGCCGGGTTTCCTGACGTATGACGAAAACCGGGTTCGGCCCTCCCACGAGCGCACGATTTTTGAATCCATCAGTCCGAAGCTGACGCGCTTCACCATGCTCTTCCGCTCGACCGACAGGGCGGCGCGGATCCGGGCCGAGGTGACGGAGATTCCCCAGCAGGACCAGATGCGGACTTTTGTGAAATTGAGATATGACTGGGATAAGACCGTGGAAATCCCGGGGGACGCCCGGATGGATCTACGGCTGCTGAACATCCACGAGCGGCTGAGGTTCAAAAAGCTGCTCTGGACGGGGTCGGATGGGGAAGTTTCCGAGGCCGAAGTGAAGGACGGACCCTCGTTTGTGCTGGGAGCGCCGGTGGGTGGGGACGTTCCGTGGCTGCAGTCCGAGCCGCTCTGGGAAGCTCCGTTTGGGGAGAAGGAAAATCCCAAGGTGCGCATCGCCGCGGTGGTGTTGTTGCGGGACTTTCAGGCGAAGCTGGGAGGTCAGGAGATCCGCAACCCCACGGTCACGGGCAAGGTGGGGCCACGCGGGGTCAACTGGTGGCTGACGACCCCACAGGAAAAGTTAAGGATTCAATCCGGTGATTTTGCGGAGATGGACCTGATGCTGATGCCGTATGGAGAGCCGGCCCCCGAGGGGGATTTGGCCCGGCAGGAACGGGAGCGGTATGCGCTGGGTCGGCCGCGGGTGGCGGCGGTGAAGCTTGGGAAGAAGGAAAGGGATTTTCCCGCCCGGTTGCGCGCGGAAGGGGAGACCTGTGCCTTTTCTTTGGAGGGAGGGGCGGTGGTGGCGCCGGTGACGGTGCGGGGTTTTGCCGGCCGCCTTCTTCCGTTGCTTTGGAAGGATGGCAAGTGGGCTGGCGGGGGCACGGATTGGCGGCGGGAGTACCAGGTGGATGGGGACGGGGCCGATGGTTACCGCTTCACCTTTCTGCTTCCGGTGGAAAACGGAAAGTCGGAAGGCTATCTGGTGACCCGGGCTTCGTGTTCCGAAGCGGTGACACGGGTGCGGGAAGAGAACGGGAAGCTGGTTCTGGAAGCAGAGAAGCCGGGTCGATGGAAGCTTAAGGCGCCGGTAAAGTTTTCGCCCGGCACCAACCGGGAGATTGCTCCGGGGCTTTTCGAGTTCGAAGGCGAGGGGAAAGAGATCCGCGGCGGCTAGTTTCGGCGCCCCGCGAGGGGAATTTCCAGCCAGGTCCAGGAAAAAGGGGGGAGCAGAATCCTGCATCCTTTTATCCCCACTGGCACCGGACGGATGGGACGGGGTCGGACGGCATCGGGGCGGCGGACCGTGTTGGTGATGCGGGGATTCCGGTTCTGGAGGATAAGTCCCGTGGCGCGGGACCTGGGCCGCAGATCCGGCAACCGGATCTCCAGGGGCACGGAACGGGAGGCAGAACGATTCGTCACGAAGATAGAAAGCGACCTCTTCCCCAAGACGGCGGCGGCGTCGAGGATGGGGATGGGGCCGAGTTCCCGATGCTTTTCCGTCTCGCACTGAAGGGAGGGCTGGAGGGAGAGGCCGCGGCCGTGCCGAGCGATGATCTGGAAGGGATGAAAGATGGCCTGCTTCCACGCTGGACCGCCATTCAGGGTGCGGATAGGGGCGATGACGTTGACCAACTGAGCCAGACAGCCAATTTTCACGCGGCCGGCTTGGCGAAGGAGGACGTGCATCATGGTGGCGAGGACCAACGCGTCGACGACGTTGTAGGTGTCTTCCAGCAAGGGAGGTGCTTCGCGCCACTCCTTCGGGAGGTTGGCGGCGTAATCGGCAATCCGCCAGACGTTGTATTCGTCGAAGGCGAGGTTAAGGTCCTTTTTCCCGCGCCGTTTGGCCCGGATCACATCGCAGACCGAAATGACCCGCCGGATGTATTCTTCCATCTGTATCGGGGCGGCGAGAAAAGCGAGGCGGTCATTCTTTGGATCAATATAAGTGTGGAGGGAAAGATAGTCCGCATGGTCGTAGAGCCCGTCGACCACCTCCAGGTCCCATTCCGGATAGGTATGCATGTTTGGCGCCGTGCTGCCGCAGGCCACCAGCTCGATCCGGGAGTCGGTCCAACGCATCATCTTGGCGGCCTCGGAGGCGACCCGGACGTATTCCGAGGCGATCTTGGCGCCCATCTGCCAGTTGCCGTCCATTTCGTTTCCCAAGCACCAGAGACGGATGTCATGGGGCTTGTCGACCCCATGGCTCTTCCGGAGGTCGCTCCAGTAGGAACCGCCGGGATGGTTGGCGTATTCGACGAGGGCCTGGGCCTCGGCGGGTCCGCGGGTGCCGAGATTGACGGTTTCCATCACTGCGGTGCCAGCCTGCCGGGCCCAGGAGCAAAATTCGTTAAGGCCAACTTCATTAGGCTCGTAGGTTTTCCAAGCCAGATCCAGCCGGCGGGGGCGGTCCGCCATGGGTCCCACCCCGTCTTCCCAGCGATAGCCGGAGACAAAGTTGCCCCCAGGGTAACGGACAACAGTGGGACCGAGTTTGCGGACCAGATCCAGGACGTCCCCGCGGAATCCCTCATCGGTGGCGGTGGGATGGCCGGGTTCGTAGATGCCGCCATAGACACAGCGGCCCAAGTGTTCGACAAAAGAACCGAAGAGCCGGGGGTCCACCTCGCCGACGGAAAACCCCGAGTGCAGCGTCAGTTGAGCCGTTGAGGCCATCGGAAAAAGCTATCGGCTTTTTTTCTGCTCGACGATCTCCCGACGGCGCCAGTCGCGATCCCAGGTGAAGCGCGTTTCCTCTTGGAGGCGCGCGAGCCGGGTGAGCATGTCCCGGAGAACGAGGGCGTAGGCGGGGTCAGAAGCCAGATTGTTCAGTTCGGCGGGATCTTTTTTAAGGTCGTACAGCTCGATGTTTTCCGGTTTGGCATCCTCGGCCTGGACCAGTTTCCAGTCAGGGGTGCGCACGGCGACCATGTTGGTGCCGGCATAGGGGTAGTGGTCATCGATGTAATATTCGATCAGGAAATCTTCGCGGGAGGTGGTGGATTTGCCCTCAAACGCGGCGGCGAGGGAACGGCCCTGCTGGTGAGCGGGGGCAGGAACGTTGGCCCAATCCAAAAGAGTCTGGGAGGTGTCCACATTCACCCCCATTTCGGTCATGCGGGAGCCGGCGGGCACCTTAGCCGGGTAACGGAGGATAAAGGGAATGCGAATCGCGGTCTCGTAGCCGAGGCGCTTGTCGTAGAAGGTGTGGGATCCGAGGTAGGAGCCGTTGTCGGAGGTGAAGATGACGATGGTGTTGGTGGCGAGGTTGGCCTGGTCGAGGTATTCGAGAATTTTGCCGAGCCCCTCGTCGACGGCACTCATGCCGCGGAGCATGCCAAGGATGTTGTTGGTCCGGGGGACCCATGGTTTTTCGGGGAGTTCGGAGGGAATCGACCCGGCATGCCCGGGGCCGAGAGCACGGGCGCGGAGCCATTCCGGTTTGCCTCGGAAGGTTTCGCGGTGGGATCCGTCGGGGGGAGGCAAAAGGGGTTCGCCGGCGTACTGATCCCGGTGGCGCGGGGCAGGGGAGAAATCCTCATGGACCGCCTTGTGCCAAAGAATCAGGCAGAAGGGTTTGGCAGGATCCCGTTCGTTTTCCAGCCAGCGAAGAGCGCGTTCGTGGAGAAGATCGGTCATATAGCCTTGGGCGCGGAATTCCCGGCCGTTTTCGTTGAGGAGCGGGTTGAAGTATTCACCCTGTCCGGTGAAGCTGAACCAGAGATCGTAGCCGGGGCGCACCTGATTGGTGCCGGTCAGATCGGCCATGTGAATCTTGCCGACAAATGCGGTGGTATAGCCGGCGTCGCGGAGGAGGCCGGGGAAGGGGGGTAGCTTTTTCCAGTCCGGCTCCATTTTCATCCCGGTGTCGTGAGTGGTGACGCCGTGGGTGTGGGCGTAGGTGCCGGTGAGGACGGAGGCGCGGGAGGGGGAGCAGAGGGAGTAGGAGACAAAGAAGTTTTCGGCGATGGCACCCTCGCGCATCAACCGGGCCACGGCGGGCATCTGCAGGAAAGGGTAGCGGGCGCTGCCGGGCAGCATGTCGGCCGCCCCGTCATCCGTCATGACGTGGATAATATTGGGAAGGGGTGAGACCGCGACTTTTTTTTTGTTTAAGCTACAGCCAAGGGAAAAACTAAATATTACAACGAAGAGGGCCTGAAGACTTTTTTGAAAAAAAGTCATTAAAGAGAAGGAAATCTAAATCTCATTTATGAAAAAATTACTTAGGACGGTCGCTTTCACTTCGAGGTCTGGCTTCGACTCGTCCATCAAAATATAGATTTAATCTGACATTTCCATGCCACGGGGTAGGGCTTTGGGCCGCCTGCTGGCCAACATCGTTACTGTTGGTGGACTGTAGATCCACATCTTGGAGATACCAAGTGGTAGACGGCTTCTCAAGTTTGGCGAACTTTTGTGGTGCGCCCTTCGAACCGCTCTGAAGTCGGTGTCCAAGGGGATCCACTTGTTCGCCCGCGGAATTGGTTGCTCGGGATTGACTGACCCACACTGGTGGTCGTTGGCCTCTGAGCTTTGTCCTTATTTTTTTTTCTCCTGAAAATTCCAAGAATGGCAGAAGCTGATCTCCTCTGGCTGGGGTAATGCCCGTGTAAGGCAAGAGCTTTGTCGTCAGTAAATCATTATCGGAGACATTATAGTATACAGGCGTTCCGTAATATATGGGGCCAGGAAGATACCCGTCGTTATCAGTGACATAACTTTGGGTCAACAAGCCCAATTGCCGCAAACCACTGGCAGCTTTCGTCCGTTGGGCAGCGGCAAGAGCTTTTTGAGTCGCTACAGTGCTCAGGGCGGCAACCAACCCAACAATCGCAATCGTTACAAGAAGTTCAACCAAAGTAAACCCATCTTTGAAATTAGATTGTTTAAGATTCATTCCGCATACAATGATTCCAATAATTTGACTTCAGTACAAGCATCGAACAACTTTCCTTGTCCAGATGCAAAGGCGAATTACTTTACGGGATATTGCGGCCAAGGCAGGAATTTCCCATGCCGCAGTTTCTCTGGCGCTGAAAAACAGCCCGGAAGTTTCCAGGGAGACCCGCAAGCGGGTGCAGAAGTTGGCCCGGCAGATGGGCTACAAGGCGGACCCGATGCTTTCCGCTTTGAGTTCATACCGGATGAAGGTGCGACCGGCCTCCTTTCACGCCACCCTAGCCTTTGTCAATCGTTTTGAAAACCCGAGCCAATACCACCTCAACCCGAATTACGAATTGTATCTTCTTGGAGCCCGCGAACGGGCTGAAGCGATGGGTTATAAGGTTGAGGAGTTGGATTTGGCGACGCTCGGGGGCTGGCCGGGAGTGCAAAGGGTGTTGCGGGCGCGCAACTGCCCTGGAATCCTATTGGGGCCCTTGGATCGGGAGGAGTCGCTTGAGGGGGTGATGGATTTCAGCCCGTATGCGGTGGTGGCTTATGGATTTTCTGTTGTACAGCCACGATTTCACGTGGTCACCCATGCGCAGGTGGAGTCAGTCCGCGTGGCCCTGCGGGAGCTGAGGAAATTGGGCCTCCGTCGGATCGGCATGATCAGCGTGTACGAACACGCCAAAGCCTCCAATTTCCTGGCTGGTTACTTGCTGGACCAAGAGTTGAACCCGGCGGAAGAAAAGATTCCGCCCCTTCGGTTGGCCAAGGCGGATTTGGCGAATCCGGAGCTGGGCCGCTGGCTCGAGAAACATCGCATCGAAGCGGTGTTGGATAACAACGCTTTTCCGGGTTCGACGGCGGAAGGACGATTGCCGGTGGGGACCCGGCCATGGGTAGTCAATCTGGCCCGGGGGGCCAAGGCTCAGGCTGGGATTGACCAGCAGGATCGAGAAATCGGGTCAGCCGGAGTGGGTCAACTGGTCCAACTGATCCAGGGACGGGAGCTTGGGGTTCCGGGAGCCCGAAAGGTTCTTCTTGTGGATGGCGTTTTCAATAAAGGACTTATAGCATAATACTAGATTCGAGGATAGGGAGGAAAGGGATTAACTTGATTCGTAAAGATTACTAAAAATTGGAAATTTTGATCCCATGTGTGCTAATTATAAGAAGTGAGATTTTCGAGTCTAAAGTCGGCGTATCAAATACGTATGAACAAAAGCCGCTAATTGAGGTCTAACTTAAAGGAGTGAAATATTATGAAGTCTAAAAATTTTTGTTCTTACCGCTCGATCGGCATGGCTCTCATTGGCTTAGCAAGTATAAACAATTCACATGCCCAAACATGGCTAGGGGCTTCGGCTACGGACGCCTGGGAAACAGGAGCGAACTGGAGCACCGGTGTTGTGCCTGACTCAGCAGGGGCTGTCATAACTGTTACCAACAACACAACAATTTCTCTGGGTAGCACCCGCACAGTCGGAACCGTTAATCATTACGGATCGAATAACTTGGTCATTGGATCGACGACAGACACCAACTCCATTCTGAACCTCGATAATGGCGTGAATGCGGGTGTCTTTAATATCACCAACTCTTCTGGATTGGTCTTTGTGTATTCCGATCTCACCGGAAACAACGGATTTACCAAGACGGGGGCTGGTACGTTGGCCTTTCGTTACAACACCCGAAATCTTAATTACTCCGGGCCGATCAATCTAAGTGCCGGAAAACTTGCTATCGACCGGGACGGAAGTCTGGGGAACGCGGCCAATGACGTCTCCATGGGAGCTGGTTCCGTTTTGATTTACCACCCGGGGGTTGGCAACGCCTCGACCACCCTAGGTTCCGGTCGGACGATTACCTTCACCAATGCGGGTGAATTCGGCATGGAGGTGGTGGGTACTGGAACCATGACCGTGCAAGGAGATGTGGTCTCGGGTGGGGGCGTCGTCGCGGATTTAAGAAAATCCGGAACGGGGAATTTGGATTTGCCGGGGGCAGTTAACTACACGGGAAACACG